>Ga0194133_10010593_pt1 | contig 10334 bp, 13 predicted proteins | sample TA2KigOf40mmetaG_FD_155448 | JGI IMG/M metagenome (GOLD analysis project Ga0194133, IMG submission 155448) | Freshwater microbial communities from Lake Tanganyika, Tanzania - TA2015055 Kigoma Offshore 40m | ecosystem: Environmental > Aquatic > Freshwater > Lake | place: Tanzania: Lake... | reverse complement strand
CTTTTGCACCATGCTAATGAGCACCGACCTGTGCAAACTGCCGTCTCCGCATGGCATGGGCTACAAATGGCCCAAGCTGTTAGAGTTGCACGAACACCTTTTCCAGCGCATGCCAAAAAATGCACACAACTCGAAAATTGACACCATCGTCACACTTCGATGCTATCACAAGCTGGTTCACAATGAGGATTTGTGCCGCACCAGTCGTGAATTCCGTGCGCTGTTTCGCAATCATTGCACTATTGAATGCGAACGCGATGAACTCGGCGAATTCGGCGACATGAATGAAATGCCGTCTCCCCCAAAACCCAACAACAATGATGACGCCAATGCTAAATAATACAGGACAAACAAATTCCACAATTGCAAATCCCCCAACATATTTGGTCCCATATGAATTCGCAAAATGGCACTGGCATTAAATACTCTGGAGGCAGTCGCCGATTGGGTCGCATTGGTGGCAACGACTCGTCCATTCCATGTGTATACAATAATGGTTCATTCAATGGTTCGTCCATAAGATGCGCATGCAATGCACTAATCGAATGCAATATATTTATATTATTTTCTTTCATGCTGATATAAAAGTTTGTTCATTCATAGTAACATGATGCAAAATGCGCATTGAATTAGGAACTGTGCTAAATGCAATTGATGATGTCAAAGAACATTTGAAGGAGCAGGATTACATAACATGCATGAACATTTTGAGAGATGCCAACAAAATCATATTATCACATGAAAGAAGAGTATGCAATTTATGGGATGCATATTATCGTTTAAGAGATGAAAATGAGTTTTATGAATTGCTTCTTAGTTTCATTGGAACCAAATCCATAGAAGTTCCGCGTTCATTTGACCACGATGTAAACAGTCTTTCAAATGCAAGAGACTATTTGTATGACTTGGATGATTCAGATGAGAATCATGAAATGATTGACGATGATGTTGTTCTTCATTTACATAATTTGGAAAGAATCAAGAGAAAATATGAAAGATTCATACAGACAAAACACCCAGAGTTGATAAATGAAGCAGCCATGTATATTATGATGCATAGTTGCTATGATGATTTTGATTTTTGCAATCGCGTGTTTCAACAACCATAAACCCAAATCCCAAATGGAAATTTCATTTCATTCACTTTCGCACCCGTTTTATGAGTGAATACAAAAGCACAAGACACAAGAAACCAATGGACGTGTAATACAAGCTGGAAAGGGACCCGGATGGAATGCCCCCAACTTGTTTGGTGCAACTGCCGTCTCTTTTTTTACGACGTTGTGTAAATGCCTCTCTTTCGGTTGCTCCAGTAATCGGGTTGGTGTTGTTTGGAAACCATGCAGCTGGCATGTTTCGAATGTCGGCAGTTGCAACATAGTTGGTGGCTGAAGACGAACGGTTGTCGGCGTCGATGGTTTCCAGAGTGATGTTTTGGCAGTCTGGCGTTGACCCCAACTGGAATGCTTGAAACAATGAAAACGGATTTATTGAAGCGGCACTTGACATGGTGCCCGGAATCAGTCCTTCAAACTCGGTGAACTGCACGCCTCCAAGTCCAGATGAAATGAATGGAATGTTGCCATCAGGCACATTGTTGACATAAACATAACGGTCAACCACGTTTCCATTGGTGGAATCATTGCTCACAACTTTGCACTTGGCCCCCGTTTTTAGAAAAAACTTGTTTCCAAGGGGCTTGCCAGTTACGGATGCGTCGCCACCACCAGACACAAGCAGTTCAACATATGCAATCAATGCGCCAATATCTCCTGCTAACGTGTCCAAGCCTCCGCTGCTGGACACACCCAACTCTCCTGGGGTTTTGATTTGTTTGAAATACTGATAGTCTGGACCAAGAAGTTCTTGTTCCACGTTGTCTAAATCTCCTAGCACCTCTTGGAATAGATTGGACATATTTGGAACAATAATATTTTATGACTATTGTATATGATATATGATATATTATATTACATATACATTAAAAAATGAGCTCAACTTATGAAAAAATTATTAGTTTATACCCGCAGTTTTTGTTTGTCGTGTTGTTGTATTTGTGCTATGCGCGAGACATCTCTTATGCATATGCATTAATTGGATACACCGGCAATTCCATTGTGAATGGTTTATTAAAACAAATGTTTCGGAACGTGATTGGACACGCAGGAGACCGTCCAGAACCGCACCATTCTAGCAATGGGTTTGACAGTTTCATCGCTTCCGTTTGGCCACAACACAAAGCCAATACTGCATACGGTTTCCCATCTGGACATGCGCAGTCAATGGGATACTATTTGGCATTTGTTCACCACTTTTTTCCTTGGAGGTCATGGCATCCAGTGGCAATTTTTGCGCATTTGATAATTGCAACATTTTTGATGCAGACAAGGATTGCATTTAGGCGCCACACTTTTGTCCAAGTGTTGTTTGGATTTTTGTTTGGAATCGTGTTTTTTCATGTATTTCATTGGTTTAAGGTTCAAGGTTAAGACATATCAACACTGGGAATGGATGTTTTAGAAGGGTCGTCCATGTTGACATTGGCATGAGTCAAGTTATTGGTTTGATTCGGCACATCGTTCATGATTTTCATTAGCATTTGAGAGTTGGCATTGATGCGGTTTTTTTGGTCATCTGCGGAGTCCTTTAGTTTGTCATATATGTTTTGAAGTGAATCGGCCTGAGATTTTGTTTCTGCAACATCTGGGTCCAGGTCCGGGTTGGTGGTGGAAACACTTGGGGTGGGTGATGCAGTCATGCCTTCTAAAAACGAGAATGATGAACCGTATTTGATTCTGCGATAAAGAGCAACGAGAGAAAATGCCAAAATAATACAGAGAATGCAAATGATGATGTTGTAAACCGTTGTTTCTGAAAGCTCATCTGGCAAAAAAAACAGCAAAGAATGGAAAGGGGATGGTTTCATTGATTATTTGATTATTGAATATAATATCAACACATTATTTTGTTAATAAATGAAACGATTTGAAGGTTCATTGTGCTTTCTTCATGTTTGATAGTTTCGCATTTGTGTCATTTTGAGACTGAACCACTTTTTGGAGCATGTCTGTGTTGTTTTTGATGCCAGTTTCATTTTGAGTCATTAATGCATTTAGTTGGGTTGCAGTGGTCATGAGAGATGCAATTTGTGTTTTCAACAGTGCAATTTCAGCGGTGTTTTCATCAATTTGAGCTTGTGTCGATTTGGAAGGCGAAGACGACGAAGGCGAGGGCGAAGGCGAGGGCGAAGGAGAAGGCGAAGGGTCAAGACCCTCAATGATGCTTTCAGATTTAGAATAAAGTAAAGCATGCAGCAAGAGCCATGAAAAAAATAATATGAGAATGCTGCACAGAATCATGTTTGGATGAGCTGCAATAAATAATATCTTCAACTTAATATATATTGAATATTATTTATTTGTTCTTTTCAAATTCGATGACAACCGCAGTGGCAACAATATCAGATGGCATTGGATGGCGCCATTCAAATAGTCTTATCACAACCAAGCGTGTGCATTATCCCACTAAACCAGCCGACCCTGCCACACGCCAGACAACCACGAACCAAGTGGTTCCTGGATTTAGTCGACCAAACGAGAACGGCGCATTATTGAACATTGCACCCGGTCCTGCCCGCGACAATGCTGCTCATGATTACAGTGGTCCTGCTCTAAAGGCTCGTCCCATGAAGCATTGGCGGCGCAAGCTACAGCCAACTGCAAATAGCGGTCGCAGCGTAAACTCAGTTTCTCTCGTGATTGACACACCGGGTGGCACCACTAAATCCGGCGACGGTGTCTCTTGTGATTGTGGCGATTCATTGGCAGATTCAACTGCAAAACTTGACCAAAAGTTGATGAAAATTCCGTCTCAAAAATGCGAACCATGTGTCAAGGTGGAAAACAATGGATATGTGCAAGTGGGCGACCCATCAAATCCCAACAGCTATCAAATACAGACTGGTTTGTATGATACAAAATACATTGGGTGCTGTCCGTCAAACAATATCATCAAGTCAGCGGTCACGCTGATGAGCAAGGCATACTACAGCGACACCCGTGCCTACCTGCAGTCGAGGTGCAAACGCTATGACCAGAAACTCTCCACTAATCCGGTTCCAGGCATTCAATACATTGGACCGGACCACATGCCCAACTGGCCGAACAATGAATGTTTTGGTCCGCAAACACGTTTGACCGGCAGTTGCTTGTATCCTCAATGCAGTGCAAACGAAAATCTGCTACCCAACAAGTGTCAAGGAATCACAATTTACAAGCCGAACAATGTGCCGTTTGCAAAACAGGGCGGTGTGAGCAGCGGCACTCGAACATTGAGCCTGCGTGTGAACACCGTTAACTTGAACGGCAATTCATTTGCGAGCGCATTTGGCGCAGAGGGTGCAAATGCTGGCAAATACAGTTATGAATACAACCCATCTTATTTTGTTAAAAACAATTATCAGGTTCCGAACTGCAAACTGTATTATGGCAGCAAGACCGGCAATCACACTGTGTGCTTTTTTTCACCAACCGAAAACAAGAGCGCGTCTCTGCCCAATCCTATTACAGCTGCTGGATACAAGTGAATTTAAAAAATTTAAAAATGTACAGATTTTTTTGCAAAATTGATTTGCAAAACAACTTAATAATTGTGGCATATATGATTAATAACGCGAACATGCAGCCTTTTATGAAATGGGCCGGAGGAAAAACACAAATCATTGAAGATGTGATGAGCGTTTTTCCGAAAACGATGCACAACTACTATGAACCGTTTTTGGGAGGAGGCAGCGTGCTTCTTGCGTTCCTTTCTCGAGTGCGCGATGGACAAATTGCAGTGTCCGGTGGGGTATATGCCAGCGACTTGAATGCAAATCTCATTCATCTGTATAAGAACATTCAAGCTGACCCGGAAGGCCTCATTGCAGAGGTGCATAAATTGGTGGTAGAGTTTTCAGAGTGCAGGAACGAGCCGGTGAATCGCAAAGCTGCAACACGCGAAGAAGCGCTTGGGGCACAAGAGTCATACTATTTTTGGACACGGACAAGATTCAATGCATTGAAAGAGCGTGCATCATTGGAGGCATCTGCCATGCTGCTCTTCATGAACAAAACGGGTTGGCGCGGCTTGTATCGAGAAGGACCGAATGGGTTCAACGTTCCATTTGGGAACTATAAAAACCCGACCATTCTTGATGCGGACCACATTCGAGCAGTTTCGACCCTGATAAAAGATGTCATTTTCACGAGCTGCCCGTTTGACCAGTCCTTGTCCTTGTCCAGGATTTCGTCGGGAGATTTCGTTTATCTTGACCCTCCGTATGCTCCTGAATCCGCAAAATCATTTGTTGCATACACGTCGGCTGGATTCGGTTTGGAGCACCACAGTAAGTTGTTCAAACTTTGCCACGAGATGACGGCAAAAAATGTCCGAATAGCGATGAGCAATGCAGATGTTAGATTAGTGAGAGATGCATTTCCGCCGCCGATTTTCAAGACAAAAATAATAAATTGCAGAAGAAGCATCAATTCGAAAGAGCCTGATGCAAGAACCAACGAGGTTTTGGTTGTCAACGACGTTGATGCTTAGTTGAATTTGAACATGTAGTGTCCGTCAAGCGCAATGCTGTCCATTCGGGTTGGCTCAACAAAATGATACTTCCAAATGTGCACCAGCTCGCCACACTTGTGTATGAATAAACATATGATTTCCTTTTTTGTTTTTACTTTTTCAAAAATCTCTCGATGTGGGAAGTACAATTGTCGAACATTGAATGAATCAAACGGCGAACTTTCATTTTTTCCTTCAATGAGCAATATCTTGTTCAGAGACTCAAAACATGAGTCAACTTCATATTGAACCCCGTTTATGGAATAAGAATTGTTTCCCAGGTTCATTTGAAAGCTGCATCGATGTCTTCCATTCAATAGTGGTCCGTGTGTGATTGGTTCATTCGCAAATTCGGGGCGTTCAAACACCCCACTGTAATAAAGGTTGTCAATGAAAGTTGATTCGCTGTTTCCGATTGAAAGCAGCAATGAAGATGTGTCTCTGTCTATAGTTGTGATTTCAACTGGAGAATAGTCCAACGGTTCGTAAATGTTGTTCTTGGTGAGAAGATAGACGCCATTTTTTACCGGAAGCAGTGAATACTCGTGTTGTTTGAATATGTCGGGGCGGGATTCAGCGGATATTTGATACGCAAGCAACCGGGGTTCAAATTGGTTATCCTTGCCCTTCCAGCTTGACCGGCAACTCTTGATTTGTGCTGAAGTAATCGTGGTTTCACTGCTTCCGTCAATTTGCAGGCATTTGAAAATGTGCGCCCACGGTTCATTGCATTGAATTCCAGTTTGTGATGTGTCAGGTGAGGTATCCTCCAATCCATTCGATTTTTCCGCTTGTTCCATGTGAGCCCTTTGTATTTCAATTATGGTGCACGACTTCAACACAAATTTCGCAATCAATTTTAAAATCAATATAATGTGTAATAGTCATGTGCCATGTGCAATTGCATGTATTATTTATCACAATTTCTCTCAAATGTTCGAATTCAAAAAGTGAAAACACTTTGCCAAAACATGTTGACAAAACATTTGTCATCATCTTGTGTTCGTTTTTGCACATTTCAAAACATGAAAACGAGAGAAAATCAAGCATTAATTCAAAACGAATCGAACCTTTTTAACATTCGGAAATAATAGCTTGTCAATGGTGGTGCGCACACAGAACAGGCGATGCAAGATGATGCCCAGCAAGAAGAATCCAGCAGCAGTCCATGCAAATGACGTGTGTGTTGCCCGAGAGATAATGTAAGCACCCACAAGTGTCATGATGACGTCCATGATTGCAACGCCGCCCAGGCGAATTGAATGTACACCTTTTCCAGGAACGCCCAGCGCATTCCGGTATTTACACAATCCCAATTTAGAACCTAGGTCTGTCATGAAATGTGTTTATGCGTATTAGTAATTAAATATTATACAATTTGAGTATATAATATTTGAAAATGTCGACAGAACCAACTGACCGAACAAAAGAGGAGAGGCAAGCGCAAGTCCGCCCCATTTTAGAGAAGTTGACTGAGTTGAAATTGTATGCATCAAAATTTGATGCCATAAAACAGCTGATGTTGCGGATTAAAGATTATGTGTCAAATGGTGAACCGCAGCAGATAAACATTGAGTTTCCTGAATTCAATCGGCGCATCAAAGGAACCCTGGAAACCAATCGGTGGTCCGAGTCTGTTATCAAGATGACTGAAATGAATTGACACATGTGTGTGCATCATGCAATGGCAAGTGGGTGCCATCTTTTAAACCGATAGTTGAATGTGCACTGCATTGCAACACATTTTTCCAGGTCAACCAATTTTTCGGGGTCGGATGCTTCGTCTTCATCATCGCTCTCTTCCAATGCATCCAGATTTCGATTTTCTTTGATGTTTCGAAAGATTGAATTCATCATGACGCTTGTTTTGTAATTGGGTATGTGTGCAATCATGGTGTTTTGTGCGATGGGTTCATCCATTCTGTGCAATACATGATAAATGTCATTTTGCAGGTCGGCTTTTATGAAAAATGTGCGAATATTTGATTTGGAACGTTGTGGTTGTTGTTGTTGTTGTTGTTGTGGTTGTTGTTGTTGTTGTGGTTGTTGTTGTTGTTGTGGTTGTTGTGGTTGTTGTTGTTGTTGTGGTTGTTGTTGTTGTTGTGGTTGTGGTTGTGATTGTGGTGGTTGTGCATGCGACTGTTTTGGAAAAAACGAGTGCGTGGGTTTTGGTTGTTGGTCTGGTTGTGTTTGGGCCAAATGAAACAACAAATTTTTAAATTCACAGCAATTGCGTTTCAAAAATCGATGTTGAATGGAATATACTTCATATGATTTTATGCTCATTGCGTCATTCAATGCATCGGCAAATGTCGAGTGCATGATTGGCATAAACATTTGAAACGGAAAGGATGCTGTTATATTGCTCTTTTTCAAATGCTCGAAAAAATGAATGAAACGGTGCATGCTTCCATCATTTTCTTGTTTTATGCCACAAAAATAATGCACATTTTCCACACTGAACCGGGTTTTGTCAACCAAGTAGGTTCCATATAATATTGTTCCCATGCCGTTGTGCCACGACTCATCCGTGCATGGCACATTCAACATCCGAATCATGTCAAATGACACTGGTTGTGCATGTTGAGATGCGGCGGTTCCCTCAATGTAAGGCCGTTTTGCAATTTGAAACATCCACACTTGCTTGTTTGTAAACCACAGTGCGCACTTTTTCCCTTTTGGAATGACCGCATACACATCGGCCAAAAATTTCTTATGAACACCATTTTCATAAAAAATATGACATGCATCCATGAATCGTTCTTGGACAATTTTTTGAAACTCATTCAATCGGTTGCGTTCTTGCTGGTGCATTTTCGAACATATGTAATAACACATGCGTGTCGCTTTAATATGATTTTGCAATCATTAATTCATGGATTCATTGATAAGCGGAACCAAGTTCAATGAAACTTGAAGATGATTGTTGCTGTGGCACGGGTTCTGGTGCAGGTGCATTCAACTCCATGAGATATCGTTTCAACTCGTTTTTCATTGCATCGTTTGCAGGTTCATTTGAAATGGTTGCATTGTCCGGCTTTGTGTCCGTTGGTTGGATTTGCAGCTCTCTAAACAATGCATCATATTTTTGCTGAGGACGCCTGACAAGGTCTTTCATTTTTGGGACTGTCAGCGTTTCCTTAAAAAAAACATACAAATTATGCAAAACAAAAATGATAACAAATGAAACAATGACAACTTGAATCACCCAAAACATGTTTCTTTGCGTCCGAGAGATTAATGCAAGATTAAATTATGTTTACAAAGTTTTTGCGGATTTGAAACGTATCTCAAACCAATTCCAGTAGTTGGATTCCATAAATATAAAACATTGAAAACAAAATGATTTAAACCCATGCACAAAGATATTGCAATCAATATCACGCATCTTGTTTACCTTGCTTATAGTTGAGCATGCCTCCCAAAACGTCTCTTGAAACCACCATTCCAATTGTCATCGTTGAACGCAATGGCGATTTGCGAGCATCGAGCATCAATGCTTACACTCCATTGGAACTTGCAAAAAAATGCAAACTTAAAACTGCATCTGGATTTGAAATTCGAGCAGAATGGGCTTATTCTGGCGGTTCAAGCACAGACGAGCGGTTCGTGGTGGAGTTGTGGGCTCGAGAAGATGGCAGTGCTGGGCAAGAGAACAAATATGAATTTCCGCCACCAGTGGACACCATTTTATTTTTTGGAGCATGTGCATTGGTGGCTAAAGACATGACATCGAGACATAGCATCATTCCTCTCACACTTGAAAAGTGGGACAAAATGTATAATTTTTTATTTGGGGGATTCGACTCATTGGCAAATTGCGACGATGATGACGATGAAGACGATGAATTGGATTCTATTCCTGCGCACAGAAAAACAAAGGATGGGTATTTGAAAGATGGGTTCGTGGTGGACAGCAGTGAGGATGATGATGATGACGACGAAGATGACGAAGACACCGATGAATCAGAAGATGAAGAAGACATGGAAGAAGATGACGTGGATGAAGATGACGAAGTTGACAATGAAGATGACGATGAACGCCCTGCATCCAAGCACAATGTTGCATCGAATGTGAAATCCAAAGTTTCCAAAAGACGTGAAAAAAAACAACCCAAGGAAGAAGTGCTGGTTGACACATCATCCGAGTTGAGTGAAGAAGCATATGAATATCTGGATGATTGATTAAAACAAATGATTCAAAACAACATAAACCATATGCATTGTATTGGTGTAATCATTACAGGATGTCATATTATTTTGAATTACCCAAATTGCACAATTTTGTCATTCCATCGGATGCAGCCGTGTTTGAAATCAATTCATCTCCAGAAAATGCGTGTTCAGTGTTGGTTTCACACACGTTGAACATGAATCTGTGTGCTGTAAAAGAACAGATTGAAGAATGCGGCGAAGACGTGTGGGATTTTGTTAAAAAATACACGAATCCATTCGAATTCATTCACACGGCAATTCCGAGTAGCAAGACTTCCACAGTGAGCAAACTGCGTCCATTGTCGCGTTCGTTTTACAAAATGATTGAATTGTATACAACATTTTTTTCTCCGTCCGAATTTTCAGAATACATAAAGTCATTTCATTTGGCAGAAGGACCGGGCGGATTCATCGAGGCATTGGTGCACATAAGGTCTCGCCAGTCGGTCGACCAAACGCAAACAGACACACACTATGGGATGACACTTTTGAACAACGATGCATCGTGT
>Ga0194133_10010592_pt1 | contig 10335 bp, 9 predicted proteins | sample TA2KigOf40mmetaG_FD_155448 | JGI IMG/M metagenome (GOLD analysis project Ga0194133, IMG submission 155448) | Freshwater microbial communities from Lake Tanganyika, Tanzania - TA2015055 Kigoma Offshore 40m | ecosystem: Environmental > Aquatic > Freshwater > Lake | place: Tanzania: Lake Tanganyika... | reverse complement strand
TATTTTGAATTATCGAAGAACATCTGTGTAACAATATATTCTGCTCCGGCATCAACTTTTGCTTTTAGATTTTGTAAGTCGAATTCAAGATTCATTGCTTCAAAATGTTTTTCTGGATAACCTGCCGCACCGATGCAAAAATTTGTGGGAGCCATTTGAATTCCGTCCATCATATAATTTCCACGGTTCATTTCCGAAATTTGTTGAATAAGCTCAACCGCAAATTTATGACCCCCGTGTTCTGGTTTAAAGATACTTTCTGTTTTTATGGGATCACCTCGTAGTGCCAAAACATTATCAATTCCTAAAAATTGTAGGTCAATGAGTGCATTCTCTGTTTCCTCTCTGTTGAATCCACCGCAAATCAAATGTGGGACAGCGTCAACATCGTATTTATTCATTATTGCTGCGCAGATACCAACGGTTCCCGGTCTCTTTCTAATAGCAATTTTTTCTAAAAGACCTTGCCCACGTTCTTTGTAAATATATTCCTCACGATGGTAAGTGACGTTGACAAATTTTGGTTTGAATTCCATGAGCGGGTCAATACCCTCATAAATGGATTGAATGCTTTTTCCTTTGAGTGGAGGAAGTATTTCAAACGAAAATAAGGTAGTGCCTTTTGCGTTGGAGATGTGATCTATTAATTTCATCGTTGCAAAGGTAATTCAATCAGTAAAAAAAAAAAATTAATTGGCCTTCTGTATTGCTTGAGTGATTATTTTAATTGCCTTATCGATCTCTGGTTCAGAAATTGTTAATGGAGGAGATAATCGGAAGCTGTTTGGGTGCGATAAAAACCAAAAGGTGATAACGCCATTTTCCATGCAATTATTAACCACTTGTTCAACTTTTTCTCGAGATTCCATATCAAAGGCAAACATGAATCCAATCCTCCGGCTTTCCAAAATTCCCGGTAAAGAGGAAATACTTTTTTGCAGTTTTAAACCAAGTCGTTCAACTTCGTGATAATTAATATCATTAGAAAGCACATCTACAGTGGCAGAGGCCGCCGCTGCAATTACGGGGTGCCCACCAAAAGTTGTAATGTGGCCAAGCATCGGATTTTGAGTAAAAACTCGCATCACTTCTGGCGATGAAATTAAAGCTCCAATCGGCATACCTCCTCCTAAAGCTTTTCCTAATATTAAGACATCTGGAACAACATCAAAGTGCTCAAAAGCGAACAACTTACCGGTCCTGCCCATACCACACTGAATTTCATCAAAAATTAAAAGCGCTCCAACTTCCTCACATTTCTTTCTTAAGGCCTTCATAAAGGATCCAGTTGGTATTCTTACTCCAGCATCTCCTTGAATAGTTTCAATAATCACCCCAGCACTTTTCGCTGTAATTTTGACCAATTCATTTTCGTTGTTCCAACTTAAAAATCGCACATCTGGTAGTAATGGTCTGTAGGCCATTTTTTTTGTTTCGTTGCCCGAAATACTCAAGGATCCATTTGTACTTCCATGATATGATCCTCGAAAAGAAACGATTTCAGTTCTTCCCGTATATCGTTTTGCCAATTTAATCGCAGCTTCGTTAGCTTCTGTACCTGAATTAACTGAATACACGCAGGATAATTTATCTGGTAAAACTTCTTTCAGTGCTCTCGCCAAATTTAGTTGAGCATCTTGAATAAATTCGCCATAAACCATAACGTGAAGATGTTTATTCAACTGTTCTTGTATGGCGCGGATTATTTTTGGATGGCGATGGCCAACATTGTTGACAGCAACTCCCGAAATCATATCTAAATATGGTCTCCCTTTTTTGTCATATATGTAGGAACCCTCGGCACGCTCAATTTCTAATAAAAATGGATGTTCATTGGTTTGCCCCAAATGTGCAAGAAAAAATTCTCTATCGCTCATTTTTTTAATAATTCTTCCAATGGGACCCCAGTCATGGCACCAGGTCTCTGAAGATTAAGTAAATGAATCAGTGTCGGCGAAATATCCGTAATCTCATAAGGGGTAAATACCTCCTTTTTTTTCCAATTTTTACCGTACCATAACAACGGAACATGCGCATCATAGTTGAATGAGGATCCGTGTGAGGTTCCTTTATGTGCATTTGGAGTGTCTGTCTTCTTTGGTAAATATCCCGGCTCAACAATAAAAACGATATCGCCTGAGCGGTTGTAATCGTATCCTTTCCTAACCATTATTTTCCATTCATCTTCAAGACCCTGTTCGAGCATAAGCTCTTCTTTCGTATACACTGCTTTAATTCCTGGCCATTCTAGTAAAAATTTCTTCATGGTTTTTGTAATTTCCTCCAACGGAAAGTTCCCTGATTTTATTTTGTGTTGATCAAGGTAGAAATTCTGATTTTCTTCAATTAAAATGAGTTCTTCTGTAATTCCTAATTCTTTTTTTAGCGTGTCCTTAAGTGATGTCAGGAGTTGATCCATGTAAATATATCCTCCCGGTAATTTCTTATCGATTAGCATTTGTGGAACGGGAGCGACCGCATGGTCTGCAGTCAAAAAGACGACAAGGTTCTTTTTTCCAACTTGTTTTTCTAACTTGTCAATAAGTCTCTCAATCTCCCTGTCAAGTCGGTAATACATGTCTTCAAGTTCTCTTGAATAAGGTCCAAATGCATGACCCGCAATATCAGGAGTTGAGTATGAAATTGCCAAGATATCACAATTTTTTGTTCTTCCTAGGTTTTCGTTTTCCAATGCTGAGATAGAAACGTCAGTTAAAAGCGTATTTGCGAAAGGCGAAAGCGTGAAAACGGACATGTTATTTTCTATTGTTGGAAAATCGTACGGGAAAATTGCTTTTTCTTTTCCCGAGATAATTACTTCGTATGGGGAATCGTCGGCAGATTCATACATGGTTTCATTGAGAAGAAGTTCCCATTTCTTTAAATATGTGCTTGCGTTATTTACAGAATTAAATTCTTTTAGCCATTCTGGTAATTCAGCCGTATAAAAGCTGCTGGTTATAAATTTTCCGGAACTGTAGTCGTACCAGAATGAACCATCACTCAAATGACCCCCTGGCAGAATTGCACCTCGATCTTTTATTGAGAAAGAAAAAACTTTAGAAGTTGGATAGGTTAATTTCAATTGATCCGTGATGGTGTATGTTTTTAAATTTTTCGGTGAACAATTTCCTTCCAAAGAGACAGTTCCAATGCTTTTGTAGTTTTCATCTGCCACGCAATTGATCGTGCGTTGTTTATTTTTGTCATACCATTCGTTACCAATTATCCCATGATTGTTCGGTGTTGTTCCCGTATAAATTGATGCATGACCAGGTCCGGTGTACGTTGGAACATAGTTGTACAATGTATTCCTGTAATTAACTCCTTGATTCAAAAAACGATTAAAACCATTCTTAGAAAAATTGGGTTGATAGCGATACAGGTATTCATAACACATTTGGTCGATAACTATCCCAACAACCAATTTTGGCTTTTGCGCACTTACGTTGACAATTAAAAGCAGCATTGAAAATAAGGCTATTAAATTTTTCATAACCCAAAATTACAAATTGCTATTTAATTTAAATGAAAATCATTGGCAGTGATGTTTTAATTTTAAAATTGTTGGTCCCCCAGTGCATGCAGCCTTATTCTTTCCTTGATCGAAAAAGAAATTGTATTGTCGTTTATTCGAGTCAAATGTCCGGCCAAATGGATTGCCGTCAAAAAAAAATCGGTATCCTCTTGACAGTCATCAGTTCAACAGATTCTCCAAAAAAAATAGTTCTAAGAAAGCTAGGATCAGCCTTTTCCAGCAGGCTTTATAACGGGTTTTTTCCAGACTGGTTTTGGTGATGCAGGGGGTTTAGTGGGTGTTTTTATTGGGTTCTTAGGTTTCGGCGAAACTTCAACAGGCCGAGTATCCTGTTCTTTCATGGTTGTTGGGTATTGAATTGCCGGATTTTTATCCGATGCATTGCTGGGGTTGGCGATTGGTTGTGGCTGACCATTTCCAATTTCTTTTCCATCTGCAAATGAATATTGATTGTTATTTAATCTTGGCTGTTCTACCTTAGTTAAAACAGAACCAGCTATCGGATTACTCGGAATAGGCATCGGATTTGGCGTTATGTTTAAATGGCCAAAATCAAACATACAACCACCTAGTTCATTGTTTGGGATGCCCATATCCATGCAACGTTGCCTAGCAGCTGCTTGTTGATTTGGGGTTAAATCAGCTAATGTGAAATGAACTCGCGGAAATGAGCGGTCAGTAAAGCTCAAGGTGCTTTGTCCAAAACCATAGTCAAAGAGCGAGTTTTCATCGCTAACGCGCCAATCATCGGCATAATCTTTTGCAAGAAAAGCAAGGTATTCCCTCTCCGCATTTTGAGACATTCCTTGCATGGCTTGGTTCCCAAAAGATGAAAACGCCATGTAAGCTGGGACTTGGCGACTAGAATTGCGTTGGTTGAAATCATCATCCATGAAACCATTGGCATTTCCCAACAATCCCTCAAAAGCACCTTGATCGCATGAAAATACAGAAACTGATACATTTACGAAAATATTATTTCCGAGGCCTCGCTTATCCATCACAACGCGTTCGCCGGTTGGCCAATTGATGATGTAATTTTTCCCTTCGACACGTATTACGCCTCCTTTAGGTAAATAATAGGTTCTTCCCTGTAATTGAATTGGTGTACCGTTGAGCCTGAATGCGCCGTTTTCTCCATCTGGCTTTTCATTTCCGTAAAAGCAGAGTTTATCCCCACAAACGTTCATCGCGACGGCAGAATTGAGTGAGAAATTGTCACCCTGAGGGCGTTGTCTACTTTGAATTTCAAATGCGTGTTTTTTTGATTTTGCTAAAACAAATTCTCCAACCGTCTGAAAAGAGTATGTTGCATTATCGAAAGAAACTAGGTGTGGATCACCGTAGCTTCTTCCATGAATCCATGAACAAAAACTGTGGTTGGCTAATAATTGAATTTGATTCCAGCTCGATTGATCTGTTGTTGCTAGTAAGGGAGCTGAACGACTAAGTATATCCTTTATATTCCTCCTATTTTTCTCAGGTAATAATGCGAACATTTCGTAAGGGGTAAAATCTTCTGGGAATGTTCTATCAGGGATATCTTTTTGAGTTGCATATGCTTTTAATGATGAGGCTAACCATTCACCTCGGATGGGGTCCCAAGAAGTCAATTCTGATTGAATTGGTTCAAATGCGTCATTAAAACTGACTTGCGCATTAAATTTTTTCGAAAGAATAATGCAAAAGGTGAAAATCAGGAACTTTTTCATAATTTAGGCGATACCATGTGTAGCAAAAATTATTCCAAACTAGTCACAAAACTTGTAACCAATTCCTTTTACTGTGTTTATCTTATCTTCCCCTATTTTACCTCGTAATTTTCGGATGTGAACATCAATGGTGCGATCACCAACAATGATATCGGTTCCCCAAACTTTTTCCAAGATAATTTCTCGTTTGAAAACGAAATTTGGTCGTGACATTAATAATGCTAAAAGTTCAAATTCCTTTCTAGGTAATTGAATTTCTTGACCATTTTTTTCGATTAAGTATTTTTCTCTGTTGATTTTAAGTTCTTCTGAAATAGGTGGAGCAACAATGGGTTTGAATTCTTTTCGCCTTAAAATCGCCGATATTCTACTCAACAAGACTTTTGGTTTGATTGGTTTAGTAACATAATCGTCACCACCAGCCTCTAGGCCGGCGATTTGACTATAGTCTTCTGATCTTGCCGTTAGAAAACAAATTAAAACATCATTTAGTGATTCATCAGACTTTATATTTTCGCAAACTTCTATACCGTCCATTCCCGGCATCATAACGTCAAGTAAAATTAAATCGGGTTTTTTTAATCTGATTTTTTCAATACAATCTATACCGTCGACAGCAATTTGAACACAATATCCTTCTTTTTCGAGGTTATATTTGACCAATTCTCGAATATCGTCGTCGTCGTCCGCAATAAGAATATTGAACATGGTGTAAAGTTAGTCAATTTAGGACTTTGAATATTCATAAATAACAATTTTCGCGTAATAATGTAAAGTAAGTGTTGATAAATTATTGATAACAATTTAATTTTCACAGATTTTCAAAGTCTCAATAGTAATATCTTCGTTTAAGTAGTAGGTTAGGTTTAAACCAAGGGTTGTGTAGTTATATAGCCCTTGGTTTTTTTTGTTAATTTCGTTTTATGAAAATTAAGCTGCTACTTGCCGAGGATGATATCAATCTTGGTTTTGTGATCTCTGATCATTTAAAATCGGAGGGTTACTCGGTTACTCTGTGTAATGATGGGCATGAGGCGTTAAAAAGATTTAATGAGGATAACTATCAACTCTGTATTTTGGATGTGATGATGCCAAAAAAAGATGGCTTCACTTTGGCCAAAGATTTGAGAAAGTTAAATAATGAAATTCCAATCTTGTTTCTTACTGCAAAGTCGCAATTGGAGGATAAGGCTGAGGGTTATAAGTCTGGCGGTGATGATTATCTGACAAAGCCTTTCAGTGTTGAGGAGCTGAGTTTTCGCTTGAAGGCACTTTTAAAAAGGGTCAATTTGACAATTGATAAAAAGGAGGATAAAATAATTTTGATTGGTAAAACTCTTTTTGATACTGAAAATTTATTGTTGACCTACGAAAATCGCGAACAGTCCCTTACTAAAAAGGAGGCACAGATTTTAAAATTAATGTTTAAGTTAAAAAATGAGGTAATTCCACGAGAGTTAATATTAAATGGTGTTTGGGGTCAGGATGATTATTTTGTTGGTAGAAGTTTAGATGTCTTTATAACAAAGTTGAGAAAATACTTAAAAGAAGATGCATCCATCCAAATAGTCAACATTCATAGTATTGGGTTTAAATTAATTGTGTTCGACTAATGTCGCTCATTCTGCATATAGAAACTGCCACAAAAATTTGTTCTGTGGCCTTGTCTGAAAATGGTATTCTGTTAAACGAATTAACTGAGGTTGGTGACGGATTCATCCACGGGGAGCGATTGACAATACTTATTCAAAAGGTCATTGGCAAAGCGGGAAAAAAAATTACATCCTTAAGTGCTATTTCAATTTCAAATGGTCCAGGTTCATACACAGGGTTAAGAATTGGTTTATCAACGGCAAAAGGAATTGCTTTTGCTTTGAATTGTCCAATTATCAACCTAAACACCTTGGAAATTATGGTGAGCACTGTTCAAAACGAGCAGAAAGTTTTTGCCATGCTCGATGCGCGGAGGATGGAAGTCTATGCCTGCGGTATAAATGAAATGAAGGAGGAAATTTTTGCAACTGCACCCATTATTTTAGATTCAAGTTCCTTATCGGAATTTGACCCATTCCTCTGCATTGGCGACGGTGCTTTAAAGGTTAAAGAAATTTGGAAACATCGAAACATTGAATTCCGAGAGGATTTTCAGGTAAGTTCCGCCATGCAGGTTGAAATGGCATACAAGCGTTTTTGCAATAAGGAATTTGCGAATCCGGCAAGCCTTACTCCTAACTATTTGAAAGAATTCCAGTTCACTTCAAAATAAGTGTTTTTTGATGAATATTCTTGTTATTCAGAACATCTTCAACCTCTAGTCGAATGTTTATCTTACCACGAGCAATGGTTTTTAAGTTGCAAGTGACAGTTTTGGATTTTAAATCATAGTAAATAGGAATAAATACATCGTTGATAAACAGCGAATAGTTCCCAATCTCTGATTGCAAATCACTTAGTGTCCATTTAAGGAAATTTTTAGAATAACTCGTGTCACTCGTCAAATAACTGCTCGAAATTTTTGGAGGAATTGAATCCCAAGCCAAAGAGGGTATGCCTAGGATCTTCGTTTCAGCTTTAATTTTGTCTCCATCACGACTAGTTTTAGTATATTTACCGTTTATTCTTAGAAAACATTTCGTTGGATTACTGTTTGGAATTTGGGTTTGAAAAATTGCAGCCTTACTCAGAGGAACAGATCGATTGAGTAAATTCGCTTTTTTTACCGGTTGCATCAATGTAAATGGGTCTAATGTATATTGGAATATGGAATAATTACCAATAACAGCTTGCTCTGGTTGAAAGTGGTTCAGAGTATTGAATTCCGCATTCGACAGATTAAAGTCAAAGGGCAATAGCCAAAAGGCATATGCATTGGAATTATTATTTCGGTCCGAAACAACAATGCGAACGTGAATTTTTTGCGAAGAAAACTTAGTTAAATAATCCGTTGTTTCATTCAGTTTATATATGTGTAGTGGGTTTCCCTGAGATGAAAATAATTTATGCCACTTCGTTTTACTTATTTGATACGCTGTATAATCGCAATAGTCATTTACATAACGGGTATGATCAAAGGAGATAGAGTCCATCACACAACTGTAGACGAGTGTATTGTCAAAATAAACTTCGGATTTAAATAAGTCAAATTTATTTCCATTGACAGTCATTTTATCTCCCCCCTGTATCAATATACCAACGGATGCTGCTTCAGAAAAAGTCGATTTCGTTAAGGATATACAGGGTAAAGATTCAATACTTTTCGTTTTTTCTAGCGTTGGGCCAACGGAAATATGAGAATCACCAACAACGAATCCTTGTTTTGAAATCGGAACTAATTTGATAGTTTCAACAAACGGTGGGCAATTATCGATTAAAAGAAATCCATGATTAAGCGGGTTCAATGCGATTTCGGAGACGGTTTCCCTAATTTCAAAATGCAGGTGTGGACCCGTAGAACTGCCTGAATTTCCTGAATAAGCAATTTGTTGACCTTTAAATACAGGGAGTATTAAAGCGTCAAGTATTGTATCCATTTCATTTTGTCGGCGTTGGATTTGCCATTGGACTACCGCGGAATCTACCCTTCCAAAAAAATTGGAACAATGCGCATAAACTGAGGTTTGTCCATTCGGATGACTAACATACAGTACCTTTCCATAACCATCTCGGGAAATGCGAATTCTTGAAATGTATCCCTCTCGAATGGAATAAATCGGTATGCCTTCCACCCCATTGGTTCGAAAATCCATACCCATGTGGAAATGATTTGGTCTGATATCGCCAAAAAAGCCACTGACATTCAGTGGTAGGCCAAGTGGAGAGTGAATATCGTCTGACACAATTGCGTTTTGTGAAAGAAAATAGTAAGGAATAAGTTGAAAAAAAAAGAGGAGTGAACGCATACTCAAAGTTAGTAAATGAAAAAAAAAATAAAATAGATTTTGAAAAATGATGTTGATGTTCCTTTCATTATTAACTTTGCACAAAGTCTTATATGATGACTGATAAAACGAAGGAACTTTTAGTCGATATTCAAAATTTAGCAGATTCTGCGCGTCGAAAGTTACTTGCTTGTGATACTGAAAAAGGAGTGTTGATTAAGAAAAATGAGAACCTATCCTCACAGCTATCAAGTGCAGAGTCAGTTGTAGCTCAATTGAAGAAAGAGCTTGATGAGTTGAAATCAGTATTGATTAAGACAGAAACTAATTTGGTTGAGAAAAGCAATGGTGGAAGAGATAACGAAGCCATCGACAAATTAGTGAAGGAAATTGATAATTACATTGAAAAATTGAAGAAATAGTATGAGTAAGAGTGCCATAAAAGTTTCCATTGCAGGGAGAACTTACCCTTTAAATGTATCAGAGGACGAAAAAAGTGCTGTGATGAAGGCTGCAGAGGAAATCAACAAGGCAATAGAGTACCTAAGAAAGCACTACGCTGTCAATGATGCACAGGATCTTCTTGCTATGTCTTCTTTACAATTATTAGCGAAATATTCCAAATCGAGTAAAGTCGAAAAAGGAAATGTCGATGACCAGGAACTGAACGAAAAACTTGCGTCATTAAAAGACAGTTTGCAATCCCTTCTCTAATTTCCGCATTTCAAGACCTTAAATTTTAAGGAAATGGATGTAATCATTTATGGTGTTCTGGGTTTACTTGCTGGTGGCGGCGTTACGCTGGTCGCGCAGCGATCCCTACTCAGAACAAAAAGTCGAAACTTAATTAAAGATGCAGAGCAGGAGGCAGAACGCATCAAAAAAGAAAAAATGCTTCAAGCGAAAGAGAATTTTCTAAAGTTGAAAGAGGAGCACGAGGTGGTTATGAAAGACAGAGAAAGAAAACTTCAATCAAACGAGGATCGTGCGCGTTCAAAAGAAAAAAATCTAGATCAAAAAATGGAGGAGATCGGAAGGAAAGAAGGAGAACTTAAAAAAATACAGGCTGATTTTGATTCTAAATATCAGGGTCTAGAGCTACGGCTTCAAGAAATTGATAAAATCCAACAAAAAAGGGTGGCAGAATTATCAAAAATCGGTAACCTTTCTGTGAACGATGCAAAGACGCAATTGATGGAAGCACTCA
>Ga0194133_10010589_pt1 | contig 10339 bp, 9 predicted proteins | sample TA2KigOf40mmetaG_FD_155448 | JGI IMG/M metagenome (GOLD analysis project Ga0194133, IMG submission 155448) | Freshwater microbial communities from Lake Tanganyika, Tanzania - TA2015055 Kigoma Offshore 40m | ecosystem: Environmental > Aquatic > Freshwater > Lake | place: Tanzania: Lake Tanganyika... | reverse complement strand
AAAAAATTAAAGTAAAAAAAAAGATAAAAAAAAATGGCTTCCATAACTAATCCTGCAACGATTGTCGGATGCGGTCCTGCTCCGAATCCTTGTTCGCCATGTTTTGAAACTTTTCGATTTTTACGAGGTGGTCCATGTTTCAATCCCAATAATCTTACTGAAACTAACGTGTGGTGGGTAGCCCAATATGGTCCTGTCGCCGGAACCCCTCAAGAAAATGCGATTGATCCTAACTCTTATCAAACGGGTAGTAACAATCCCATCGTGGATGGAACAGAAGTCATTGGATTTCATTGCGATTCTTCGTCCATGTTGATTTCCAACCTTAATAATGGAAAAATTACGCCGTTGACTCAAGATGATGCGCACGCTCTATTGAAAACTTGTGTCAACGGTGTGTTGACGACAAACTCACCTTGTGCTTCCTCCTATTTCGGTTGCGGAACCACCCCCTCCCCCTGTGTGTCTGATGGAATTGTTCAATTCTTGGCTCTCATTTCCATAGCACCATCCTGTACATGGTCAGGCACTGGACTCACAATTACCTTGAGTCCTTTAAGTGCTAGTGCCCTTTATTCCAACATTACCTATGGAAATTGGTGTCCCTTTAGTTTTAATATAGGAAACTGTAATACACAAATCGTTTGTGCAAGTCTATTACACTATACGACTTCCGTCTCTGAAGTAGGGGGTACTTATGGAAACATCTATCCGGGTTATAGTTATAAATCCCAATATGCGAATATGCGTTTTACGCTCCTTAATAAATGCAAAGTAGCAGCAGGTGGTCCTAAGAAAGCTCATTATCTTGGAGTGGACTCCTTAAATAAAGCGGCCTATCTTGTATTTTTCGGACAGCTCCGTTTATTCGGTAGTTTCAAGATCATTGTAGTCTCTCCCATTATCGATTTACGTTGCATCATTTTCCAACCGGGACTCATCATTGTGGTGACAACACCCTTATCTCTTTCATGTTCGACGGTTGTCAATTAATTTGTCGTGTTAAAAAAATAATTCATTTCTTTTTCTTTCCACTTTTTAACACATTTGTATGTCATTATATTTATATATATATATATATATATATATATATATATATATATAAAATATATATAAAATACAAGAGGACAAATGAAATGGAAAAATTAGCTTTCTCTTTTTATGTCTGGATCTTCAGTTTTTTTGACACACTCATAATTTCCATTGGGAGTGACTCTTTCTTTAAAAAATTTACAACAATAATAATAACGATTTGTATGTGTAAGTATTGAGAATTTTGTAAAGTTACGTATCTTACATTTTCGTGTACAGGTATCGGATGGAAAACGAATTTTTGCTTTTGGATCTTCTGGAACACAATAATATATTATTGTATCACTACCCCTCCTCCTAGTTGAGGTTATTATTTGCCCCGCACCACATTGATCTTTACCATCAATAGAACACTTTAAAATGGGTGCAGTATTGATTCCCGTTAAATTTACGGTAAATGAATAAGCGATGGGTGGTTTAGATAATTCACTTTTTTGTCGGGCGATGGTCAAGATAAGTAATTTCTCGGATTGTTTATAGGAAAACGTCATCACTTGAGATTTTCCCGTTCCTGCTTGTACATTTATGGGATCATCATCATTGAATTGTATATAACCAGTCATTGGACTCTTAAAATTAAATACAGGTGGTTGACTTTTCGTAAAATCAATATTAATACTATAAATGGGAATCGACCTTGTTAAACTCCCCCTACTATTCAATGACCACAATGTTTCATTCGAATTGTTGGTTGAAGTAGGAGTAATAACAAATGAATCAATCTGTCCTGTGTTATCTTGGAAAGAAGTGGGTAAGTCATTACTCATGTTTATATCTCATTTAATTTTTATTTTTTTTTCATTAAAAATTTTTTTTTTTTTAATGAGTGAGCTATGCTGAATGGATTTGATTTGATAGGGAGTCGTACTCAAAAATAAAAAAAGATCAACAATCAAAATTTATATTAATACTGGTGTAAATAACACATGATAGACTTGTTTGTTTAGTTTCATGAAAGAGACGGAGAGGATACCATTTGATAAGATTTTTAGTTTTTGTAATGAAATAAATGGATAATTTTTCTGCGGCGTTTCGATATATTCAATTTCATGAGTTTTCGAGTAATAAATACCCGGATTGCACTCCGTAATGAGTGGACTCGAACCATTCAAGTTTTGCCATTCCACAAGAATCGATACATAATAATTACCTTTCACACCTGATGGTTGTATATCCATGATGGTATATTTCGTTTTATAGTTCGATACGGCAATCAAGTTACATTGATCATCGACCGTATAAGGAGAATAGGACGGATTATACCAAGATTGATGTTTAAAGATTCGGACATTGGAGTGTGGAAAAGGATACGTTTGACGGAGAAAAAGAGAGTCAGCCTTTTTTTTTTTATCTATTTTTTTTTTAAGAAAGGATTTTAAAGGAAATTAATTATCTTGGATGAATAAGTCAAAACGAAAACCCTTTCGAAATACGTCGCTCTTATTTAGTATTACCATTATTCTATTCATTCTGATATTATTAGCTGTCATCTTTGTGGGTCAATGGAAAGAATATTTTGATTCTTTGGATCCAATGTTATCGACGATACAAACGACCCTATTGCCATTACATCCAGTGGTGAAAGAGGTTCAGTTTTTTGAGGGAACCAAAAGTTATACGATCAATAAGAAAAAAATCTATTTGTGTTTAAAAGACAAGAATCAAAATTATTATGAGTTCAATATGTTATTATATGTAAGTATCCATGAATTGGCTCATGTGTTGTGTGATGAAATTGGTCATACACCGAAATTTGATCGCATTTTCCATGAGTTATTGCAAAGAGCCATTCGTCTCGGAATTTATGATCCAGAGATTCCGATACTCTCTGATTATTGTGGACATCATTAATGGAGTGAATTAATCATAGGAGGAGGTATTCTGACGAATACAGAATAAATAAGCAAAATCATTGTCTCGCGCATAATGTTTGCAACAAACGGGGTCGTGTAACGGACATTGATCATTGGCAAATAAGATGGACGTTTGAAATTGATCCGTAATTTGATAACAATATTGATCACATTGTCGCTCGTTGTCAAGACCAAAAATATGACAATCGATCAAACAATTTTTCAAATGATGGAGAGGCGTCGCGATCTCAAAATCTCCGTCGTGATTGGTGATTAAATTAAGAAATAGGGATTGATTGGTGAATTGGAATGGATTCTTTTTTTTAATCATTTAGTAAAATCAAAGTAAAATTATTTTTATTTTTAGAATGATATCGAGAAATCTAAGTATCTTTTTTCCGATTGAATTATATCAATATTCAACCGACACGCAACGTTACTCGAGACTACAACCGCCGTTACAAATCACAAACACCACTATGACTTTTCTGCCCCATTTCATGGATAAGTTCAAAGACGACTTGTCGGAAACGGAGTGGAGCGAATGGAAACAAAAGTGGAAAAAGAAAGGAACGTTATGGGGAATCAGTGAATATTATCGAAATTATTTTACCAGAGGATATGATTTCATCAAAATCATTCAAAATAATCAATCCTTTCCGTATGAAACCAAAACTATTATTCCTTATTTCAAAGGAAATCCAATCGACACAGATCAATTCGGATGGGGCTTTCCCATCTATCAAATCCCAGACACCATTCTGGGTTGTATGGTATTAAAATATAGACCCACGGTCTCTGAACTCGTCGATGTCGTATTGGTGAATCCGGAATTCGAGTCGGATCCATGGAATGATCAGTATAATTTCTTGCCGTTTCCTAAACATCGGAACATTCCCTTTTATGAATTGAAATGGATTAGCAAATTTATTTTTGGATTTTTTTATCAAGAGAAACCCAAGGGTTATTATTGGAAAATGAATGCCTCCAACATTTGTATTCCGACGACGGATTCGAAGAATGCGTTTGCGACCAGTTTCGAATGTTTTCAGTCTTATCACCAACTTCCTCCCTTTGAAAATCATTATTTTCAAGACACCATGACCCAACTTCGTGAAATTGGGAATGAATCATCCTCCATGCGACAAACTCCGATCGAAACAACGAATATTTCTTTCTCTTTATCTTTTCTTTTTTTTCTCCTTGCATTACTGTTGATTCTGTTTTATGTTCGGTTTTTCCGTTTCCATCGAATATAGACAATCAACCATTCAAGACTCAATAATAGAAAACACGACAATAAGATCCAATTCAATATCATCAGGACGTTTGTCCATGAAGGTGTCGCGGACGGGTGATACTGCGCAAGAGAGGGAAAATAATAATCAAAAAAAGGTTGCATCAATGCATAGTCGGAATTCGCATCCAACAGAGGACGGTTGGGGTCGATCGTTTTAAATTTTTGTTTCCGATATTGATTGATGGAATTCTCAGGATCCAAAAGAAAGGAAAAGGTTTTTTGGGGTTTGTTCTTTGTTAAACGCAGAGTCATGGTCGATTCCTCCACCTCCATATAAAAGAATTGATCCGGTTTATCGAGCGTGGTAAACTCGAGATAAAAAGGAATTTTTTCATTGATCCATGATTGATCCGGATTCACCATTCTTACATGGATCGTCGAGACATGAGAACCCACCAGCGGTTGCCATAAAAAGGATCCTTGATATTCCGCTAATCGAATGATTGAATCTTTTTGATACAGATTTAAAGAGTGATCGATATGTAAACGAGTCAAAAAGTGCATGGGGACGGAAAAGGCCAATCGGACGGAAAAGGAATTGGAAAGAGCGAGAGAGGGCTGGAATTGCAATTTGGTGTCCATATAGAACCGTTGATCCCACACAAGAAAGACGACGGCTCCTGAAAACAGATAAGAGTCAAAATCAGAAGGAAAGTCTTTGGAGAGTGGGAATCGATTGGGATTATAAAAGATTGACATTTGAAACCCTTTGGAAATCGAGAGGGGAGACTCGTTGTCTCCTTCCAATAAATTCGTGAGTAAATGAGTATTGGCCCATGTATGGGTTCGATTGAGACGGATACAAGACGAGCGTTTACCGTCAGGATAGGTCAAATAATATCCACCTTGACAAAAGGGATCTTTTTCGCAGGATTGTTGGCAGGCCTCAAGAGACAGATCTGTGGAACAGACTTGATCCATGGAATCGATACACGTGATTTCGGTGCCAAATGGTTTTAACCAACTCTGATGATTTTGAAAGATCTCCATTCTTTTTTAATACATTTTTTCTTGAATGAAAAGAAAGAAATTTTTTATGGAAAGAAAAGACATGGAACATACCATACATTTCCAAGGCATTGTACCCGAAAAAACGATAGAAATTTCCTCCATTGGTCAAATGTTGGATTCTCTGATCGTCCAACACAGAGTCATTGTAGCGTCCAACCATTTTCCAGCCTTTTTATATTTTTCCTCCAATACACCCAACATGCGTGTATTGGATTTATATGCATTGTTTGAACAACTCGACAAACAAACAAAAGTCGCGACCAAACCCATCCATCGACGACGACCCTTGTTGAGTCGAAGACTACGACGACCCACGACGGCTGTCGGTGCTGTTTCCAAGGCGTCGTCTCCCAAACCCCCTGATCCTATCCCCAAATCAGTCTCTGAACAAACACCCAAAGAAAAACGATTGACATTAGGGGATATATTTCAAAAATATGTCACCCTCTATTCCTTGGATCTATTAACGTTTCTCGATTTATATTTTTTTTACCAGATTCATTCCTCTCCATGGTCGAAAAAATCCGATTTTCGGACTTTTACAGGCATTTTTCAATCATTGATATTATCTATTGAAGACTATTCCCAATTCGGTGATCATTATATCATTTCCTACGGCACCCACATCAAAGAACGACCCCAGATCATCAAGTTCTTGAATGATCGATACTTATCTCAATCAAGTACCAATTCTCAGGGGATCCGAGTGAATACTTGGTATTCGACAAGATTGCATGACATGGAATTTCAAAAAAAAAAGATTCATGACAAAGTCGAACAAGTGGATCGTCAACTTCACCAATTAGACACATTAGCCGTCCTCGAACCCGTTCAAGAACAAATCGTGGGAAAAATTCAATCCTTTTTTTTGGATAACGTTCCTGAAACAGCGGGTCAACTCTTTAATCAAGTACAAGTCAATGATCATTATCCCAAATGTCGCTACAAGTCCTTTTGGAAATTATGGATCTATCCGAACCCAACTCTCGTTGAAGATCCGGAAGATACCGACTCTGTGGATTCTCATTTAAAAATATTTGATGCCTCTGGTCGATTGACCTTTGTGATCAAAACAGAAGCCAAGGGCCTTTATGTGCAAGGACTGTTTTTACGATCCTCTCCTTTATCCAACCCGACACTTTTATTGGACTTTCTCCATTTATCATCCTCCCTTTCTCTCCATCGAATTCGCTCCTTGGGAGTCATGTCGGAATTCCTCTTACCCACTCACCGATCCATGGATCCCTCCATTTTTGCTGATATTTGTATGAACCAACCGTTATTTCAACGGTTTTTTAAAGTCAATGATACTGAAAAAATCTCAAGAAATAATCAGAGTTTATTTATTTATTACTATAATCAAGATGAGTTACATCCGACCCAATTGCAGGACGAAATCATGGTCGGTGGATGGAATCGAGTGTTTTCAAGATATGGGGATTTGACATGCATCTTAACCCCCCTACGTTCCCAAAAAAGACTGTTTTATGTCCATGTCAAAATCACACGATCGAAAGAAGAATCCATCGTGCTCCAATTTAAACAATTATTGGGAAAATTAATCTCTTATTACAATGAAACCTTGTCCATGTATGTGTCCAAATTCAAACAATGGGATCCTTCGTTTCAATTGTACGAACCTTTTCCTCAAGAATTATCCTCGGATATTTCATTAACCGATCAATGGAAAGACAAAGTCTTTGGGTCAAATGAATACACGAGAGCATGTCAGGCTCCGAAACCTCGAGTCATTTCTGAATCCGAGGCCAGACAATATCCTTCGACACGAACACTTCAATTTCCGCCCAAACCCTTTCAGAACATTCAACCCCAATGGTTTTTATGTGATGAACAATGGAAAGGCAAACACTATCACTACCCCGGATTGATTCAATTATCCAATCCAGAGAATGTGTTTGGATACGCTCCGTGTTGTTATATTGAATCGCATGAATCCAAGAATCAAGCCATCCTTCACAAATTGAATTATTTGATTGAACATCATCATAAAGAGGATTTTGTGAAATCCATCCCCTTAACCTCTCTCTTAAAAACCAAACGTAGAATGTTAGATTCCACCAAACGAACGATTCAACAGATCGGACAAGAAGGTCTTTTAGACCCGTCCATCGTTCATTTTATGAAATCCATTCAGGTGTCTTTTCAATACACTCGTATGGGAACGAGTCCTTGGGAAAAGGAATCCTTTTTAGGCGCCCTCGAATTCATTCATGCGATTCAATCACCTGAAAAGACCATGCGTAGTCCACAACAATTACGTGCTCTCTTGAACGAACAACATTTCTTAGAAACCGGTCTCCAACAAAATTTTGATCGAGGGATTCAAGGAATGCGACTCGCGCTGTCTGATCCGTCTCAAGAACTACATCCACGTCACTGGATTCGAGTCTTGGAAGAATTCTACCAAAAAAATATTTGGATCTTTATCCAAAAAGAATCCGCCAAAAAAGAATCGTTGGAATTATTCTATCCGTTTACCTTTGGCGCCTATGCCTACCCCCTCTTGTCTCAATGCAAACAACGTGACATGGTATTTCTCGTAGAACACCAATCCCCCTCGTCCCTCATCGCCTCTCGGTTCGAAATCATCGTCTCCAAAGTGTCCTCTTCCAACATCCATTATACAATGCCCTTTCAATCCTCTTTCAAATCCATGATCCAAGATTCCATGAAATGTTTTAGTGGAAATCAAATCATCCCTTGGCCCTCTCATTCTTTTGTGACGAAACATTATTCGGAAATCCAAGCTCAACAAATTGACTTGTACGGAAAAACTCGGATCCTCTGTTTCCGAAACAACCTAGTCGCTCTTTTATCACTACCCATCTCCCCTTTACCGTTTCCTCTCATTGAATTGTCTTCCCATCCTAACCATTTCATCTCCCATTCCTTACAAACATTCTTATCAACTCAAAAAATTCGAATAAAACAAACCTTGTCCGTCCACCAATGGAGGTTCGTGTTTCTTTCCCACGATCCCATCATTCTCGTGTCCGTCTCCAAAGGATCTCCTTCTTCTTCTTCGGACACACAACCTATTCCTCTGTGCATTCGAATTTTTCTCAATCTAATCAAACCGTCCAACCAATATTCCTTGATCGAACAAAAAAGTCGTCTCATCCATATCCTGTTGGATCTATGTCTGCTCCATTTATCTGAATTTGTCCACTCCCTGTCGCCCTCGACGATGCCTCCCAAAGAAATGATTCGAACGTTTATGAATACCCATTTCGATTTTCGAGTGCACTATCAATTTCCGGAAATGTCTCAATTATCTCCTCGAAAATCTTTGAATTCCATATTATACACCAAGGATCGCCGTCTTATCCTCTTACAGACCATGAGAACCAAATTACGTTTCTTTTTAGAATGGTTCTTCTTGACCAAACCTCAAACCTTTGCCAATTATCACTCGTTTCATGAAATTCCCTCTTTCTATCTATTTTCATCCGATTTCCAATCTCAACCTCGAACCGTCATCCAAACCAAATACGATTATTACATTTCTCATTCTTCCACTCCTTATCTCTCCACCCCCTTATCCTCCTTGGACATCCCAATGTTCATTCCGTTATACTATTATTGCCCTAAAGAAACACCATCCCCGATTTTTTATCGAGTCCTGTTATCTTTCACCTATGAAGAAGGCCAATCCTTTATCCAAACCTTTTTTACTCAGTATGACTTTAAATCCTCCCTCACCACCTTGGAGTGGATTCAACGACCGTGGTCATCCTCCAGTTCACGTCTTACTCCCATCTATTGTTTTCAGACACAACAGAACCACTATGGATTTTTGTTTAATTTACCCGATTCATAACGATTGGATAGGAGTTTTATGGAATATATATATAGAAATCTCGTTCAAAGAAAACAATCTCAATCATTTTCATACTTGAATTTGAAACAGGGACACTCAAACGATCGATGACATACTGGACATTCCAAGTGATATCGTATATATTGAAAAAAACATGAACCATGCATTTTGATATGACATCCCTGATGAGATGGACAGCGGAATATTCGGAAATGTTGAATCGGTAACAGACAGATAAAACAGAGAATGACATTGTTTTCTTGCGGGTTTAATTGAATCATATTGATCGAATAAAACTTGGCCATGTAGAAATAACGGTATAGAAATCGACATAAAAAAGAAACGATAAGATAAGACATGAACACAATACAACCAATAAATAGATAGATATAAATGACCAATATCGAAATTTGAATCACATTCGAAATCACTAGAACATTCATTTCATTCATTTCAATGGTAGAAAAGAAAAAAAAAAACAATCAATTTCAAATGATTTCAAAGACGACAAGGCGATCCGAACATTTTATGATTAAAAAAAATAAAAAGACATGATTCATTAAAGCATGTCCTTTTATTATTATAATCAAAATCTTTCCTATTCTTCGATTGAAATCGATGGAAATCAAAGATTTTATATCATGACTGGAACCATATCCTCTCAATATCAAATGGTTAAATTATTATTTTGTTTCCCAGGCGGTAATGAAACTGCCTTTCAATTTACGACCTATACCAATGTAAATGAATGTGGTATTTTAAGTGTCATATTCCAAGGTCAACCAAGTAAAAACAATGAATCATTTATGAATAGCTATCCATGGTATGGTAATGACCCCCTCAATGATATGGAGTTTGTCAAACAAGTCTATCAAACTATACCGACTGTATTGAAATTTGGAAACCAAAATAATACTGCTTTTAAGAACATTACGGTTTTGAAAGATTATTTATATTTAACTGGCAAATCAGATGGTTCTGGATTTTGTGTGTATTTAGCCTATCAAAATCCAAATCAATTGCCGATCAAGGCTTTATTTTTAGTATCGTCAGCATTATTTTGTCTAAATTCGACCCAAAATTATGGTACCGAGGTTAACATCAATTTATTGACTCTCTCCATACCAACGATTTTACTCCACGGTACCTCAGATACCACTATGCCTTATTATGGTGAAAATTTTGTGACTGAAATGGCGTTATGTGGTAATATTGACTATTGGCAATCAATCGATACGAACA
>Ga0194133_10010585_pt1 | contig 10341 bp, 8 predicted proteins | sample TA2KigOf40mmetaG_FD_155448 | JGI IMG/M metagenome (GOLD analysis project Ga0194133, IMG submission 155448) | Freshwater microbial communities from Lake Tanganyika, Tanzania - TA2015055 Kigoma Offshore 40m | ecosystem: Environmental > Aquatic > Freshwater > Lake | place: Tanzania: Lake Tanganyika... | reverse complement strand
GAAACAAATGTTCTGAAGTAACATTGTTCAACAATGGGTTTGGTGGAATGATCTGGGAGAATTTGCTTACCGCTCCTGTAAAGAAGTATGGTAACATATGAAGAATGAGAATAAAGCTGACCAAACCAAACCATTATAAGGTATTGGCACAAGCAGTTTCTTAAATGTGGACACCCTTATAAAAGTTGATTCAGTTAAATTACTCAGACTGAGGGGCATCTGATTTTTTTAAACCACCAAAAAAACAGTTTCTTTGATAGCCAGGGCTGAACCCCAAACCTTGGATCTGACATACTCTTTCAGCTATACCACAAATTTTAATTTACTTGATTTTATCTTTAGCCTGCCTATATATTTTTGTTTATTTCTGTGTCAAAAAGTTTTTGAGTTTATTTGTGCTTGAAATTCTTCCACTTCTTTTCTTCCATAACAAACTAACTTTCTTTTTAGTTTGAAGGCATTTTGCTTTGCTTCTCAGTTTGTTTGTGTGTTAAGATAATAGAAATTGCCCATAGGGAATAATATATTTATATTGTCAGTTACCTCAGGGCTAGAGGACAGTAATATATACTAAACTTTTTTGCCCAAAATGGTTGGCATTGCAAACAAAACCCTCTTTTTATTGACCAGATGGGCAACAAAAAAAATAAGAAAGCCATTAAGACAATTTATGAAAAGCTTAATTTATCTAGTGGGAGCTGGGATCAATAGAAAAAAAACACTTGAATGTTTTTTTCATTCTAGGGGTTGATCAATGGCTTTATTTGTTTTGTTTATTCAAAAGTTCTGGCAAAAGCAACATTCGGAAACTTTTCCAACAACAGGTTGCTTGACATTCATTTTGAATAGTTTTTGATCTACCCAATGGACGCGAAGACAGTCAAATTGAGGTTATTTCACTTTTGTTAAAACCCGCAATAAGTTTAATTTATCTCACTACATGGATTTACTCAAAAGGTTTGCCCCTAAAAAGGTTACCAGCCATCAGAAATTATTGTTAAGTGAATGCCAAAAATTCTGAGACAGGAATCTAGGAATCAAGGCATCTGTCATATATTATGCTTAAATTAATCTTGGGTTAGTGCACGCACTATATTGGTTACTTTAGATCAAAAACACTAATTCAAAGTTGGCATGACTATTATGTCATTGATCTCCCATATGTAATCCCTAAAACTGCTTTATAATATTGGGTGCTATCAATATGTAGAAGTGCAATCATGTAACAAAAGTTTTACATTTTAAGATCTTACACCAGGATCTCAATATAGGGCTTGGTAGTCTGCCAGTACTCCTTGACCTTTGCAAGCCCAAACATTTTGCATTGAACACTGGGAGACAGATGGGTAAGATCATGTACAGAGGTTTGTGTCAGAGTTTTTAGCCCTTGGACCCCAAATGGCTCAAAATAGGGCAAAGATAAATATCACATTACTGGTAATGACTGGATTTTTGGTAAAGGTTCAAGATGCTTTCATCTGGATTAAAATGATCATGTCTCACCTCTCCAGGCATGTGTGCTGTTCTTATGGCTTGCCTTGTGGTCAGACTCCTCGCGGTCACCGGTGGCGTGTTGGACGCCACCGACGATCCCGAAGAAGCCGACACCGACTCCTTTGCAGTTGGAACCGACGTGGTGACGCCGTGGCTGGAACCCTTCGACCTGCCGTGAACACGTCTGTCACGGCATTTAAGTCTCTCCAGAGGGTTGACAAGAATAAGGGAAACACATTCAGCAGAATTGTTTTAAAAACTTATAGCCTATATCCAGCTGAAGAAATATTGCTTTCACTTTTTCAAAAGATGTTGGTGATGAGGATGTAAATGGGTGCAGGGAAGTTGTGGTATGAATATGTGACCTTGAACATGCATTGAAATATTAAAGCCAATCACATGTTAAACTGATACTTCTATTTTCATTCATCCTCCTACAACCAGTTGTTGTTGTTGTTGTTATTGTTGTTGCTGCTGTTGCTGACAATGACCCAGATATTCCAAGGGTTAAAAATAGAAATACTGATTGATCTCACTTGTTTTAAAAGCACTTCATTTGGTGAACAGCAAAAGTCACATTCACTTGACTGCGGTGGCGCACTTGTTATAAGTTGATAAATATTTATCTATTAATTTTTTTTTGAGGGGGGGATCTGTTTTGAAACTCTTGCCCGGGGTTGTCCCAAAACCCTCACGGTATTGTGTCTCCTCCACTGGCTCCTTTTGCTTTTCCCTTTGCCATGGTCCAACCGAGAGGAGGGCTACAAGTAAGCTGTAACTCAAGCCAACTTGTGTAAAAGGAAAGGAAGGCCTGTCTGAAAAAAGAAGCATCTTTTGAGTCGTCCTTCCACTTGTCCCCCTTTCCCCTCACACTAAACCCAACCTCACCGTCGAAGTAAAACTCGTCACGTTTAGAGCTCGCCCTAGAGAAGAAGCTTTTTTTCTTCTGCTTCTCTCCAACGAAGGAAATGAATACTAGAAAGCACCAAGAAATTTCACTTTATTTTTTTTTACATAAAAAAAAGCTTTTCGAGCATTTTTTTTAAAGTTTTTGTAAAATACTTACATTAAACCTTAGATTATATTTGAAATATAGAGAGAGTCTGAACGTGTTGACCACCAAAAAAAGTCCCTTGAGAGGGAGAGAAGTCTATCTGGATCTTACTAAAATGGGTTCAGTGTCAGGAAAAGAGAAAGTGAATTTAGTTTTTTGAGGGAGAGTGGCAACCTCGTAAAAGTTAACCAGAACCCGACCAATGTCACCCAAGAAATAAAAAAGGCATGTGCTCTCTCTCCATCTACCTTCTCTCTTCTTTTTCTCCCTAGAAGCTAAAGCTCTCCTCTCTAACCTGTTCTTTCAAAGCAAGAGAGGAGAAAGCTAGTAGTTAAAGCTGCTAAAGGAAGGCCAACCTTGGTAAGGAGTAAATTGAGAAAGAGGTCTGGGGATCAGGATAGATTCAAAAGAATATCCTTTTTTCATTCATTTTTATAACTTCAACCATTTACCCCCTCATGGTACAACAGAAAAAATGAAGTGAATTTTTATAAGCTTTTGAATATTTTAAATAAAACCATAACCTTCAAAGCTCTACCTACCTACCCAACCAACCTTCAAGCCCCAAATAGAAAAGGAAAGTTCTTCTTTGGCTGGCAAATTAAGATGAAGGCATCTTGGATTGTGAGAAAAGAAAGTCGAATGAAACTTTGTAGAAAAGTAGATTGGAAACTAAAGTAGAGGGTGTTGGTCATACACTTATGCATCACCTTGTTGAAGAATGCTCTCAACGTTTTATTTAAAAAAAGAGCTTGAATTTATTTTTAGGTATATGATTTAGCAATTTTAAGAGAATCACAAGTGAGGAACATATTTTCACTTTGTCACCCAACCTCCATATTCTACAATATTGTTTGTAAACTTCAGTTGTTGATTGGAATAAAAAATGGTCTATATCATTGTGGTACTTGTTGTGTAGCAGTAGCAATAAAACATCAATCAATCAATCCCAGCTAATTCATGGCCTTTGCCAAACCTGCCTTACCAGCTTTTGGGCAGATAAATTCCTCCTAGACTGCTAAGGGTACGCAATCCCAGACACAGACAAATAATAAAAAATTATAGTATCTTTTCCTTTGTTCAAAGCAAAGGTACTTATATACCAAGAATCCCACCATAAAGTATGAGATTTTGAGAGGTCATAGGCATCTTACCGAGAACTAAGATCTAACGTTGTCAGTTCAATCCCTGGCCACCTGTGCCAGCAATTTTTCAATCCCCGATTGCAAAAAAAATCAACAAGGCACTCTCAGTCAGGGTAATAGTAATCTGCAGTAACCATAAAATTCTATGGCGGAACTCTTATTAAGGTGTTGGTTGCAGATCAACATCGCCTGAGTCTATACTGCACAAGACTATTATTATTATAGATAGATTTTATCCTTGACCACCTCAGATCTTATTGTATCTAGGCTGAAACAAAGTGTTTTAATATAGAGGAGGAAGCATCCTTAAATTGTATGAAAAAAGTTTAGCCTGGTGTTGCTGTGTTTTGTGCCCAAGGCTCCTCATATCCCTAACCAAATGTGATGTGACTAGCTCACAGCGATCACAACAGGCTACTGCATTAAGTTTTTAACCCATAATATATATAACTATGAATTTTTTTTGATTGAGTGATATATTAATTTTGAAGACCTTAATTAATCTGCCAACTAACTTGCTCTCCCCCAAGTCCTGTTGGATTCCTTTTAATCCTGCAACCAATTTCAAAGCATTATATAATTATGGATTTTACAAGGAGTCATAGCTGGTCTGTTACAATTATTTTTAAGTGCAATAATTAACCACTATAGAATAGTGTAACCTTCAGTTCTTAATTGACTGCTAAATGAGGGGTCACTTTGGGAATAACTGACTTAAAACTGGTAGCCTAAGGTCTAATCTTAGCTTTGAGCAAAATCTTGATTCCCTTAGTTTGCATTTATCAACCTTCTCACAAAATGATAACCTCAGTCAGGATTGATTGTTGTTTATATCTAGTGCCATTTGCACACAAATATTTTTGAATAGAAGAACTTTTATTCAGCACTCCTTATTCTTATGAAAATTTACAAGAATCCAAAAGTGGTTTCAACTATTTGTGAAAATATTGATTGGACCCAATGTTAGATGTGAAAATTGGGAAGATATAAAAAGCTTATTGTCAATGTAACTAAAAAATAATTTCTTCAAAAGGATTCTGATTTCATCATTATTGAGTCAATTATTCCAGTAATAGTCAAGTCCTCTGAACATGTCCATTCTGTTTTCCAAGCTTTGTCGATCAATCTTTGACATTCCTCTTCTTTCATGACTGGGCTCCTCCAAATAGTCTGATACAAGTTTTACAGAAAATAAGGCATGAGTGCTGACCTTTATAATTTTTATAACTCTAGATGATCTTAAGTAGTTTACCCATTCATTTGGTGATGCTCTTTTGCATCTTTCTTTCAATTTTATTATTGAAATTTCATTCCTGAAGTCTCTGTATGGGTAGTTCACAGTAAGCGATAGAATAAATGGCCTATGTGCTTTGTATTAGACTTTTCACCATTTTTATAAGAAACTAGCTGAGGTACCCGGCGCTGCCCGGGTTAATTTGCAACCTGCTGAACATATTTTGTTTTATAAAGAGTTTTCAAAAATGTCACCATCAGCTTTTAGTATTTCAGGCCCCCCCAGGCCCAGGGGGGCGGGGTCAAACCTGGACCAAAACCTTCCTTGGACTGGTGGGGATGTGTATGCAAAATTTCATCAAGATTGGTGCAGGGGTTTGGATTTCCATTAGCCCTCCACATACCAAGAGACAAACAAACAAACAAACATCTGTACGCTCATTTATAAATATGTAGAATATATATAGATATAGAATATATAGATGATGGTACTGTAAAACATTGCACAACAGAAAAAATTAGAAAAGTTCTAAGGAATTGGTCTTGATTTAAGTGTCTTGATTCGTATCAGCCATCAGTGTTTATTATATTTTTGAAGTGATTTTACCAACCAAGGTTTGATGTAAATGTTATTCCAAGGTTTTTTTAATGAATCTCTAGGCTTTTTGTTGCAATTGCACATGTTGATTGTATCTGGTCCTTCTTGACTTTTTGCTCCTAGCCACACAACTTCTGCTCTACCAATGTTAAAAACCATTCCCATTGTCACATGTTTGCTGATTATTTGGTTTGTATTTTATGATTTCTTCCTGATACAAGTACGTAAGTATCATCAGCATATGTGGCTACTTGGACATTGTTATTTCCTCTTATATTTTCTGAATTTCATAATTATAAGTTGAAGAGTTAATTGGTCTCAGAACGAATCCTTGGACACATCCTCTATCCAGGATTACCTTATTTGATATGCTACTGAAAGTAACAGGATTAGTTAAAAAATCCAGACTGGGTCAACCAAGAGCTTTGTGAGGAGTTTGATTTATCATTTCCATTTCTTGAGCTTTTAATCAATCACTGTGATTCTTCACAAAAAGCATAATCTCTTAAAAGAATGAATTTATTTATCAAAATCCATAACAACACTAGACCCGTGATGACCTAACAGAATGAATAACGTGATTAGCATGAGAAAGAATGATTAAGTTGCCAAACTGAAAAAATCTTCCAGCTATTTTAAACGGAAAATGTCGTCTGGCCTAATATGGCAGTTCCCCTAATGATATTTCGTCAAATGACCAGTTTGACTAACATCAGTTTCCTTAACGACTAGTTTGGCTAATGGACTGGTTCACCTAATTACAGTTTGGCCAGGTTCGATGTGAGGCTTGGGCCTGGCTATGTGCATCAGTCAAGTCAGCAGGGTTAGGAAAAGAGCCCTTCTGGGTTAGGTAGGGGGTCAAAATATATTTCAGGTAAAATTTTGTGTTTAAGTAAAAGCTGATAAACGGGTCAAGTAGAAACTGTTTAAACATGTCAAAAAAAAGTCTGATAAATAGGTCACACAACATGGCAGTTAATAAAGAGTCTCTTCAAGTTTGTTCTGATAATATCATCACTGATATCATCAATCCAATCAAAGTCTATCTCTTTAAAACATTGTAATCTGTTCTGGAATGATTGCTTTCCTATTTTCAGCTTGGACTTGTCCCCCGCTGGGGTTGTCTGTCATTGATGTAGACTTCATTTCGGAGTTGCTGAGCAATTCTGGTGTTTGATGTGTTGTAGAGTTTGATCACTGTTGACGCAGTGATGTAGTTAGACCATTGTCGTGGCCTTGCTCTTTTAGAGATCACATCCAGGAGGTATCGACAAATTTGTCCTAGAATTACCGACTTTAACTTATCGACTTTAGCCAAAGAGGTGTGGCATGGGGCTGCCCACGAAAAAAAGGAAAAAAAGAAAAATATAAAAAATTCGTAGCTCAGCCAAAAGTGAATCAAAAAATCTGAAAATTGGTACAAATATTATTCAATATATATTTTCTAAATATTACTAGGTCTGTTTTTTCTGTCTCTAATTGCTGCTCTGATTGCACGATAATGCTGACTATTTAACTTCTTACAGTATTGACTAGAAAGTTGTTCATTCAGCCAAATTGGTGCCCCATAATAGCATGTGCAATAATACTGCAAAGTGACGACTCTAAGAGCTGATTCTTGGGCAATCCATCTACTGAGGAACTTGATGCTTTTAACTATGCGAGTCATTTTTTGTACAGTGGTATTTACATGATGATCCCATTTTAGGTTATATGTGAATATTATTCCTAGTGCTTTCATCTGTTCTGATGATTTTATTCCATTACTCAGTGACATACTGATTGGGTCATGCCTGTTGAAGATTATTAACTCGGTCTTTGCACTGTTAAACGACCATGCCTATATTCTCTAGGAAGGCCTCATGCTTGGTTAGTGATGTTTCAATTTTGCTTTGTAGGTCTTTGACATTCTTCTCTCCAATTATCACGTAGGCGTCATCTGCATATGTAGTGATGTAACAATATTCTGGGAGATGTTGTTCTAAGGCTCTGGTGTAGAAGGAAAATAATTTAGGTTCATTAAAAAAGAGTTTTTCAATCCACATTGTAATTTTCTCATTAGTGAGAAGGTCTGAACCTATCCCTAAGCGAAGCGAGTGAAACGAAGGGTCGATTTTAGAAATTTTGTATATGAATTGGGCATGACATCACACGTGAGTCTGTCACCTCATTCTCGTTCCACACCAGTGAAGCTAGAGGCCAGAAATTTGGCAATCATAATCCCCACATGGATGGCTTCAAAGTTACCGATCAGATTTTTGATATTTTGGCTAGAAGCGAGATATTTAAGTTTAAGTTATACAGTAAACTAGGTGGGCTAGCCCCTTAAAACATTGTTAATCAGGATGGGAATGAGGGTTGTTCACCAGGGTTTGGTATCAATCCCCGCACAAAAAATGTCCGTCTACTTCATTTTAGTTTTATCAGTAAAAGGCTTTTTACATTTGATACACAAAAAAATTAAAAAAATTTACAAATTTTTTCATTCAAGGCCCACTGTTTGGCTGGGAATAATTTATTATGCTTTTTTGGCAACCTGGTGTAAAAAGTTGCCTGGTGCCAACAGGGTTTAAACACCAGACCCTAAGATTACCAGCCTTATCGAGCCATGACCAAAGTTGAAAAAAATATCAATTCTTACATCACCTTAGATAAAAACAACATCTTTCTTTGTTTTCAATTCATATGAGAAAAACATTTTCCACAGGTTTTCTTTTTAAATAATGGACTGGGAAAATTTTTTAACATTTCATTTTCATTTCGAATTAGAATATAGCTTGCAAAATTAATTGGAAATTTTAAATACAAAGTTGTTATAAAATATACCTCCCATGTAATTTTCTTAGTTTTAAGATTTTCATCAGTTATTCCATCCCTTAAAAAGGGGCTTTAAATATATTTTGTAAATTAACAAGTTATTTCAATTTGGAGAGTTATTCAGAATTTACAAATTTTCTAATTTTGACCAACCAAATGTAGTCTTTAATTATTTCATTGCTACTTTTCTATCAACTCCTTTTACAAGTTTGAAATCTCCTTGTTGACTGGAAAAAGTTTGTGATTAAATCAGATTTTCCTCCCTTTTAATATGACCTTGTGTTGAGTATTGAAAGATTGTATTCACTATCAATATATTGTTAAGCACTGATTCTTTTCTTAATTGGGAAGTATCACTCCTGGCTAACCTCATTTGCTCTCTCAGATATACATTAATCAGCATTGTTCAGAGTTATGAGGGTTTTTTTAAGTATATGAAAGTTTGAATTTAACAAAGATTTAAGAATGTAAAAAAACTTTATAAAGTTGCAACTCTAAACTTGGGAAAAGCCTAACCCTTGAAAAGTTCAAACTCTATACCAAAGTTTCCTGATTTAAACTTTAAAACAACATCAAAGTCATGAATTCTACAACAAATGCATTTTAATATTCAAAATATACACTGAATGTTGGTTAGTATTGAAAACGTATTCGAAATGCTGAAATCATCAACAATGTATTCAGTTTGAGTTTCATAAAGCAAGGTAAAAAAAGCCAAAAATTTTGGGTCATGACAAATTGGAGAAAAAATTTGCAGAGCTTTGGCCAAATTTGCAGAGCATTGGCCAAATCTGCAGAGGTTTGGCCAATTTTGCAGAGCTTTGGCAATAAGATCAAACTGTGAATTGTCCCAACCAAAAAATAAGGCAGCATTTTCACGTATAATTTTATTGATAAAAAAACCTGTATTCACATATATTACGGCAGTTTTCGATGAAAAAGATTGTGTAAACACGTGTAAACAAAATAACACAGGTTTTTACACCTGAATTTATGGTGATACTTTGATAACTTTGTAAAGTTTGTTTACATTCTCAAACCTTTGTTAAGCTCAAACTTGTGCATTAAAAAATTCTGCCCCTGGACTTTGTTACATTTTTCAATTCCTAAGGCCTTTTGATTGCCTAAATTGTTTTTACACAACAATCACCTCAAATGATTCAAAGAATCAACGCTGAAGGCCGGCTTGTTTACAAGTAATTTACTGTCTTTGCCCTGATTATAGAAAAGGGGAAAATTAAATTTTGTGACTTCATGGTCTGACATGAACCCATCAAACCATCAAATATTTCTAGAAATTCATTTTGAACTAAGATCAATATAGGATTATAGGTATAACTTTATAACTTTATAAGGAACATTTCAAGGAAAATCCTTAACCGGTCTGAATCAGGATTAGGGTTTGCATTATGAGATTTTTTAATCGACCCAAAACTGAGAGGCCGCAACAATAAGAATTTTTAATGAACATGGAAAATGAAGACATAGAACAAGTAGAAAAAACTATTTAAAGTCATAAAAAAGTTCATTTTGAATAATTAAATCCATATGAAAAAAGGAGAAAAAAATATTTGAGATTTTAGAATCGATAATGATGATGAAATACAAAAACCCATCAAAGAAAAAACGACCTTGAAAATATACTGTTGGAAGGATTGTAAGGGGCTCAATTATTCATTGATATAAAAAGTGATGAAGTTCAAAGGTATCATATTTCTTTTCACCACCAACATCTTATCCAAGTGTAATATAACGATGTCCTGGGTTGGAATGTAAGTTGAGGAGGCTGACGCCCTTCCTCTTGACCAATAGCGTTTTTGGGGTGGCCCAACCTGATTTTTTTCACTGTGAGGATGAATGAGTTTTTTTCTGACATGCATTCAAAACATGAGGGGGACCTCCCTCTTTGGTCGAAGTCATGCATCTTTCAATGGATCTTGGGCTGATTTCATTTGTCCTGTTTGAAGGCCTCCCTTTATTTCCCGGCCTGCCTGACCAAA
>Ga0194133_10010581_pt1 | contig 10345 bp, 6 predicted proteins | sample TA2KigOf40mmetaG_FD_155448 | JGI IMG/M metagenome (GOLD analysis project Ga0194133, IMG submission 155448) | Freshwater microbial communities from Lake Tanganyika, Tanzania - TA2015055 Kigoma Offshore 40m | ecosystem: Environmental > Aquatic > Freshwater > Lake | place: Tanzania: Lake Tanganyika... | reverse complement strand
CGCCCTTCTGGTCTGCGTGTCGGGTGAGGAACCCGGGCTCACGGGGGTGCTCATGTTCCGGACGAGGTGTCTGTCCCTCAGCCGCAAGAGGAATGCAGCGGTGCTTTCGATGGCGAGGAGCAAAGGTCGGGCCGACAGGGTTTCGACGGCATCCGTGCTGCAGCGCAGTCTCAAGAGGGTGCGCGTGTAGTCCGAGGCCTTCCTGCATCGGGTGATCAGGCTTGGCGGGAGGGGGGGGCCTGCCGACGATGCCCGCTCGATCAGGGAAGCCAGCAGGGCGTCGGGTTCGGAGGATGTACCGGAAGAACCGTCGGAGAACTCTGCGTGCAGGGCCTGCAGCAAATGGTCCAGCAGCCGCGAGAGATTCACGAGCTGCTCGATCGTGGCGTTGTTCTCGTAGCAGGAGTCGAAGATGCCGGACATGCTCTCGTGGTCTGCCGTCAGCGTGCGGTCGATGACCTCGCGGACGATCGCCTTTCTCGCAGCCGCACCGTTCAGGTATTCTTCGGTGATGCTTTCCACCCGGAAGGCCGTGGCGGCATCCAGGACCGCGAGAATCACCTGCCTGCGTCCCGCTTCCGTCCGTTGCAGGCCTTCCATGGCCTCGAGCAAGGCGAGTGCGGACGCTTCGACCGTTACGCCCGCATTGCCCGTGCCCAGCAAGGGCGTGGCAATCAGCAGGGCATTGCTGATGCCCTCGAAATCGATGGCTTGCCGATATAGGTCCCGCAAGGGTTGGCCGGGTGCGATCGACTCCTTTGTGCCCCGGTCGAATGTCACGGCGTGATGAATGGCCCGCGCGACGCTCGTCTTGGGCACATCCGGAAACACTTCGCCGACGCTCAGCAAGCCTTCGAAGGGTTCTTGGCCAAGTCCCGCTGACTTCCAGATGGCCCGGGAGGCACCACTTCCGTGGGAGAGGATGGTGTCGTCGGGCGAAACGAGGACGTCCACGGGCGTTCCGAGACTTTCGATGCGGGCCACCCGCAAGCAGAAGCCCACCTCCCCGATGACCCACCGACGCTCGAAGTCCGAAGTTGCCGTCGCCATCGCTATCCCCCTCCCGGGTCACCGGATCCCGGCCGATGATAGCATCGGGGCGGGACCTCATATGAATCACATCAGGGTGCTGTCGGCGAGCAATCTTTTGCCGCGCAGGATTTTCCCGGCCGGGTATGAGACATGCAGCGTCAATGAACGGATGCGGCGCGTCATCATGATGAATCGACCCCCCCCGATTACCGGTACCCTTTGGCAGAACGATGTCCCAGTCCTATCTCTACCGTTACGAAACCAAGGGCATCCAGAAGTGGATTCTCGGCGGGCGTCAACTGCGTGACCTTGCGGGGGGCAGTGCGCTCGTCGAGGGCTTGACCGACGTGGCGGAGGCATGGGCGAGAAGAGCGGGAGCAGAGTCTGTTCTTCAGGCGACGGCAGGTGCCATGACTGCCCGCTTCCCGGATTTGCAGAGCCTCGAGACATTTGCCGGTTGGTGGCCGCTTGCCTTGGATGACTGGGCGCCCGGTCTGCGCGTGGTCCAGGCGTGGGTGCCCGAAGGCGAAGGTCTCGATGCGTTGCATCGCCGACTTGCCGTACGTCGCAACGTTCCGGAAGTCACGGGTTTCGAGGCCGGACCTTGGGTCCTGCGTACCGGCCGTTCCGGCGAGCATGCCGTACCCCACCCGATCCGTTCCGAAGGGCGGTCGACGCTCCAGGACGCCGGTGCGGTGGCAAAGGAACGCGCCTGGGAGCTCACGAGGCGAAAACCGGGCCACACGACCGCCGGGTTAGGTTGGGATCGATTCGTCGTTGATGTCGACGCGTGGCCGGATGGCCCGGTTGCCGTGGTGCACGCCGACGGGATCGGCATCGGCAGGGCCCTTCTCCGCGTCGCGCGCGACCCGGAAGGGTTGTCCCGATTTTCGGTGGCGCTTGCGGATGTCACGTCCGAGGCCCTTGGCAAAGCAGTCGAGGTCTTGCCCCGGCGAGGAGATCGGTTCCTGGCGCGTCCGATTGTCGCGGCCGGCGATGACCTCACCTATCTGGTGCCTGCAGGGTCGGCACGCGTCTTCGTGCGGGAATGGCTGGCCGCATTCCGGGCTGCGTCCGCGAGCCGGCAGGATGTCCTGGGCGGTGCGATGGCTGCCGGCGCCGGGATCGTGACGGTGCATCGACATTTTCCCTTCGCCCAGGCCTATGACTGGGCCGAGGAGCTATGCACCAAGGCCAAGTCGGCGGTGCGGGAGCTGGGAGAGGGCTGTGCGGGGGTCATCGCGATGCAACGCGTTACGACCGCGCTCGCTGCCGATCCGGCAGAGGGGGTGCTGGGCTGGTGTCTTGCCGGGGACTCGATGCCCGATGCACTGGACGATCTTGTCGATGCGGTGCGTGGACTGCCGCGAGGGAGCCTGAGACGATGGCTGACGGCCATCGAGGATGGTCGTGCGGAAGAGGCGCGCAAACTCTGGGAGCGGGCACGCGAAGTTGCCCGACCTGAGGTCTGGGGTCGCTTGGAACAATCGCTCCTCGCAGTCGGGGCCCAACCGGCTGATGGCATGGTTTCCCGCTCGGGTATCCGGGTCGTGCTTCTGTCGCCCGGGACGGCCGCCACGCCCTTGCGCGATGCTCTGGCATTGGCGCATCTCGAGGGAGGAGCAGGACATGACGCGTGAATGCGTGCTGAAGCTGCGGTTCCATGGTCCTTGGCAGGCGGGTAGCGGCTTTGGCGACGGTGCCGTCGCCGATGCGATCGTTCTCAAGGACCATCTGGGCCTTCCGACGGTTCCGGGCAGAACCCTCAAGGGATTGGTGCGCGAGGCGATGCTGACGGCAGCGGAAGCCGGCAGCCTTCCGTCCGAGCGTGTCGCGCTGTGGTTGGGCGGTCCCGGCTCGGGCCCGCCGGTTCCTGACGGGGAAGATGACCCGGACCGGCAGAATGAGGCGGGTCGCTTCGGGTCGCAGCCTGGCCGCCTGTGGTTCGGTTCGGCCGCTTTGCCGGAGTCTTGGTCGCGCTGGGTCGAGAGCCAGTCCCGGCTGCGCCCGGGTGTCCCTCCGGAGGTTGCCGCGCTCTATGTCCTGCAGGCATCGACCGCCATCAACGGGGACGGTGTTGCTGCCGAGCATTCGCTCCGGGTAACCGAGACGTGCGTGCCCATGGAATTGCGGGCCAAGGTTCTCGGACCCGCCGATGACAAGACGTGGCAAGCCGATTTGCGTGTTTGTCTGCCTCTGATTCGGGCGCTGGGCAGTCGTCGGAACAGAGGTTTCGGACGTGTCCGGCTGACCTTGGAGGAGTCCGAATGAGCGGGGTGGCCAGCATCGAACTGATTCTGGATCTGGAGACCGATGTCAGCCTGCGCGAGTCCAACCGTACGCTGGGGTCGGTAGGCACCCTGACTTGGCTGCCCGGTCGGGTCTTGTGGGGGGCGGCGGCGGCAGCGGCATACCGGTCAGGCATGGCCGAGGCCGAGGCCTTCAGGTTGTTTCATCGGGGACGAATCCGCTTCCGGGATGCCGTTCCGTTGGCCGGGGATGCCAGGTGTTATCCTGTGCCTCGGTCGTGGCACCTGCCCAAGGGCTCTGATGCAAGGAGCGGCGTGCGCAATCTGGCTGTCGGAGCTTCGGATCCGGACATCCAGTGGCAGCCTGTGGCAGAAGGCTGGCTGACTGTCGACGCATCTGTGGTCACGGTCCGGACCGAGGTCTCCATGCGCACGGCGCTGGATCGGACGGGGCGCGCCCGGGAGGGTTTGCTTCACACGTTGCCTGTGATTCGTGCCGGCACACGATTCTGGACGACCATCTCGGGTCCTTCGGACGAGGTGGAGGCTGTGGTCCGGACCATGGAAGCCGAAGGTTTGTCCTTGGGCAAGTCGAAGAACACCGAGTTGGGCAGGGTCCGGGTCATCCGTGCACCGCTTCCCGTGGAGCGTCTGGATTCCGGGCCGGAGGTCGTCGCCGGCAGCGTGATGTTCCTGTGCGTGTCGCGGGTGGTGCTTCGGCATTCCGGCACGGGATTTCCGACTTTGATGCCCGATCCGGTGGATTTCGGCCTTGATCCGACGTGGCGCTTCGTGCCGGAGCGCAGCTTTGTCCGGTCGGTTTCGGTCGTGCATTTCAACTCTTGGCGCGCCCGTCCCGAGACGGAGCGACTTGCCCTCGAGAAAGGTTCGGTGGTTGCCTTCGCAGGTGGGCAGAGCCTCCCTGACCCGGGGCGGCTGCGCGACGTGGCCGAGGCGGGCGTGGGCGAGTGGCGTCACCAGGGCTACGGTGAGGTACTGGTCAATCCACGGTGGTTGCTCGATCCTGATCCGGTGCTGTCCGGGCCCGTGTCCGGGTCGTCATCGCTGACGTCGCATCCTGAGCCGGAGGATGAACTCTTCCGGTGGGCGCACCAGCGGGCACGGCTCTCCCGAGCCAGACTGGATGTTTTCGAGCGTGCGATGGCGCTTGCCCGGCAACTGGCCGGATACGAGATTCCGCCTGCGCAGTGGGGCGCGCTTCATCGGAAGGCGCGTCGTGCCCGCATCTACGGGATGACCACGGACGCGCTTGTCGAGGATCTGAAAGCTTGGTTTGGCAGTGGCCGGCGCAACGTGGCCGAGGCATGGAAAGGGGGTGCCAAGGACATGCTTCTCGAATCCCTGCGCAGCGAGACCGACAGGGCTGCCATCCTCCTGGAGCAGTTGGCCAACGCAGGGATGCGCGGGCAAAGGGAGAGCGCCGGGGAGGCGGGGATCCGATGACCATCACGGTGCCTTGGCGTCGCTTCGACCTCGGCTTGGTGACCATCGAGTTCGTGACGGCCATGCTGATCGGGGCAGGCGATTCGGATGGTCTGCACGACGACGTCTTCGTCACCGACGCGAACGGACTGCCTGCCATTCCGGCTCCGACGATTGCCGGCATTCTTCGCCATGCGCTGGCCGGTACGGGGGATCCGTCCGCCGATCCGACATGCAGGGCCCTGTTCGGTTTCCAAGCAGGCTCGGAGGGCCAGGCCTCGGCCGTGCGCATCAGCTTCGGTCATCTGCACGACGGCAGCGATTTGCCCGTGCCCGCAAGGGGCGCATCGGAAGACGACGTCACACGCTTCGTGCGGGCTGGTTGCACCCGTGACCATGTCCGGATTGACGGTCGAGGCGTCGTCGACGACAGGGGCAAATTCGACGAACTCGTCGTGCCTGCCGGGGCACGATTTTCGTTCGAAGTCAGCGTGGATCATGCGGCGGGCAAGCGCTTCGCGGACATGCTTGCGTTGCTCGGGCAGGCACAGGTGCGCATGGGCCGTCGATCCCGGAGCGGCCTTGGTCAGTTCCGGGTGGTGCGCGCTGCCTGCACCACTGTCGACCTGACCCGACCCGAGGGTGTGGAAAGAATGGCCCGCCTTCCGGTCTGTCTTCGTGAGCTTGCGGAGAACAAAGGTGACCTCCTCGATCCTGTGCCCCTCGGGCGAGGAGTGGCAGCTGAAGGTTGGGCCCGGTGTCGGGTGGAACTCGAACCGGAAGGAACGTGGATGATCGGCGGCGGGGATCCGTCCGGTCGCGAACCTTCCGAGGGGCGGACCAACGAATGGGACCGCCTTCCCCTGACGGAAGGAAGACTGCATTGGAAGGATGCGGGCGGCAAATCCGTCGGAGAGGTTCGCCGCGGAGTCGATGCGCCATTCTTGGTTCCCGGGTCGTCCGTCAAGGGTGCGTTGCGACACCGCATCGGCTTTCATGCCCGCAGACTCGAAGGCCAGTGGCTGCAACCGGGCCAGGGCCGACCGTCGCCGGTTCAGGCCGAGGTCGATTTGTTCGGCTCTGCCCGGGATGACGAGGGGGGAAGCCCGGGAAGGGTCTTCTTTTCCGATGTCTGCCTGCAGCCGACCGAAGTCGCCTATGTCCCCTTGCAGCATGTGAGCCTCGATCGTTTCACCCAAGGCCCGATGGATCATCTGCTTTTCGACGAGTTGACCCTGGGGGCGGCCTCGATCGTCCTCGAACTGTTCGTCCGTGATCCGGAATCGCTCGACGCCGTTGCGAGGCAGGCATTTGCCCGGGCCTTGGAAGACTTGTGTCAGGGGCGCCTTGCCGTCGGAGTGGGGCGGGGGCAGGGGCGCTTCAGAGGGAAGGTCGAATGGCTTGACGGCGGATCGTGGTCCGGAGGGCAGGCGTGATGTTCGAGACCATGGAGGCTTTCCGTGCGCGGAGGAACCCCTGCTGCCTCGGCATTCGGTCGATGGGCCCCACCGATGAGCTTGGCGAAGCTTGGTCATGGTTGCCGGACCGAGGCGAGGGCATCGTGGTGCTTGCGGACAAGGTGGCCCGCTACGACCCGTTGCGTCGGACAGGTCTGCTGCTGGAAGCTGACGTCAGCACCGCAGACGCTACCGTCAGGCTGCGCCTGATCGAGGGCTCATGGCAAGCGTGGACGTGGACCCAGAGCGACGGGGACACCCATCTGTACGCGGACACCCGGGTTCTGTCCTCCGAGTCGGGCAGCGATGGTCGCGGGGGTTGTCTCGTGTATCGTCGGTACTGGACGCGCGAGGAAGAGGACGGTGTCCGGGTCTGGAAGCCTTGCGGTGCCCGTTTCCTCGGATTTGCGGAAGGGTAGGCTGCAGAGCATGGTCGTTTCGGCACCGTTCGGTTTCGTGCCCTTGTCGGACAAGGTGGTGTGTCCGGATTGGCTGGGGTCCCCGGATCCTGCTGATCCCTCGCGGCTGCCGCCCTTGCACGATGTCCCGTTCGAGGACGGCATCTGCGGTACGTTCGATCTCGAGTTGCTGGCAGAGACGCCGATCTTCTCGCGGGGCGTGTCCGACCCCACGCGGCCGTTCATCCTTCCCGATGGCCGGTATGCCATCCCCGGGACCTCGATTCGGGGCGTCTTGCGCAACGTCGTCGAGATCGCGACCTTCGGGCGTTTCTCGCGTGTGAACGACCACCGCTACTCGATCCGGGACCTTACGGAGGGCAGCTGGCTTGTTTATGGCTCACACATGTCGGGGCTGGTACCGAGCCGTGTAGTCGGGAAAGACGTGCCCATGCCGTTGGTCCAGGCCGGCTGGTTGGAGCGTCGCAGTTCCGCCGATGGCGAGACGTACGCCATCACCCCGTGTGACTTCGCCAAGCTGGAATACGGGCTCTTGAACCAGTTGGCACGGGACAAGGGCATCCGGGGCTTCGATCCGGGGCGCAAGCAGGCGGCTGTGGACAAGTACAAGGCGTGGGGCCCGAATTCCCGTGATGTCGTCGTCGACGTCAAGTTCTTCCGACCCGAAGTGGTCAAGGGCCAGAATATGCTCTCGCGTTTCGGTAGCGTTGATTCTCTCGGGGGAACGACCGAGGAGCCCGCTCCCAGCACCGTCGCGTGGATGGCATTCGAAAAGGCGGCCGAGGGTGTCTTGGTGTTCACCGGACAGCCCGCTTCTTGGACGCCGGGGCAACGCAATGTCAAGCACCACGACTTCGTCTTCATTCCAAGGGCTGATCAGACCCCGCTGGCCGTATCCGAGCGCATCTTCCCGGATTTCGAGTTCGGACACAGCAACCGGGGCCAGCAGAACAGCCTGCATGAGGCCCGTAACCCCAATCCCGAATGGGGGTACTGGAAGGAGCGGCTGGGACAGGGTGAGGCCGTCCCGGTGTTCTTCCTGTGCGAGGGGGATCGCCTCCGTGCCTTCGGGTTGGCCATGATGTTCCGGTTGCCCTACGAACTCAGCATCGGGAACGCCGTGGACAATGCCGGTTCTGCGCACCGAAAGCCCGATGGCCCGCCGGACTTTGCCGAAGGCTTGTTCGGAACCGTACGGGCGTCCGGTTCACGGACCCGTCCGGGCGCCACCTTTGCGCTCAAGGGCCGGGTAGGTATCGGCCATGCGGTGGCGACGGATGCCTGCACCCCGTTGCAGGCGCGGTCCGCCGTCCTTGCCGGCCCCAAGGCCTCCTATTTCCCCATCTATGTCGAACAGCCAAAAGATGGAAGGCCCTACAAGACGTGGATGGACCGGGACGCGGTGCCTCGGGGCTGGAAGCGGTACCGGCCCCGCGAGAGCGTCTGGACGCCGCCGCAACCGACGGACGGCAGTGGCAGGCCCTCGACCAACGACAGGGTCATGTCAGAATTTTGTCCTCTGCCTTCAGGTACGCGCTTCAAGGCCAAGGTCGATGTCCACAACCTGCGCCCGGTCGAGTTGGGTGCGTTGCTGTGGGCCTTGGACTTCGGGGGACACGACCAGGCTCGTCATGCCGTCGGGATGGGACGGCCGCTCGGGTACGGCAGAACAGGGATGAAGGTCACCCGCGCGGACCTTCGGGACATGCGGGACCGGCCGGTGGACGAACGTGCCTGCATCGCGGCGTTCCGCGCCTACATGGATGAGCAAATGGGGGGGGACGAGGGGGCGTGGCAGGCCAGCCCCCAAGTGCAGGAATTGCTCGCGCTCGCCATACCTGTCAAGGATGGCGAAGCCCGCTACATGCGCCTCAAGGGTAGGCTCAACGAGTTTCGCGATGCCAAGAACAGCCATTCTTCCTTGAATCCGCTGACACCGATGGCACGGGATCTGGTGCGAGGCCGCAAGGTGACGCCGCCTCCTCCGCCGCCCCGACGGCCACTCTCGGGCCACGCCGAAACCTTGCAGGCCTGGTTCGCCGGACAGGGCGGGTCGGCGCGCGAGAAAATGGCGGCCTTCGATTCCGAGCATCGGGACAAGATTCGTGGCCTTGAGAATCGGGAGGACGCGGCAGCTTGTCTGACGGTCGTGAGGAAGCACATCACCGACAACAAGAAGACGAGGGATTGGCACGCCGGATTGCCGGCCGGTCTAGGTCTCCTGCCGGGCCAAGTGCTCAACGGAAATTGAACGGAAGGCAGCTCGCGATCATCCGGGCGGGTCCTTCCGCGATGTCGGCTGTCGCCAAGGCTTCCAATGCGGCCCAAGGTGCAGCGGGCAGGGCAGTTCGGTCCGGTGGCGAGGTCGGGTTGGCGAGACGATATCCTAGTCGCTCCGCCGCCGTCGTCAGGACGGCACCCATGAAGCCGATGGTGGGGCCGTTGCCCTGAAGCGAGGGCCTCGTGGCTTCTGCCGCCCGCTGGAAACAGAAGGCGGCCTCGGTGCCTTCGCCTGCCTGATGCAACAGGGCTCCTCGGTGAAAGTCGATGAGGGGCCAAGGGTGTCCCTGCCCGAACGCCCAGTCCTGTCGTACGGCCAGGTAGGCAGTTCGTTGTTCCTCGGTCCCGTGGGCGGTCAGGTACCGCAGCAGAAGATGGTGCAAGTAGCGGCTTCCGGGGGCAGCGTTGCAGGCCATGGCCTCGATGGGCCCGGCCTCCAGACCGACGAGGCGTCCCACCCCGGCCCTGATGGCCTCGCATTCGGCTGCCGGCAGTTCCAAGGACGCAAGGGCGCGGTAGGTCGCCGTCTGCAGCCACTCGGCCCTCGCGAGGCGTACGTCGGAAAGGCGCTCGAATGCAGACAAAGCTTGATCGAATCGCGCGAGAGCCTGTGCGATTTCGCCACGGAACGCGTGATGCTGCCCGAGACTGCTCAGGACCCTGCCGTGATGGCGCAAACCGGGAACGGAGGCAGGCAACTGCTGCCACCGCTCGAGCAGGCGGCTCGCCTCGTCGAACGCGAACCGATTGGTTGCCGACACGGCCAGCAGGAGGTCGGCCTGGCAGACAAGGTCGGGAGCTTCGTCGAACAGCCGGCTGCCGAGTTCCGTCAGCAAGGCGCTGTGGTCATCACCGGTCTTGCCTTCGTGGTTCCCCCGTTCGAGACACACCATCGTCCACGCGAAGGACATGGGAAGAGGCAGCTCAGCGTCATCCGGCCCATGGGCCTGCAGGAAGTCCACCTCCAGACCCAACTGGCGAAGATCGACCATCTTGCTCTCGAGGTGCCGGTGAACTTCGGCAAGAAGGTCGTGCCAGTAGGCCCCATCGCGTCGACATTCGGCTCCGATGTCTTCAAGAAGGCCCTCCACGAGGCTTCCTTCCGGATGGGGATGAGCCACAAGGGCCCTCCACAAGGCAGGTTCCGGGCGCTTCTGGGCTTGAAGCGAGCGCCATACGTCACGCAACACCCCGGCATCGGCGACTTGCAGGCACGCGTGCAAGAGGCCGCTTGCGCCGAGCCTGGCCTTGCTGGCAGGTTGCCGGCTTGCCCACGAGTACGCGATCTCGTCCACGTAGCCGTTCAGCGGGCTTCCGTCCTTGGCAATCACCCGGATGACCAGCGTGAGATGCCGTGCCCGGTCGGGGTTCCATTCCGCAAACTGGCGCATCGCTTCTTGGGCGGGAACCGTCCACACATGACCACCGGCGTGTTCTCCTCGCTGCTCCACGAGCACTTCGAGAC
>Ga0194133_10010577_pt1 | contig 10347 bp, 4 predicted proteins | sample TA2KigOf40mmetaG_FD_155448 | JGI IMG/M metagenome (GOLD analysis project Ga0194133, IMG submission 155448) | Freshwater microbial communities from Lake Tanganyika, Tanzania - TA2015055 Kigoma Offshore 40m | ecosystem: Environmental > Aquatic > Freshwater > Lake | place: Tanzania: Lake Tanganyika... | reverse complement strand
ATCTGATTAGACATTTAAAGAAAATTTCTTTATTCTACCTGAAATTAAAAAATCCCCAAATTATCTTTGATGTTATATCAAAAGAATATATGATGTAAGTTTTTATTGTTAGCATCAATATCGAAACAAAAGGTTTTTCTAAATGATTGTTTCCATTCAATCTCTTATCCAACCATGAATATAATACAGAGAACAACTTTATTAGAAATAATTTTCACGTCATTATGGATAATAATGCAGTTTTTCTGACGTTTTCTTCATTAATCTTGTAATTTTACACCTTATAGTGAGGAAGATGATAAGTTTGCTACTCTCAAAATTGCTTTTGAGACAAAGATATTCTTTCATTCAAATGGAACAATTTTTTTCTTGCTTTCATAATATCAGCCAATTTCAATGTGGGAAGGAAAAAAATCTTTCTTGACACCCTTTGACAGAATTTCAGTTTCAAATTATAAGTCTTTGAAGACAATCATCCAGAGCAATTTTTTGCTGGTAGAGCAGATGTAAACATTAAAGGTTTCCTTCTTCCATCTTTTAATGCAAAAATTGACGATCGATAAAGATTTTTAGAAAGCAGCACAGGATGGCAGGGTCTCGAACTCAAGATGTTTCTCCAGTGTCAGATTGTATGCATGCTAAAAATGGTAATAAAGTGACAAATTGGAACGAACGATCTCAGTAAAATTGAAACTCTGTGGATGCAAATGTTGAGTTGGATCATACAATATGAGGGGTGAAAAAAACTTGTGGATTTATTTTTCTTGACTGATATCTTATTTAAATTTGGTTGGATTTTAAGTGCTGAGAGGGATTCGATATGTACGCTCCAATAGGCGACATTTTCATCATTTCAGGCTGCAAAATGAGTTTTTCAACTTTGTTTTCAAAATCAAATGTTTCATTATTTGAGAATATAAGCCATTGTGTAGCAAAAATGATTGTTTAATACAATATTGACTCGTGACATTCAACCAACACTTTTAGAAAACTCATTATGAGATAAATTATCATGACTAAGATATCTAATGTTTCTTAAATCCCAGGGGGAAAGATTGGAGGTATATAGTTGTGATTTGAACCTCAAACCCTTGCTATCCAGGTCTCTTACCATTAAGCCCTGTCAAGCCTTACTATTAAGAGGATTTAAATTTTATTTCCAGAGACAAAAGCACAAAATCTGCTTTAACATTGTTAGGGCAGTTTTTTATGAATTCAAAAATGTCACCTTTCAGTTTCAGAAATGAGACTAGTTGCTCACTCGCAGTTAGTTGAAAGATTAGCCCATGGATCCCAAATCTGCTTTCAATCGTTGAACTTCAGACAAAAAGCAATGTTCAGATCTGTTTTCTACAGAATCTTGAAACTGGTATTCAGGGATATTGACCAAGACTCATTAGAAGCTGACTCATAAAGCAAAGTGGTTTTGAGCATATAAATGTCATACCATGTTTAAATATTTTGATGCAAAAACATATCTGAGCTACATTTCCTTGATTTTATTTGACACTCTCTTTGAGAAACTGTACAGCCAACAGTGCTGGTAAGTTTTGATGGATTCAAGGTTCAACTAAAATTTCAAGTTGCACTTAACTTAGAAAGAATCATGTGTTGTTTACTCTGACTAAATGATCAGCAATCTGTCCTTATAGGAAAGTAGATCCCCTTTGGTGGGGCCATTATCAGCTTGGTTCTTGAGTGTACATAGCCAAATAGGTTTTAATTCCATTCTAGTTATTGGTGAATAGGGTAAGTCCCAATGATCCTTCCGGTTGTCCAACACAGAAAATCTCTATAAATCTATTTCATTATTGTACAGAAATAAAAACTAAGATTTCAACTTATTCTGATACTGTTTTTGCTAGATAGAGGTAGCTTGAATTGTAGAAGCTGAAACTTTGGATAGCTGAAAAATTATAAATTTCACGCAACATTTCATTTCCATTTAAAAAATAGAACACTTTTTATGGACAACCCCTTGGAATTCGACTAGAATTGAAGATTCTCTTTTTCCCCATCTTGTCATTGTCTTGGATTTTTTTCGCCTTTTTTCTCCACTTGAAAAACAAAACAAAGACCCGTTTGCGATAAAAATCATTTCCTATTTACCAAAAAGCAACTTGTTCCAATGTGACGTTTGAGTCTATCTTCAAGATCAGCTTTTTTTATTGCGATGGCTGACATCATTGCTTTAAGTGTAAACTTCTTTTGTTCCATTTCGATACTTGCAACGCTAACCAAAAAAATCCCATTCTAAAATTTCGAGGTTTTTTCTCTCGCCAAATGTTTTCTTTTTGTCTCAACAAATGATTTTTGTTGCGAGAGTAGAAGGAGAAACAGCAAAAAAAAGGAAAATATTCTGCATTGTTTTTGTCTGTCCTATTTTCTTATTTACCCAAGAGATCCTGTTGGAATCCGGAATTTTTCATTTATTCAAGTTCTTCGTTATCTTCTATTCTATTCTATTTTGATTTTGATAGTTGTCTTTATTGTAGGAAAACCTCCCTCACAAAATGAGATCCGCCGAGAAGGTTTTGTAGCGAAAAAAACAACCGGATAAAATGGAATAAAGAGAAATTCTACAATGAAGAGAATTTTTCAAGAGATAATTTTTTTCGGTTGGATTCGATAATGAGTTGTGTTTCAAAAGGGAGAATCTTCACATAAAAGATATGGAAAAAAACAAAATGATGATGTCAAGATAAAAGTTTCTTCTACAAAGAAACAAGCAAAATTTTGTCCTCTAAAATGTTGGATTTGGAAAAACTATTTGATTAACATTATTGTCCCATCAATGGATCACCATTTTCAAAAGGCATGATCAAAACTGAACTTTTACTACATAATTGTAATTGAGAAATCATTGGGACTTGATGAAAGTTATTCTTGAGTTTTGATTATCTTTTATAAAAATCATGATGATCTACAGAATAAGTAAAGAATTTGATTTTCTATTTTGTCCATAAACTTTTTGACTAACAAATTTACCTTTCAAGCAGCATACCCTAAACTTTTACAGGTCCTGAGAGAGTTAAATGAAATCGGTGGAACAGCAGCAGCAACTTGTAGTGCAAAGCTTTGCTTAAGCTTTGACCTTTGGAGTCAGATTTATGTCTGCAGAAACAAAAATCACTTTCAAAAGTTTAAAGGTTTGCACAAAATTCCGGTCATCCTTTATCAATCATACCTTCTCAAGCTGTTTTTACCCCCATCCTGACACTCAGACGAGAACTGAAAAAAGTGTGAAATTATTTTTTAATCTCCAAATGAAATATTTGTGAGTTAATCTTTGCTTCATTTGGTAGGGGGTTAATTTAAGTTCAAAGAAAACAAAATGTGATTTATTTGCCTGACACCTCTGTTAAAATTTGTTGTGAAACAGTTTATTTCTGAGAACTTGCAGACTTCATAATCAGCTTAAGTTGGTACCTAAAAATTCCAAGTTAAAACTTTTCATCCTCTCTTTTTCTTTTTAGATTTTAAAACTCAGTAACTTGAGCTGATGGGGTTTTGAAAATCAAGATCGTTTGTAGCAAATCAGGAAAAGCTACCTCAAAAAGCTGAAAAGTTGTCTCAATCAACACAGGTCAATGTAAACATAAATTTCAATTTTATTTCTTTAATTTTACTTTTTGAGCAAGTTTTTTCGGACAAGAATTTAGTGAGACTGAAAAGTCTTTTTGGTCAAATAATTGGATTCACACCTTTAAAGTCGAATTTTAACTCCATTTGTTTTTACCCTTTCAAACATCTTTTCATCTCCTGAATTTTTCATTTTCTTCCTTTTATCATTTGCTTTGTTTTCTTTTCTTTGTGTTTCACCTCATCATGTTTAGGATTGGGTTGAAATCCAGTCACAAAGGTCCATCTATCTCACTATGCAAATTTGACTTGATAAATTTTTACTTTACGTAAAATGTCAGGATGAGATTTTCTATAAATAATGTAGTGTCTGAGAGGTTGATCCTTAGATTGCCCTGGAGGTTTTTCACTCTCATTTCTTTAGAGCCCACTTAGTTAATCCCTGGACACTTGCATAGCTCTTGATGCTGGGTAAAAATAAGAGGGTCCAATTGAATGACATGCCAAAGAGAGAAAAAAGAATGCAGAACAAAGTTGAGTTTAAAATGTTTTGAATCACATGTACTTTTTTTCAGCTCAGTTATTTAAAATAACTACAAAAGAAAATTTTTTTTTTCAGAAACAGATGGCAAATGAATAATTGACATAGTCTATTTAAAAGTGAAAAGTCAAAAAAAGGTTTTTTAACATACAGAGAAAGAGGTCCATTGATTCTTTTCATCCTTTTTTTATATCTCTTTTCTTCTTCCCTTTGCACGCAGTTGTTCATTAATTTGAAATGCAAGCTTGATTATTTAAATAAATTAATTTTGCATTAGGACATTTTAGCTCTTTTGTTTTTGTTCTCAACTTGTCCTGTGAAGCCAAACTGAGTTTGACAGGTCTGAAACATTCTCCTACAAAACACTTTATAGTCTCATTAGCATCCTGCCTTATAATATATTTACATTTTACTAGACTTTGTTATAAATTTTGGCGATTAACTTTCACAAGAATTGCCACTTCAGGGTACTTTAGGCAAATGTTTTTCTCTTGTCTTTGAATATATTAGAATAGAGATCAACTATAAATCAAACGCTTCTCTCCTTGCCATGCAATAATCAATTCAAATGAAAACTATGAATTCTAATTGAATTTCAAAAAGTAGAATGATTGAGTGGAAAAACTGATTTTTCAGAAACTATTTTTAACTTTATCTTTTTGTGTTAAGTTATATTTTATAAATGCTTTATAGAAAAACATGCTTATAAAATCGCTTTGAAATATTGTGTGGCTGATGATGGATGATCTGTTTGAGCAAACAAAATCCCCACATTGTTTTTATACCTTTAGTTCCTTTTCATCAGAAGATTTTGTTATCATCACAACTTGAGTTGTTGGTTTCAAAACGTCTCTATACTGATAACATCATCACTCTGATTTTTAAACTATTTTATTTTAAAAGACATTCTTTTGGATTTTAATTTCCTCAGACATAGAATCTTTTGAACTTTGTTTGAAAGCTTTTAGAAACTTTCCACCCCTTTGTAATCAAATGGGTTTTTTTTGAAACATTTCAACTGTGGAAAAAATTTTCGTTAACAGCTTCTCTCGCAGATCCGATCCGATCCTCTGAGCAAATTCGAAATCGTCTGACTTCACCTCTGACATGGACCTGATCGAAAGTTGGGAATCCACTTTAGAAAAATATTGTGTCGGCCATGAAATCATGAATTTGTCATGATCAGCAGCAGCAGCAGCTTTAACTCCTCTTTGGCAGGTTCAATCCATCCATCCGTCTTGTCTGTCCCCCTGTTTTCCTTTCGATGGAATTTTATTTTTCTTTATTTAAGCTCCCTTCAAGTTTTCCCCACAAGATCTCAATTTTTATCAAAGGCTATTTTCTCTTTTGCTTGACACTTCACGTACCAAACATAAAATTCATTTCTTTTATTTAGTGCTCATGGTAGGCAGAAGAGTTATAACGACGCCAAGAAATCCATTTTCATGAAGATAATTTTTAGCAAAGTCCAAATCAAAAGACTAGATGAATATAAGCCTGAGACTTTTTACTGAATGGAGGTGAATTTTTCATCCAAAGTTGACTTTCCCTTTGTGATAAAAAGCAAGAAGAAACATCCAAGACATATTTTAGTAATGGTAGGTAGTAGCTATTGTTGTTGTTGTGCTTCTCCTTCATGCTTGAATCTCGTCCAAGATTGGCATTCAATTTTCTCTTTATGCAAATCGAGTTGATTCGCTTCTCTTTTTTTCCAAGAAAAATAAATTTTGTGGACGAAATTTCATTCAAGGTGTCCAAAAGTTGCTGATATTTCAGAATAAAATGCTGCCATGGCAGAACCAGTTTAGGTTTATTCTCAAAGTATTTTTTTTTTACTTTGTTGAAGAAAAAACATTTTTGCTGGCAATATTTTCAAATGGACTCTCAGCATCGATAACATTTATCTATGGCTAAAAAATCGTATTTCCGAAATGTGGTTGGGATAAAAAAAAGGAGGCAGAATTGAAGAAGACAGGGAATTGTTGTTGACTGTTAGAAGGTGCCATAACGGACAGATGATGCCTTCCTAATGTTGCAAGAGGTTTACCTGGTTCAGTTAATCTTAGAAAAAATATATAAAACTTATGGAAAAATATTTGAGTCCTTTTCTCAGCAAGTGGGGATTCTAATCAGCAAGAAAAGTTTGGCAAATGTCAGTAAAAGTTTTAGTTCTCTTTTAATTTGTCCAACTTTCGGTCAAATACCCAGGTCGAAAACTTTCAGTTCTGGGCTTTTCATGACAATCAAGGATTTAATCAAAGTGGAAAAAAAAGTTTCTGAGGACAAAACTAATCATTGCTTTACTTTTTAATCATTGTGTGAATAGAAATTTGACGAGCTCAGCTGCTTCACATTTATTTTTAGCTCGGCAGCAAAAATTGTCACATTTTCATTCAATCTTATTCGAGTATTGTTTAAGCTCGTGTGGGTGCAATTTTTTTTTGCATGAAAAGAACCTTATTAGTCCTGAATGGATGATTTGAAAAGATAATTAAAAGCTCTTCTCATATTGTTTTTTTTTATAAGAAAAAGCCTTTTCATTTTTCAACCATGATCGTTTGGCAAAAAAGGTTTGTTTGAAACACCAAAAGCAGATTTAGTCCAATCATACCATCATCAAATCTTCTTCTTTTGTATATCCTTTCTCCAAAAACTTTAAACCTTAGGAAACTTGGATCCTCTTTTTGGGACTCCAATCCGTTGAGCTTTAATTTGTTTTTCGTTGTTGACTAAAGTAAATAAAGATAAATCTTTTTTCCTCAAACTCCAATTTTATGCAAAGTAGATAAGCAGACGAAAGACAAACTTTCTACTTTGATCTATCAGGTTTTGGTATTTTTTCCCCAACCGGTGCAGTTGTAGGAAACTTTGAATTTTGTCTTAAATTAGCTGTTTGTCTAGATTTCAGAAAGTATATTTACAACTTGAAGCTCTTTCTTTGCATTGGTTTCAAAATGTCTTCTTAGCATTCCTGATTTATACTAAATTCTCTTAGAACATGTTCCAGTTTTGTGCCTTATTGTTTGAGGCAAATCATATATTATCAACCCACTTTCAGTTATTTCAAAAGTTTAAGGCCCTTCTCTTGACATAAAAAATAGAATTAATTCAAATTCAGACTGTGTCTTTTGCCTATAGAAATTGTCCATCTGCAGAGCTTGGAATTTATAGTTTCAAACTCATTGTGTGACTCTTTTGTGCTTGCCGCTTCAATCCTCATAAATCAGGCTAAATTTTTGAACAACCTGTAGTGACATTCAAAAAAGATGAATTTAATATTTAAATAGTCTTCTCAACGTTTATTGATTGACAAAAAAATCAGGAATGAAAAGAATCTCTAAATGGTTTTAATGATGAAATAAAAAAAGATTTAATAGAAATTTTTAAATATCATATATATATTCTACAAAATACTAAAATATTTACTAAAGCAATCAATTTTCTAACCACACTTTTGGTCTCAAAAATATCTCAAACTTGATTTAGTGTTATTTATTTATTTCCAATCGTTTTGTATACGCATATATTTTTTATTTCTTTTTCTTAATTGTTTTATCTTTGAAAGCATTAAAGGTTGTCAGCTAGAAAATGCAATTACTTTAAAAGTTCTTCCTATATTTACATCTAAATCTTGTTAGAATAACAACTAATCGGAGAAAACATTGTTCCTGATTGAATTTCGAAAACTTTTCTATTCGTTAGTTGTGGTTTGCTGAGATTAGATCAACTTTGGTTTCAGTTGGTGTTAATCTGAGGTTTGGACAGAATGCACGAAATGAAAATTCAAATGTCTGCAGCAAAACTTTTTTTTTCAAAAGGAGAATTTTTCCAGGCCTTGAAAACAAAATAAATTCGCAACCTTTTTTCTTACACACAACAGAAAAACCAAATTGCTATATGAAAAAGAGTTGAGAACTATTTTTGCAAATTTTATTAGTGTGATAATTTTAAGCTCATTTTTCCTTACTTTTCAGGGGACAGAGATATCTTGTTTTTTATTTGCCCACAATTAACTGGGACCCTTGGCTAAAAGAACTTCCTGTCAGAGTCAACAATCAGAGCTCAACTTTCAACAAGACAGACTAAAACTTGACTCTTTCTCAATATGCCAGGTAACTTGTTTTTTTGGCTGATCAGTATTTAATTTGCAATGTTCTATCTTACCTTTGGTCAATCAGTAGCCATTGTCAATCTGGCAGCTAACTCTAGACCCTTCAGACTACAGATTTTCTTTGCAAACAAATGAGCTTTTGAGTGATTCCAAGTGCTTTTTCAAGTACATGGATCTTTTTCTAAAATGGCATTATTAATGTTATCAAATTACAATAATATGGATTGACTTTTCATTAAAGTAAAATTAAAATGATTTTATTTATCATGGAATAAAAATCAAAAGGCCTATTTTACAGTCTTAGGCCTCTTGATTCAGTTTTTGCTTGCACCAAAGCTTTATTTTTTTCCACTGCTGATCCTACACTTTTCAGCTTAACTTAAGTAACAACATTCCAAATTGACCCTTTATAGTCTTGGCTTTGACAATGTTTAAATGAAAAAGCTCACTGGAAAATAGGCCTAGAATTTTGTTACTTTGGATAAAGCTGAAAGACTGTGTTTTCACTCATAATGTTCAGCTTTGAATTTTAAGTTGTCAATAAGGATAGTTTGCATGAATATTTGAAATTTCTAAGAGCTTGTGATACAGTTTAGAAAATACATCTAGCTAGTGAAGAAAGAATAAGTACACAAATCATAGAGGGTAACCGACGTTGCCGGCGAGGGAGAACTTGATTTATGAACACTTTTCACCACTTTGTTGTCGAAGTCTTCATTCGAGTGTTACGTGGACCAAATGGGCGGCTGCACTTTGCCTTAAAGACACTAAGAAAAATAGGTATAAGTTGAGCAGGGAAACAAATCCCGAACGATTAAACTATTCAACGAACTGAACGATTGCTTAATAATACTTTTCGGATTCATTGCCTCGTTGGTTGACAAATGGATAAACAGGAATAACTTCAGATGCTACGAAATTAAGTTCCTAAATTTTGTGTGAAATATTTTACATTCTTTTTTTTCTTACTCAACTAACCACACATAATAAGAGAAAGAGAATTTTCTGATTTCAAACATTTACCCCAGGATGAATAATAATCAGTGGATTCCAATCACTTTATGTTCAGACTTACTTCAACCAGACATGCATTAACTGTAGAGACTATAATTAGGTATTTGGTAATGGTTGTGTGCATAACTTGAAGGATTCTGACTTGAAATGTGGAGGCGTTGGTTGTCTTGCAAACAAACTGGTTTGTCAGATGATTTCACATTTATGAAAAAGGAGAATCACATAAATATTATTTCAAAGTTGGTGCTCAAATTTAAGTGGTAGAATATTACCAATTCTAAAGCTCATCAAGTGCATGATGGCCTAATGAAATCGGTCCAAATACCTAAATACTCATTACTCAGAATTTCTCTTAAAAGTTGGAAAGATTCATCTGAAAACGAATTGAGTTTCTTTCAGTCGAGCATTCTTCAAATTAAGTCTTAATCTCCAGGATTCTCATAAATATTGTGTGTCGAGACTTTTGTCTGTCGACGAATGAATCCATTCTGAATTTAAAATTCGAGAAACTGAAATATATAACAACGGGAAAGAATTTTACTCAGCCAGCTCAACCTGAAATTATTTATGATCCCTTTTGCTTGACTCTTTTCCTAACTTTCAAATCGTAATAATAGCTTAAAACCGTTTTCGAAATGGTTTCAGCTCTTTTTCTTTGTTAGACCTGAAAGTGCCGAGAGAAAGAATATTTTTTTCCTAAGGAAACGATGACGATGAAGATATCAAATCAAAAACTCTGGATCTAACATACTGTGGAGTCAAACATCCTGAAATCCTCACGAGGAAATCACACATATTTCAGTCTATTTGTGAAAACTTTCATCAGCTTATAAAGGTAGTCACTTTGAGTGTTTCTTGACAGGATATATATTTTCAGTTTTCAAGAGATCAAATTATTCATGTTTTATTCTCAAAACTAGGGGACATTTTCTATTTACTTTTTTGAAATCATGAATGAAAATCTTCCACTTAGTCAAGAGGTTTTGAGACAAGTTCAACTTCGTAGATAAAAATGATACAAACAGAATATTTTGAAAGCACCATTTTGTACAAATGTGTCCTCTTCACCTTTCAATTTTTCTTTGTACAGAACTGCCAT
>Ga0194133_10010576_pt1 | contig 10348 bp, 8 predicted proteins | sample TA2KigOf40mmetaG_FD_155448 | JGI IMG/M metagenome (GOLD analysis project Ga0194133, IMG submission 155448) | Freshwater microbial communities from Lake Tanganyika, Tanzania - TA2015055 Kigoma Offshore 40m | ecosystem: Environmental > Aquatic > Freshwater > Lake | place: Tanzania: Lake Tanganyika... | reverse complement strand
AATTTACTATTTATCAGTCAGTTTGGATTGACTTTATTGGTTTGGAAAATTTTGCCTAAAAATCCCAAAGTTTTCAATTTTTTTCTCTTTGGGTCAAAAAAAATTCTTTGGTTTGGGTCAAAAAAAACCCGGGTCAAAGAAAAGTCGAGCCTCTTATTTACAGCAGGTCAAAAGTATGCTCGGGTCAGTTAGGGTTAGGGCCCATCTCTAATAAATACTAAATAGCCCAACCAATCCTTCCTAAATATCTATCAGATAGAAAGTCTCTCTTCCCATCAAATTCTTTCCAGACAAAAGGTCTTTTTTAAGAGGTGACATTTCAACATTAATTTTGAATAGTTTTTAAAGGCCATCACTGGAATGTCATTAATGCTCCAAGAAAATGTTTTCAAATCACAATAATTTATATTGAAATATAGTCAGAATCAGTATATACAAATTAGAGTTATGGAATAAAAAAGTCACTGAGCCATTTTTCAAAAGGCACCCATTAAAAAACTCTTTGGGCATGCAAACTCTGCTTGTGACGTCAGAAAATGGAATAAATTTTTTTCACCAAAAGCGCCTTGCCTTTGGATCACCTGGTCAAAAGGTTTGCCAGATGGGAACAAAACTTCAAACAAAGTAAAGAAATATCACAAACAAAAAATGTGAGGGTTTCCTTTAGACATCATAGATTATTGTGTAAAACACTTTTTAGAAGATTTTTTCTAAAGAAAAAAAATGCAGGTGTTTAGTGTTGATGTCCAGCTTGGTAAAATCTCAATTTTTCTGGCAAGCAAATATGTCAGTTAAACAGAATTATTTAGTTTTTCATTGCTTGCAAGAGAGTTGCAGCAAAGTTGAAGTCTTTTTCATCAGGGATAGTTCTCAACACAAAAGAGTTATAAGACAATAAAACATCTTTAAAAGTCTCCCATCCTTTGGCTGACAGACCACCAAAGTGTCAGCAAACTTTGAAGGTAAGAAAATTAGTTGGCCTTTTCTTGACATTTTTCCTTTATTATGACAAACCATGTGAGTTGAGAACATGGTTTTGGGAAGTGAGGTGTGCCAAAAGCAAGTATAATGGGGCTCAGGTTGAAAAATTGAATGTTGAATTTTATGCTTTTCAAGGTTTGACAGTCGTTAAATCCTGTGTTTCTCCATAAGTAAAACAGTCATAATAAGTTGTTGTTACATGTATCATACTTTTAACTATATGAAAAACAATATTAAAATGGCCAAGATGAAAATGTTGAATCCCATTCCCAACCCAGGGTATAGAAATCATTCTCCTGTGCCACAAAAGCATTTTCATTCCTTTAAGTCAGAGTGAGATCCTGGAGAGACTCTACAAAAGGCAAGATTTTTTAAACTGGCTCAGGAAATACCTTTTGCTAGTTATAACTTCCCTTGAAGATTTTGTTATTTTGTTTTAAAATTACTGACTTTGAGGTTGGATATTTTCATGGTGGGAAAGGCACTGGCCACATTAGCTGTCACAATTTTTAATGTGCGTCTTGTGAAATCAATCATAAAAGGCACACTTTAAGGGTGGGAATATTTTTGACATATTGTTTTGACAACCTGGGGTTAAAGGTTGCCTGGAGCCGCCGGGGCTTGAACCCTGGACTCTCAAATTCCCAGCCTGATGCCATGACCACTCAGCCACGGTGACCCCACATTAATGTGAGCAAAACAAACATTACTTCAACTTTGCAAGATTATCATGTCTCCTTGTTTTTAAGATTTTGTTAACCCTTCACGCAGATGGTTCAAAGTTCAAATCTTATCTAAAACTTTAGAAACCTCCCTCAGAAATAACTTTTTTGATAGCACCAAAATGGAATTTATGCAAAAGATTAAAAATTACATTGATTTGACCTTAATTAATGTGCATATTTGTAAAAGTGATTTTCAATGATTAAAATGATCATTTTTTTGACATCTGTCAATTTTCTAAAAAAGATGTTTTTCTTTTAACACCTACAATTTTGTTTCTGAAAACTTCTCTTTAATCCATCAGATTATGTAGAGATCTGATGTCAATTAAAGGAGATATAGAAGAGAATTTGAAGTCCCAGATTAAATTCCTACTTCATCTTTTTACTGATGATTTTTCTAATGGATATTTTCCTTAAAATTTTAAAAAAGTCCATTAGTTTATAAATTTTGTGCTCTGCTTTAATGACAGCCTGAGATTGACATTACTAATCCAATTCCAAATGCCAAGCAATTGCAAATATGTAAAGCTAAAATCTTAAATACTTGCAATCAATTCATTGAGAATGTCTCCAAACTGTGCCTCTTAAAAGGACTAATTGTACGTCAAAGTTATAAGTAATTTTTTCTCAGAATCAATCAATAAAATAAAAAAAGCAGAGGTTGACATTTCCAGCCTGGTTCCAAAAGCCAAGCCACTGCAAAATGTAATACACAAATTTTAAATATTTGCAATTAATTTAATGACAATCCCTCCAAAAGGTTACTCTTAAGGGTATAGATATGTCAAAATCATCAATAATTATTTCTCAGAATCAGGGCCCCTAATCAGTGAAAATAACATTCTTCATGTTGTTAAGTTTATATATTGTTCCTGTTTCATACTTTTGTGTACAGATCAAGGGGGCAAAAAGTGGTATCTGTGACATGTTTATATGCCATTTTCATAATTGAATTGGCAATTTATCTTAAAAGCACCAACCTTCTACACTAAACTCAGGATATAACATTTTTTATTTTTACCTTCCATCTGTTTAGCTTTTACAGTTTTCACTTGTTTATTACACACTTGTGTGTCTAAATAAACATTTTCAATCTAATGGGAAAAGTCAGCTTTCACAAATTAAGTAAATTTGATTTTTTGCTTTCCCATAATGGATAAAGTTGGTACAAATATGATTTTTCCAATCGAAAAAATATTCCTGGAAAGTGGAAGCTAGTATTTGAATAAAAGGAACTTACATACAATTTGGTAGCAATCTCTAGAACATTCACAACATACATTTAGAAAGCAAGCTAGTTGAAAGCATCATGTCAAACAAAAGTCAATAATGTTTTTGACAGATGAAATATTCTAATATTTATTTCTAAAACAAGATGATAAAAATGTAAGCTCTAAATTCCTTCTTTTTAGTACTGAAAAGTGGCTTAATCATAAGAAGGAGAAGTTTTACAAAAATTATTTTGCTTGGGTATTTATCAGGGGGTCTAAGGGTTCCAAGGTTAAGAGTGTTATATTCTGAGTATACTTAGTAATTTCATCTCACTTTTGAAAGTTTCTAAGAGGTAGCTTGATTATTGGATATCTAAGCAGTATCTTTTTAAAGAAATGTCCAATTTGATAAACTGATGTATTGGCAAAATACAAGAGAAAAGCTTGACTTGACAATCATTAGCTAGCCGCTTAACTTCTCCATTTTAAAAGAAATCTATGATGATGGATTACATTCCTTTGCAAATAAAAGTCTAACAGAGACTGAACTGTTTAATGATAACAAGATGTCTCTATAATATGTTTTTGTTCATTAGTCGATTCAAAGTAAATCATATAAACACTTGTGATTACATCAAGAAAAGGCGCATGCAATGGATTAATCTATTGAATTACAATGAAGTGTGGATTTATAAATTATCTTGCATTTTCTACTAATCAAATAATGACACTATGAAATTCAAGGTTATTATACGAAACTACAAAATGACTATAATTTGCGTACCAATTCTGTAGAATATTTGTTGACTTAGCCACCTTGGAAACAACACCTGGGTAGAAATTTTTCTTAGTGTTATATGATATAAGATAAAAATCAAAAGTTGCTAGCCCTGAGGAAATTGAAAGCATATTTCATGAAAAATAAGGTAAGACTGAAAAACAAGCACAAACATAAACTTGTTAGAGTTATATATCTTACATGGAGATTTTTTATTTGTCATCTACTCTCACCACAATCCAAAAAATTATTGGTGATCCTTTTAATTTTTCTGTGAGACTTTTTTCAGTTCAAATATAAAATGATAGAAACACCTTAGCCAGACAGTACTCACTAATAAAGCTGAGTTTTCTAAAAACTATGTTTGTTATTTTCCAGGTTGGTCTCAAAACCATGGCATCTAGCAACTCTCTAAGGAGAGCTGCAGAGCTGGCTGGTCAGGATGATGAAGCTTCACCAGGTGAGTTTAAAAAATAAAAAGTAACTCTGTACAAAGGCTTGGTGTTATACACAACATAGGGTACCTAATTGTAAAAGTTTTGCATTTTTCATCAAAAAAACTGTAATCTTTATTTAGGTGATACAGTCTTGAAACTAATCCAACGGTTTGCCTTGAAGTCTATGACCTGGTTATGCATCTACATGTTTGGCTACTTTGACTTCTCTTTTGCTTGGCTTGTTACACCGGTTCTGTTGACAGTTTTGAGAGATAAATGGAAAAAAGACAGGGACTTTAGGCTCTCTGCTGCCCGTCAAGCAGCTATGACCAATGAAAAAGAGATGATCGAGTCAAGAATCAAAGTGGAGGATTTACCCTCTTGGGTATTTTTTCCTGACAAGGTAACTTAAACCATTCAAACAAAATTATTTATGGAAAAATCTAACTTATTGGGACACTTTAAACTTGTTTAAGATCGGGTGTTAGTCCTAAGGCACATTTTTAGCTTCTGAAATATGGGGTTTAGTAAGCTCATATAAACAGTTATCATAAAAAAGTCCACCAAAAAGAAAGGTCAGTGTTCTTTCAATGAATTCTATTTCATAGCTGATCTCAAATAAACATTACATTTGCGAAGCCCGTCCTTCTTGCTAGGTGTGTGAAATAAACAAGGTATGAATGGCTGTAGCGTGAGAGTTCCTCTGACAATGGGAAATAAGAGGGACTTCGTGTACAGCAAATAGGACCCAATGATGTAAACGGAAAATACTATCGTATCAAGAGTTTTTTTGTTACAGTGGAGCATACACTTTATAAAATATTTGTACTATATGAGACTATATAAGAAACATTTTTAATCTCTACAATATAACTGAAAATAATCAAGTTGAAATGATGGCTTTCAATTTAATGAAGAATTTTATTACCCAACAAAAATGCGACTTAATCACAAATAAAAAATTTCATTATTTTGCTTTACATTGGTTAATTCCATTTGTACTTAAACAGGAAAGAGCAGAGTGGATAAATTCAATCTTCCAGCAACTTTGGCCCAATGTTGGTCACTACACCCGAAGACTCATAGCTGAGACCATCGAGCCTGCTGTGAAAACTGCCTTGGAAGGTTATGGCCTAGCTGGTTTCAAATTTGAAAAAGTAGTATTAGGACAAATACCACCAAGGGTCACTGGAATCAAAGTCTATGACAAAAATGTTGGACGTGATGAAATTATCCTGGACTTGGTAACTATACTTCATTCTTTTCACTGGAAATATTTTTTTTGACTTTGACCAAAAATTTATTAATTTGCTGCAAAAGGTTGTAAAATGAAATAGCAATTGAAGTGCTGAATGCTTGAACCTGACCCTGATCCAGAAGTTGTGAGTTTCAAATTTTCCTTGTGGAGTGGGAAGTTTTGGCTTCTGATATAGTTTTTGTTTGTGGAAGTTGTTTGCTTAAATTTAGTGGGGTGGTATGTCTGATGTTGTTTTTGTATGAATATATTTTTAGAAAACTTCTTATTTTCCAAACTTTTCTGGAATGTGAGTCCAGCTCCAGCTCCAGACTCAATTTTTTTATTAACACAGCCCTAGAAACAAGATGGAATTATGTCTCTGACTGGAAGCCAAACTTATCACTTAAACAATTATACATATATCCAATTCTGGGTTAGAGGTCATGTTTCAAAAATCATCAAAATTTGGAATCCTTTATTTGAAAAGTTGATTTATTGTCAAATTTTTATGATTAAAATCTTTAAGTATTTCTAACAGGACATCATTCATGCCAGTGATTGTGATATTAAATTTAGCTTGAAGAGGTTAAAGGCTAAAATCACTGACTTCAGCCTCAGAGGTCTTATTCGAGTTGTTTTGAAGGTAAGGTATTTTCAGCTTAGTATTTAATGACTTTCCTAATTTTACCTTTGTTGTTTGCATGTGATGCATTAAACAAAAGATAAGAAGTGTTTGCTTGTATTGTCAAGATAACAAATATAATTTATAATGTACACATTAAAATGTGATAAGATTGAAAGCAAGAGATAATTTTGTTGAATTCAGTTCATCATAGAAATACTTATTGCATTCTAATGAGCAACTTGCTTAGAGAAATTGAGAATTTCACGTCTAGAATATCATTATAATTAGGAATGTCATGCACAACAATTTTAAAAAATCAATATCTGACTCAAAGAATTTTGTAAATTTGTCGATGAGCTATTTAGGTTGAATAACAATTTGGGTTTCTGTGACAAAAGTAAAAGGAGAACAAATAAACTAACACTTTAAAAGTTGGATTGACAAGCAAATCCTTTTTTCTATCTACAAAACATTCTTGAACACACCTTGTGCTTAAGCTTGTGCTTAAAGATCTTCCATGACAAAATAAGTTTGAAATAGCTAGTTGATGAATCACAAATAAAATATTTTCTATTTTAGTTTAACAGACTTTTCTTTAAGTAATATGGATAAATTTTGTTGTTGTTAATTGGCTCCCTAGGAGAATTACATTAAGGTTGAAACAGGGTCAAGAATCTTTCCTGGGAGCAGCAGCATTTGGTGGAAAATTAATGTGAAATAAAAAAGTCACTATATTTATCTATTGATGCTGCAGCATTAAGTTTGCCACATTTTAGCTCAAGTTGAGTTGCTTGATAATAGAAAATTTTTTTTTCACATTTTTTGATTGATTAACAGTTTTATATCTAGCACAAAATTGATGACTTTATCTTTTTGAATAAAAAAATCTTATTTTATTTTTCTAGCCTCTCATTACAGAAATTCCACTTGTGGGAGGTATTCAGGTAAAAATCTTGTCAAAAATTCTGGTCTACATCGTGGAGAATCAAACTTTTTCTTTGAAGGTATATTTTTTGAGCTCTCCTGAGATTGATTTCGACCTTGGAGGGATTGCAAATGCTCTTGATGCACCAGGGCTCAGTAATATTATAAGGAACATTATTCTTGAGCAGATAGGCAACTTTATTGTAAGTGTAAAATATAATAGAATAATAAATTTTTTTCACATGAAAGCTGATTTAATTTATAGGTATTGCCAAATAAATTTACACTGTCATTGTCAGACACAACAACGAACAGGCAGCTTAGATGTCCGGACACTGCAGGCATTTTGAGAGTTAACTTAGTCAGAGCTGAAAAACTTATGAGGAAAGATATTGGAGTTCTAGGAATGGGAAAATCAGGTACATGAAACTCAACATTGGCTGACTGATAGTTGTGACATATTATATATTTGATTCCCTAGCATCATTAATTTTCAATCAAAGATGAAAAATTATTTTGTCATTTGTGCTAAACTAAGTATTTTTATTGCAGACCCATATGCAATCTTGCGGGTAGGAGCAAAAAGAGTGGAAACTCCAATCATCAAAAATACCATAAATCCAGGTTTGAAATCTATTTTTTTTATACTATGCCTTGCGGGTCTAAGGTCATTAAAGTCACACTTAAATTTTGATGGTCAATTTTTCATTTTTTTGGTGCTTTTTTAACTTGGAAATACAGGGTTATAATGCACAGGACTACCCTGAATCCCCTTGATTCTTGATTATTGTCTTCAGATTGCTTTTTAGAAAAGTAACTAACCTATGTGAGTGTTCAGAATCCGTGTAATCAAAATCTAAATGGTTTCATTCATTTCCAGAGAGCATTTTATCAATCTGTGTGTTTGATATATAATTTTCAGAGTGGAATTTCATAGCAGATTTCCCAATCGAAGTCGTTAAAGGACAGACCCTTCACATTGAATTGATGGACCACGATGATCCAGGTGACGACGAATTTTTGGGAAGAGCTACTGTCCAGGTATTAATTTATTCAAAATTACCAGCCAACCTTCAAGCCCAAAAATTCATAAGATTTGAGACTTATTCCCCTTCAATCTTAGAATTATAATTAAAAACATAAAAAAAAATTTCAGACAAATATTATCGCTAGCAAGGGAGAAATTAATGAAATGTGGGTTGAGCTGGAGGATGCCTCAACAGGAAAGGTTGGTGAAATATGTTTTTCAAGCATTGAGTTTCCTAATAATGTATGATGTCAGGTCTTGTTAGATCTCTCCTGGTTGGAAACAACTACAAACAAAAGTCATCTTGACACTTGGAAATCTCGCGAGGAGCAAAAACTTGGGAAATGTGTTTTGAATCTCTTCATTGATTCTTGCAAAGGGCTTGAGGTGTCAACCAAAAGGACAAGTTCAAAACCTAGCCCATGTGTTGAGATGTCTGTAGCTGGGCAAGATTCCCAGCAAACATGGTTTGCATTTTCAATTAAATTGCATTTCAAGGAGCAAATCCTGGATCATATGTCAATCATTTTTTATAGGCCGCAGTACTTTGACACTGATCCAGTTTTTGAGCAAGGATTTGTTTTCATGGTTGTCAATCCTCACTCTGATGACCTTCACATCAAGGTCCTAGACACTGGTCATAAAAACACTGTTATTGGAAATGTTGTAATCAGGATGTCAGATTTGTTAAATCAGCCAGGGTAATTCGAATAAATCAGTTCCATCCATAATTGAAAAGTGAGGAAAAAGGAGATATCTTAAACTTCACTAGTAATATTATGCACTTTTGCAATAACAATTGAAACAGGCTGTGCAAAGTGAGGTTCTTGGGTTTAACCCCGTGCCCTGGTGGCAATATTTTACCTGAGAAAAAGTCGGTTATACACCCTCAGTAATCAAAATAAAGTCATTCAATGGGTCCTTTAAAAGTGAAAACCTTTATGATTTATACCTTAATTAAAATTCCAGCAGCTGAAAGTTAAAAAATTTTAAGGCTACTAAAACCTCCTCAGTCTAAATAAAGGATTTTTTTTCATTTAAAGGTTGGAACTAGTGAGTCAACCAATACCCCTTCAAGGGGGTGGACCAATGGCCACCATCACACTTGCAGCACAACTAAAATGCTTGAAAAAGCCTATCATACCCCAGGATCCCAAAGTTACTCCTTTTGCAGAAAAGTCTGAGCTTTCTGAACCACTTTTGAAACCAGAGTCTGGGAATCAAACTAAAAGTGCAGCTTCAGTTTTGCAACCCCTACCCTTAGGGTCTGCAAACAACAAAGATCCACAACAAACGCCAGAGGTTTCCAGGTAATTGATTTTTTTAGTTAATTAGTGCTGAAATTGAAGCAAAATTCTTATAATATAGTGGAGGTGTATCTCCCTCTTTGGATGAGATGGTTGCAAATATTGTTGAGCCCATGGTTAGGACCACAGGAAACACAGTGGACATGTCAGATCTGATCAATCCTCTTAATCAAATCCGACAAAGAGGCATCTATGGCCCCTTGGGAAAAGTCAAGATAGGGTTGCTCTACGATTCCAAAAGATGCGAGCTGAAGGTCACGATTTACGAAGCCAAGGGTTTACCTGGCGGTGATCTGCCTGACCCTCCAGACCCTTATGTGAAACTTTATTTGTTGCCTGAGCGCAACAAAAAGTCCAAGCGAAAGTCCGATGCTAAACGTGATACTGTGGAGCCTGTTTTTGATGAAGTCTTCACTTATGAGATCTCATCAACAAAACTTGTTTCTCAAAAGCTAGAGGTGTCTATGGTGGACAAAAAGGGCATTTTTTCCAGGAGAGCTCTTATGGGTAGAGCAATCATAGATCTGTCTGACCCAAAAATCTTGCAGGTTAGGCTTCACTGTTACTAAATTATCCTTGAAAAATTCAAAGTCTCAAGCAATTTCATAAATTTTTGACTTTAACCCTTTTTCTTATTAATTTTTAATCTGTTTTTCAGGGTATACCCTCATGGTATCAGCTTGAAGAATCTGAAGATAACTCTGACTGACTATTTTCTTGGAAAAAAAAGTTCAAAACTTAAGTTGAGTTATCCTCATCTTGACTTACCAACAACTTAATTGGTTGAATGAATGAATGGTAAAAACTTGGACAAGACAAAGTGCCATACTTTATATCGACTTCCTTTCCTTAAAAGATGCCATTCAAGGCCAACTCTGTTTCATTTATATGCTTTCATGTCTCTGTTTTAATCTTTATCAAAGTTTACCTGGACAATAACCAAAGCAAGTAAAACAAACATCCTTTTTGGAAGGAAAAAATTTCTTTCCTTTCTTACCACTGACTTTTTTTTACATAGAATAGCTAAATATCTAAATGACTAATTGGACAAAACATTGCAATTGATTGTGTCTTTGTGTGGAGAGGAGGAGACTTA
>Ga0194133_10010574_pt1 | contig 10350 bp, 5 predicted proteins | sample TA2KigOf40mmetaG_FD_155448 | JGI IMG/M metagenome (GOLD analysis project Ga0194133, IMG submission 155448) | Freshwater microbial communities from Lake Tanganyika, Tanzania - TA2015055 Kigoma Offshore 40m | ecosystem: Environmental > Aquatic > Freshwater > Lake | place: Tanzania: Lake Tanganyika... | reverse complement strand
AAAAGCCCCCGATCCTTGACCAATTGTCATAGCCATGAGCTACAATGACCCTTATTAGCTGGCATGAAAGTCCTGTTCTGGCCTCTTACTCGTCCAAGCCATGTGAAAAATCATATTCTAGGATAAAGAATAATATATATCTAGTTTATTTTTTTAGCTTTTCCTGATTTCAGACAAAATGCATTTAGATCACCCACAGAGGTGAAACTTTATCTTTTCATAAATAGTTTTCATCTGTCTGTAAATTGGATTTTCGGATGTGAGACAGACTAGTTTAGTGACCGAAACAGAAACTTTATATATATATAAATCTTACCTTTTCATCTATGAGCACAAAAATAAGGACAACAACTGTCAGTCCATAAGCTAAGCAATCTCTTGTGATTGGATACCAGTCAATGGAAACCTTTTGTCCCGTGAAGAGGCCACAAGCTGCAATGACCCCAAAAATGTTGAACACGGCACTTCCAACGATTGTTCCAATGCCAAGATCACTCTCAGTAACAAAAGTGCCCATGATGTTGGCAAAAAACTCTGGAGAGCTTGTTCCTTGAAAAGAGATTAAATAACATCTTTTAAATTTCTGGAGAATTTTCATCACAAATGAAACATTCAATCCTTATTAGGAATCCATGTCTATTTTTTAATAACTTTGAAGCAACCTAATCAAATGTTTCACCCTGGCAGCCCCACCCTCTGCTCCTTGAGCCCAAGAAACTCAAAGTTCTCTGGAGATCACTTGAGTAAAAAGTTTGCTTTAAAAAACTGGCAAGATGTGTGCCTTGAAAATTTATACTGAGTTTGAACATTAAGCTTAGATTCCTATAAAAATGGCTCAACTGCAGGGACAAAAAGTACTTCTAATAAGTAAAAAGTTGTATGACATTACATGACAGTGTGTGCTTTTGGGGGATATCAAGGTAGAAGATGGGATGATATGGGTTGGTGTTGTGAATGTGATGGAGTGGTTGCAAGAAGTAAGGGAATAATGGAAGAGAATGTCAGGGTATGATGCTGAGATAAAAAAAACTAATGAATACAATTTCTTCTTCTTCAAACATAAGTTAAAGAAAAGCTCTTAAGAACTCAAGTAACAAGTTTAACATCCAATTTTGACCCTAAATGTCTTTGCAAGGGAACATAATGGTTCAGTCATGATGTTGGAATTCATCACTGGAACATTAATATTGGAATATTAAAACAAACTAATTGTGTTTCTAAACATTTGCAACAATTTTCCTTACAAGATTTGTTTATTACATCCAACTCAGCCATAAAAGTTTCAATGAAAATCAAAATTTCTCTCTCATTATGATACTTTATCTAATTATTTTAACAATATAGTCAGTCAAGTTTGAGAAAAATTAGCCTTTGATGTAGGCTAACCCTAAGAGTTAAAATTGATTTGTGGCTGCCTTGGTTGTTGAAGAAAACAGTTTTCAACAAAAAGTAAAAAAGGATCCAAATATTTGAGTGGCAATGAATGTTTTTTTATTTAAATGATAATAAACAGAATGAAATCGATTTTTTACAACATTATTGATTGGATAAAAATTATTTTTCGACGAGAAAAAATATTTTTCATTTTTTTCTTTAATCTAATTTCAAAACATTTCTTACCCATGCATTTTAAATTTTTAAATTCAGAAAAGAATTTCAAATTTTGTGCTTAAATTGTATTTTGCATTTTTTTACCAGCGGCCATGAAGGTTGCTCCGGCGACGTCGTTTGACAGATGAAGTGAATCACAAAGGATTTCAAGGACTGGCACAAAATAATCATCACAGATTATGGCAAGGCCAAGGATGAGGTATGTTGCAATGGTGATATGAACAAGAATGCCACCCTTGTTACGATGCTCTGGAGTGAAGAAGTCCCTTGGGAACTCTTCGATGGCTGCAGGTGTACAATTAACCTCATGGAACGATTTGAGCTCAAATGTTGCATCTACAATAAAAATGACTTGATACAAGCTTATTTTTTGTATTCTTGATGATCATCATTTCTGACAAAAAAAAGCCAAAATATTTATACATTTTTTTCTTTTTACTTCCTACGAATCTTCAGTTGAGTTGAGTATTTACACTAACAAAATGTTCAACTTTCAATATAGCAACTCAAATATTAGGTAAAACTGTGATTAGTAGCTATTTAACATGGAAGATTTGATTGCTTAATGATAAAGATTTATTATACTGTGATGTAACCAATTTTAGTCCAATCAAATCATATTTTAGAGACAATTTTGGTTTCAAACACACTTTATATAATAGGCTGACTGACTGACTGACTGGCCACTGACAATTTTCAAAAGTGTTTAAAAGAGCATGAAATTGAATTTGAAACATCATTAATTTTTCTCATGTGAGCTTTTAATGAAAAATCTTTTTGCAACAAAATTTTTAAGTCCCAAGAATGGCAAAATTGAAAAAAAGTATGTTAAGAGGTTTTTTATGACACTGGCAGGCAAATTGAAACTTATATAATAGAGATACTACCAAGAAACTAAACTGATTTGAGTGGAAAATATATAAACACTTGCTGGAAAACTAAGAGCTTCTTTTGTGTATTAAATGCTTTTAAAGAAAAAAGAAAAATGGGATTCTTAAAAAGAATCCAACATTTCCTGAAAACATAACATGGTAATTTTAGCTTTTCCAATGTTGGAATGTGTTCTGATTTACACAGGAGTTGAAAGTTTATTTATTTGCATTTCAAAGAGTGTGCCTTGCAGATCTAGATTAAAAAGTCCAGACCTTAATTTTTTCAGATTCTCCCGAACTTTGAGAATCATATGAAAACAGACACACAAGCTGTGTTTTTCATGGAAAGCTGAAAAAGTACTCAAAAATACTAAGGTATGAAAGGAAAAAAACTTTAAAATCAACTTAAGCTAAGAAAAGCTTTTTTCCTATGACAAAAGAAACTTCTGTTCTTAATACTACTCCTATAACTAATCAATTTTGGAAAGTTTCAACTATGTTTGTTGTTAGTGGAACATTTTCTTCTTTTACTTTTTGGCTAGATGAAGTATATAGGACTCTTGATTTAGTCAACTGGAACTTAAGAACCCATCTTCGGAAAATGTTAAATCTCCTTTCATGATTTACTTATCTTTCCGATGAAAGTAAATAAATAAGCCAGAAAAAAATTTCCATTTCCAGTAGTAAATTTTGACAAAATTCAACCATAAAAAGCAAAAATCAAGAACAAGACTTTAAAAAAATCACATCAGAGTGAATTTCTCAATAAAAATACATGTTTTGCATAATAATAATCTAGTTGATTTTGGATTCAAGGTAGAGTCTCTGCAGATTTCTTTTACTTTGACTGGGATGCCTATGTGATTTTTTTTCAATCCAGGGTTGAAACATTCCTGTCATGGTAAGGGATTGAACTGGTGATGGGTCCAGGTCAAAAATTTTTGCCCGGGTTGGGTCAATTTTTTGTGGCTCGGGGTCAGGTCGGATCAGCCATTTATGATTTGGGTTTGGGTTTTTAATATTTCCCGCTAAAAACATCAAATTTTCAATTTTTTCCCCTCGGGTCAAAAAAAATATCTTTGTGTTGGGTCAAAGGCCGGTCAGCCTCTTATTTACTGCAGGTCAAAAGTAAGCTTGGCTCGGGTCAGGGCCCATCTCTAGATTGAACCCAAAACCCGATAAGATTGGTCCTTTGACCCCTCAGCTATGGTTTTCCAGATTTGTAGAACAAAAAAGTAATTTTTCTTGCTCTTACAAATTATGAAATGTGGTTTGTTGCAAAAATTTCGATTTTAGCTAAAAATGGACAATTATCAATATCAACTTACTGTTTAATTTGGTGCTATTTTGAGCAGTGAATGCAGTTCTGAAGAGTGCAAAACCAACTCCCAAGATGCCAAATAATATTTGCCCCCTAGTAAAATCAAGTTAGATTTTGTTAAATTTGCAATGGTTGAATAAAAATTTATTTATTTGATTACCTGAGGAAAGCACCTCGACACCTTCTTGTATACTTTCGTTCTTTCATTGTTGATATTAAAGCTTTCTGAGAACCTAAAAATATTCAATTGTAATTTGTTTTCAAAAAAGAAAAGAATTGTCAAAGGCCATCAAAACACTTAAATATGAAATCTATTTTCATGCTGTTGCCTAAGTTCGAGTAGATTTTTGAAAGGAAGTGGTCTTGATGAAAAAAAAATTCAGTTTGCCACAAAGGTCTAGAAACTTAATAAGTGTTTCATCTTAAGGCTTCCAAACTCATTTCCTCACACAAGTATATTTAATGAAGAAGTGTTGAGAGGACAGTTTTTATATTTCCTGTTCTAAAAAAGGATCTGGATGAAATAATGTAATAAAGGTCATAATTTAGGAAAAAAGAACTTTAAGAAAGAGTTTTCCAAAAAACAATAAAGATGGAGCCGTAACACATGCTTCTTGAATTGCAAAAAATAAACATAAATCTTTAAAATGTCAAGGAGATACCATTCAAGTTCAAAACTCACACTTTCTTTTAGATATTTTTGTTTGCAATGTTTCTAAACTTATTTTTTCTCGAAATATCAATTTTTTTGTATTTTCAATTCAATTCAATTCAAAGATTAGGAACATTCATTTTCAATATCATGATAAGCATATTAAAAAAGACACTTTCGCTCTCATAAAACTAATTCTGCTCTCTTTTTTGAGATTTCTTGATGAAAAAGAACTAACTTTTTGTGTGACATCAAAGTTTATGAGGTGACATTTTCAAATAAATGGTAGGAGATACGGTTCTTGAAAACAGTGGAGTATCAAAAGACCTAGACTAGTTGAAATATTCTTGCTGATTAGAAATGAGGCATTTTACATTCCTAGAGACTTTTGATTTTTCTTCACACTGTCCAAAGAAATAATCCTTAATTTATGAATGTTCATCATGCAATAGTTTTGAAACTTTTTGTCATGAAACAACAGCTAAAATCTTAAACAATAATTGATTTTATGAGCTGAAAAAGTCAGGAAGTAATTGTCAAAAAAATATTGTTGCAACTTACTTTTTTTATTCACAGATATACCTTCTTTAATAAGCTGATATTTTGTGAAATCTTCAACTTGAAGTTGTATGAATGAAATAATAAAAGAGTAGATAAAAAAGTCAATGAATCACAAGACCTTGGTAAGTTCAGCAAGAAAGTTAAATTAATGGTACATTTTAAGTTCCTGAGAAAATACTTTGATGAAAAACAATTTCTAAAAATAGTCTCGGGGAATTATTATGGTACTGTTTTTTATGGATGTACAGTTTGGTTCGACAACATCAAATCACATCAAAAAACAAAACTGACATCCCTTCATTTCAGATTGCCAAGAGTCGCTTGCAAAGACTTTACCAATCTACTGTCAAAAGATGAACTAATGACACGCTGTCAGAGGGCTACACCAATCCAATGGGTCAAATTTTTGACGGCGTCTAAAGTCATAAAGATCATCAGAGACGAACAGCCAAAAAGTCTCCACGACCGACTTCATCAAACAAAATATGAAGAACCCAGAAAACCTGGAATTGGCTTGTTCTATGACAAATCAAAAAGAAAACCTGGAAAACAAGCCCTAAACAACCGACTGGATCTCTTCAAAGACTTAAAGATACCGTGGACAAACACTAAGTTATCTAATGATGAGATTCGCATGGAAATGAAAAAGTGCTTTTTCAATTTTGGACTATTCGCACAGCCAAACTGACTTGTAATTTTTAAAAAATTTTTAAATTGTGTGAATTTTTATCTTTTTGAAACTCTTGTAAAGGCGTATTTATTTACATTCAAATGTTTTATCTACTGCATAATGAGTTTCTAATAAAAGCTATCTATCTATCTAAAGTCTTTGAGATATGTGAGATTTTCAGATTTGTGTATCATGAGATTGCATGTTGGATGTTTCAACTGTCTATAGTAATTTTCATAACCTTGTTCAATTCAAATGGTAATGATACTTTTACATCATTTTAACCAGTATAATTTGAATTAACTCTTAATTTGAAACCCATGGGCTGTTGATCCTCAGATTTTATACGCAAAATGAAAAAAAGCATTGTTTGATATTAATCTGGAAGTAATAAACACTAGCTTTTCCAAACTACTTAATGAAAAATTAAAATTATTTCTAGTTTTTTCCATTGTAAAATCATTAGAGCTAAATGCACCTATTTAATTACTTAAATTCAAACTTATACTTCATTCAATTTTACCTTTAATTCAATTTTTATGAAAAGCAATATTACAAAATGGAGATTGAAATGATTCCTTGCACATTTTTTCTTTTATCCATTGTTGTAAAAATGCACAATAACTGTCATAATGATTTTGAAAAAAATATTTGTGGCTGATCAGATTAAAAGTTTTGCAAATGAAGGCATAAGTTAGAGTTATTGTGTTAAAGACACTTCAATGATGGAAAAATAAATGGACATGCATCTCTATATATAAAAAAGACTGTTTGTACCTATGCGCCTATGTCCCTCTTTCAAGCGCGAACCGCCTAACCAATCTCCACAAAATTTTGTCCAGACCTCCACACCAACTCAGGGAAGGTTCTTAACACAGGTTTGACACCATTAACTGACCCCCTGACCCCAGGGTACCCCAAACTAAAAAACCTAAACAGATCACTAGAAAAAAAATTCTTGTAACCTAAAATGTTAAGATACTGTTTAGTCAAAACTTTGTCCCGGGCAGTGCCGGGCACCAGTTGGCTAGTTTATAATATAAAATGATTGAGGATTTCAGATCTCAAAGCAAGACCTCAACACGCTCTCCAACAGAGCAAACCCTTCACAATGGGCAAACTTCATCTAAACAAAAACAGTTATTCTCCTTGCTAAGAATGACGACACCCGAATGGGTCAAAAATAAAAACAAAAATCTTCGTCAATGACAGATGCCCATGAAGAGTGAAATTTATATGCAACACTAGAGCAAGAATGGGACAGCAAGACCTAAGCAATAGGCTCTCATTCCTATATTTTGTTAATTGTGATTGGATAAGCAGATACTTCAGCAAAGATGCCCTGAGAGTGACGTTAAAATCTGCATATTATAATCACTTGACAAATTATGAAAAACATACTGACAATTGTAGTATTTTATTTTGATATAATATCAAGGCTATCCACCTTGTATGGTAGACCTAGCTGACACGGCTTTAAAAGGAATCTTATTGTCTTACATGTCAATTGTGTTGGATGAAGCCTTTGCACTAAATATAATATAAATCACTTTATTGGCCATACAGTTAGAAGATTCCATGACAGTTGAAGCTGTAAACCTTCTATCATTATCCACAAACTTTGAAAGTAAGTTTTTACATAACTGAAATTGAATAATGCAGAAATTACATCTTTTTAGAGCATTTAGTTGAATATTCATGTACATGTTTTGAAGAGTACGGTATGGTGCTGTAGTCAGGAGAGTTTATGTGAGTGCTCAGAGAGTGCTAAAACCCAATGATGACCTTCCCAGTCAAGAAAAGAATCAATACTGAACTGTTTATTGATATAGGCAACTCTTTTTATACTACAGATATAGATGGCAGAGATACGGCCAAAAGAGGTGACCAGTCAATGTCACTAGCTGGTTGAAGGGTTAAGTATACCTTGCACTGAAAAGGAAAGGTGTGGGAATGAGAGCTCAGGCGGCAGTCTGTCTCATAATGAGCTTATAACTGAAATGTGAAAGAGATTGCACATTTTTGTTAAAGTATTGTAAAAGTGAAATAAAAATAAAGGAACTTTAATTGAGCCCATATTCGGGTAAAAAAGATAATAGTGATAAAAACATGACTATTGTATGGGCTTTAGGCATAAATTGCTTGCTTTCTGAAATTTTTTGTAAAATTAACAAGCAGATTTAAACACCAAGAACAATTTTTTTAGAAATGTTGCTCTTGGCTTGGTTTTATTGAAACCTAGATCCACTTGAGTTAACGATAGCCCCTAAAGTATGAATTTTTGATCTTTTCAAGATGTTATTTTACTTATTGACTAAACCTTTCTGAACTAAATGGTGATTGACAAACAAGAAAGATATTTCTTTAGACTTTCTAGTTTATATTTTGTTTTCCACCCTTCTTCATAATTATGCCACCATATTTATGATTTTGATAGCATTAGCAATGCGGTAAGGCACATTCTCATTCTTCATTCTTTGACTCAAAACCTAGTTCCAAACTGTAAAAAAAATTTAAATTGCTGACAAGCATCTCAAACATCTTTTTGGGGCCTTTCTTCCACTGTTCTTACTTTTTACCTTTTCAATATTTAGACTCACTTTGCAACAATCTTAATAAATCATAATGAAGTACACATGACAATGAAACTCAAGAGATTCCCTTTTATATTTACCTTTATAAGCAATGAAATCCTTGGTGGAAGGAAAGTCTACTACTTCCTCATAGTAAGTATTTGTCACCTCTTTTTGGTTAAAAATTGCTCTAAAACATTGATATATTTTCAATGTCAGTTTTTCGACACACTGGAAAGTAGAAAAAGCTGCAACAGTCGAAATCTTCAACAAAATGTCAATATCTATGTGTAAGTCAAGTAGCTTAAGACATTACTAATCTTCATACAGGCCCTTGGAATGGATCAGACTTGGATCTGAAACCCTCCCCCACTCTTACAAACACTCACTCTATACCTATATGTGTGCTCTCTTAACATTGAAAAACATTAAAACCTTTCTCTCTGTTTCTTTTTTCCTACCTTTCTATGTTCTTACTTAATCTTTCTCTGGTTCCATCTCTCACCCTCTCTATATCCATGTTTTATCGGCTTTTGAAGTAGTTTTGGGAGAGAGAGTATCAAAAAAAAGACTGTTTGTAGCAAAATAGCTTATTTCACGTGTGAGAGTGAGTTAAAGTAAATTGAAAAGAAAATCTATCATTTTACTCAGCTTCAATGCAAAAGAAATACTTCTTTTTTTGAAAACTTTGGAAAAAAGAGAATGTTACAAGTCAACTTTTTTTCAGATCCTCTCTGTGGTGAAAATGAGTTGAGTAAGCTGAAAAAGAAGTGGTGGTTGCTTGAAGGCTAAAAGCCACAACTTATGTGTCCTTCTTTCAAAAAAGTTCTTGGCTGTCATTATACCTGGAATTGGTTGATTGTTTAGGAAACTCAAGAAAGGCAGTTTTGACCGAGTGAAAAAAAACCAAGGTGGGTGGGTGTAAAATTGTTTAAGAGATAGTTTTCTGTATCAATAATGAACTCTCTTTGATCTTTCGAGGTTTTCTTGAAAAAAATACATAAAATATCAATTGTATTAATTGGTTAAAAGAGATTGTTAAATCCAAAGATTGTTTTTTAATCTGAGAAATTATATAAATCAAGGCCTGGAAAATCCATGAATTATTCAGAGAATCGTGCTTTTTGACAATGTGGAATAGACAACTTGTCTGCTGAAAGTACTTTAATGAAAATACTAATTTTGTGTTCTTCTTTGGATTTTAAATTGGCAATAAACAATATTTACACTTTGATATTATCTTATTATCATTTTGAACCTTTTATTGATACTTGCCCAGAAAAGAAATGTCCAAGAAGCTTTCTGATATGAAAATGGTAAAAAGCCATAAATGTACCATCTGGAAAGAACTAACTGAACAAGTACAAAGTGTGGTGAGCAGTACTAATGATAACTAAAACCACAAACAACTTGGTGAAAAACAATTAGCATTGTCAGTTTCATTGGATTTTCCAAGTGATTGCAAGTGAACGACCATGACAAGGATATTGATTTATTGAAAACTCATGCAATAGTACTGATGATAATCATGACTTTTTATACCATTTCTCACTTAATATGTTTGCTTTTAAAGCCATTTGAACAGCCACTTTATATAAAAGATATGACAAACAATAGAAGAGTAGGTCTTTGGAGAGGACGAAACCCTACAACAACTTGTGGTCGAAATCATAAAACAGTTTTATGAAAATGTAAATAGAAAAATGTGTCCCAGTGAAATTCTATGACTGTCTTTTTTGGAAAAAAAAGCTTGTGGACAGAAGATAAAGTTTACAAAATGAGAGTTTGCATATAAAGTAATTTTTTTTAGACTTTCGAAGAATTTTTCCTCCCTGCTGTATTTATACTTGAAATATCAATTGGGGCCACACCATCATTAGATAATGTATCATTCCTTATGTCTACAAACATTCTACTTTTGGACAGACCAAGTTAATTTTCAAGATCCTAAGGCAAAAGTTTTATATGCTAAATCAATATTGTCTTCTTCAAAAAAGTAGGTCAAGTGCATGTCTTTGCTGAAAACAAGATTGCGAGCTTTGTGCATCAAAGTACTTGCTTTTTATGATCGGTCTATATTATCATAGTAT
>Ga0194133_10010572_pt1 | contig 10353 bp, 7 predicted proteins | sample TA2KigOf40mmetaG_FD_155448 | JGI IMG/M metagenome (GOLD analysis project Ga0194133, IMG submission 155448) | Freshwater microbial communities from Lake Tanganyika, Tanzania - TA2015055 Kigoma Offshore 40m | ecosystem: Environmental > Aquatic > Freshwater > Lake | place: Tanzania: Lake Tanganyika... | reverse complement strand
GATCATATTGGTAATCGTCTGCGACTTCCCGGTGCCCGGCGGTCCCTCGAGCACGAACGAAGCGCCCTTGGCGGCGGCCACGATGGCCTCGAGCTGGGTGCCGTCGCAGGGGATCGGACAGAAGACCGGTTCATCGTCGAGCGTCGCGAGGTCGGGGAGCGGGACCGGCCGCTGGAAGGGCTGCCCGGGACGCTCCACCAGATGACGGACGACCGGGTTCTCGAGGAAACGCGCCCAGTGATCGTCCAGGTCCCTCCACATCCGATACTTACCGAACTGCAACAGGGCGATCGCCGCGTCGTCATCGACTCGCATATCGAGCTGGTCCCGGGCGATCGCGGCGCGGAGCCCATCGAGGGCCCGCACGACGTCGACTCCACTCGCGTCCTCCGTAAGCCGCTCGAGCTCCGGCACCTGCAGGCGGAAGACCTGCCGCAGCTTCTCGAGCAGGACGAAGTTGTGCACGGTGCCGCCGACGGGGTCCGCGCGGAGCTCCATCGGCTTGCCTCGGCCCATCGCGTGCAGTCGCACCGGTAGGAGCAGGATCGGCGAGCGTACCGCCTTGCCCTTGGCCGGGTCCGTCCAGTGCAGTGAACCGAGGGTGAGATGGAGCATGTTCGTGCCTCCCTCCTCTTCCGCAAGCCGCGCCTTCTCGCGCAGGCTCCGGAGCCGACGGGCGATCGCATCCTCGCTGGCGTCGACATGGAGGACCCGTTCCTTGGTGAGCCACTCCCGACGGAGGTCGGCGGAGATATCCGCGACACCTCGCGCACCCCGTTCCCGATGGATCTGCGTCAGCTGGTCGTGGGCAAACAGCTTCAACGCATGCCCCCCCATCAGGATGTCTTCAAGGATGGGGAGCGAATCGGTGGGAACCAACACCGAGAGCCCCGATCGCTTCGTGCTGAGGTTCAGGAGCGGATTCCGCAGGGAGAGGTCGAGGAGACTGCGCTTCCATTGTTGGATCCGCGGCGGTGCGGCGGCGCGGTCCCGTGGAGTCGCGACGACGGGCTGGACGGTGGTGACCACCACCGGCGCGGCCTGGACGACCTTCTCCTCGACGATGACGGTCACCTGCCCATCCCGGAGGACCCGGGCCGGCAGGGGCAGGACCCCGTTGCGTCGTGCGGCACGGATATCCACGACGGCGCGGAAGCGCTCCGCGTCGTGCCAGTGCGCGCGGCCGGCGGCGACCGCCTGTTCGAAGTCGATGTCTGTGCCCGAGGTGTAGGCGACGGTCTCGACCGTGACGAGCTTGCCGGCATCGAGGACGTTCAACGCGGGGTTCAGCTTCCGCATCGACGGATCACGGAACCCGATGTCGCCGTCGAGGAAGACGCCGGCGAACGCGTGACCCTGGATGAGACACAGGACGGGGTTGAGACCCACCTGCTCCAGACACGCGGCGTAGGTACAGGCGAGGTCGAGGCAGGTGCCCAGTCGGTCCTCGATGACCTGTGCCGGCGTCCGGATCTTCTGCCCGCTGTTCTCAAAGGAGGCCGGAGGATCGACGTATCCAACCTTCAATCCGCGGAGCGCCTCATAGATCGCCGCCGCGATGAGACGAGCGCGTTCCGGGCCCGACTGATAGCCCTGCAGACTGGAATCCCCGGTGGTGCGCCGGAGATGTTCACCGGCCGCTTGAAGCACCGGCACGACCGCCGGGTGGTTCGGCTGGATGTGCGCCGCGACGAGCTCGGCCATCGCCAACTCGTTGTAGAACTCGTTGTGCGCCAGCAGTCGGACCGGACGGCTCCACCGCGCGACCTCCGTCCCTGATTCCTCGACGCGGACCTCGAGCGACCCACCGATGGCCTCATCGAGGCGTGCGAGGAGGCCCGGATCGAGGGGGAGCGGGATCGCATCGAAGACGACCCCATCGCCCGCTTCGACCATGGGAATCGGTCGCACGAAGGAGGCGACCGTCGCGTCGAGCGCCTCGCAGGTGATCGTCACACGGAGCGTCACATCCGTTCGGGCCTCCACCGTCCCGTTTCGGAGCTCGAGCCGCCGAAGGATCGGGATGCCGGCGTGCGCACTCGCGAAGTTGATGACGTCGGCGGCATCGAGGGTCAGCTGGTACGGCCCGCGGGTCTCCGCGGCATCGGCGCCGGTCGCGGCGACGGAGGCGTCGACCTCCGCAATCGCCTTGTCGACGATCGCCTGCAGCCAGTCCGGGATAGCTACATCGGCATCCTCGTCATCGGCCGGACCGACATCCGTCGCCGTCGCATCGAGCGGCTGCGCTGTGATTGCGTCACCCGACGCGGGGACCCAGTGCACCGAGATCGTCGTCGGCAGTTCCTGCACAGCGCCCCGGAGCGCTGCGCGGCGGGCCGCCGGGAGGACCAGCGTCTCGAGTTTCTCCAGCTGGTCGATGCCATCGAGACGCTCGAGCGCCGGACAGCCACTGAGGTCGAGCCGCAGCAATTCGGGCGGGGGAAAGAACCCGTAGCCGTCGAAGACATCAAGCGATTGGAGGGTGGGCACGCTGATCGTCAGATCCGTGCAGTCCCTCACGCCCACCCGCCCCGCCTCACTCCACATCTCCCCGCAGAGGGCGCGCAGCGCGACCTCCGGCTGGAACCGCTCCGGCACACATCGGCCGATGTCGGAATCCTCCGTCAGGAGGATCTCCCCGGCCTCGCTGAGCACGACTCCTCGGGCCAAGAGGGCCCACGCGGTGGCCACGGGCGAGCCCTCCGGCTCGTACATGGCGAGCCCCTGACGCACGGAGGCCTCGTCAGGCCCGCTCAACAGTGTCAGCAACTCGGTGTACAGGGCGACGTCCACATCGGTCCGGCCCCAGTCGCCGTCCAAGATCCACTCGACCGCGACCGACTCCGGCAGGCGCTCCGCATCATCCCGCCAGGCGGCGAGACGGGTGGCCGGCAGCGACACCGACGTCAACCGCACCGCCTGCCGGAGCGGTGCGATCGTCTCCAGCCCGATACCCCCCGTGAGCGTGAGGGTCGTCAGCGCTGGAAACCGGTCGATGCCGTCGAGGCTCGTCAGTGACTCGCAGCCGCTCAGGTCGAGTTCCTGCACCGTCGGCAGACGGGGCACCGACCCGAGGTGCGGGAGACCGGAGTCGGTGATCCGCAACGTCTCGAGGTGCGGGAGTGACTCGAGGGCGGTGAAATCCGTGACCTCAGGGCATCCGCCGATGTCGACTTCGGATAGGGTGCCACACACCGACACCGCGCTGATGTCGGTCAGGTGGACGCAACCGGAGAGCGTCAGCGCCTGCAGGCTCGGCAGCGATCCGAGCAGCGACAACTCCGTCAGCCCCTCGCAGTTGCCGAGACTGAGAGCCGTGATGGACGGCATCGTCGCCGGCGGGGCGAGGGCGACGCCTTCGGGGATGTCGCCGAGTGAGAGGTCGCCCAAGGTCCCACATCGCCAGACGGGGCCGACCGCTCGGATGGCCGGATTCTGGAGCAGCGAGAGCGTCGCCAGCGCGGGCATCGTCGCGATCACGTCGAGGTCTCGCAGCACGTCACTGGCCCAGAGCGCGAGCGATGTCAGTCGCGGGATCGTGTCGAGTCCCGTCAGATCCCGCAGCTGCCGGCAGTATGTGAGGCGTAACGTCTCGAGCGCGGGGAGTCCGGCGAACACCTCACAGGTCTCGATCGCGCTGCTGTAGAGGTTGAGTTCGGTGATCTGATCGAGCTGTCCGGTGGATCGGAGCAGCCAGAGTCCCGCCTCCTGCGGATCGGCGGCGCTCGCGATGGCCCCGTCATCGTCGACGGTCACCGTACCGGAGTCACCGATGGTGACACCGGCGTCTGCCGCGAGGCGCACCCAGAGATCGGATGTCCCCCGCGCCACGGCGAGCGCGATCCCCTCGCGCATCCGCGAGAGGTCCGGCGAGAAGAACAGCTGTCGGATCCGCTGCTCCTCGCGGTCCACCGTCTCATCGGCCTCCCGCTCGTCGCCCGCGTCATCGTCGGTGAGGGTGGCCGCCCGGTACGCCGCGAGCAGCGGCGTCTCACGATCACGCTCGACGAAGAACCCCTCGGCGAGGGCGTCGAGCACCAGGACACGCCCGGCCTCGTCGAGGTCCTCCTGAAGGGTCGTCCAGCAGCGGAGACCGAACGCGTGGAAGGCGTCCTGCGGGTCCGAGGCGAGCAGACCGGCATTGAAGAACTTGAAGATCTCACCGGCAAGGTTCCCATCGAACGTACCCACGAGGTCCGTCCACGCGGTGTGGTCGGGGCGCGCGGTGGTCCGCGTATCGCGGAGGGTGATCCCACGGACGAGCTGCTTCGCCCGCGCTATATCCGCCATCTTGATGTCGAACCCCTCCTCCTCCCGCAGGAGGATCATGTCGAAGAGGACGAGGGCGAGCCGCTCCCTCGCCACAAGGGTGTCGGGGTGTCCGGAGGCACGGCGCACGAGCTCCCGATCCGACGGCTCATCGATCTCGTCGAGCACCTCGTCCAAGAGCGGCAGCGGGAGGCTCGGCGCGCGCTGGAGGATGAGGAACGGGAGGAAGTAGCGGTCCTGCACCGTCAGCGCCTCGTTCGCCCCGAGCGCGTTGCCGATCGCGATCTGGAGCTTGAGGAGCGCCGCGACGAGGGCCGTGTCCGCCTGCGCCACGAGCTCGTCCACGAAGCGGGTGAGTGCACCGACATAGTCCCGCTGGGCCGGAAACTCCTCGTCGTAGATCCGGTTCGCCTCGAGCACCGGCCCCATCGTCAGCATCGTGAGCGGGAAGCCGGCCTCGCAGGCCTCACGGAACTGGTCGTTCGCGAGGCGCGGGACGACCTGCGCCCGGACGAAGACGTCGATCGCCTCATCCCAGTCCTGCTGCAGCTGGCGATCGAAGACCAGGAAGTAGTACCGCGTGGCCTGCAGTGCGGTGAGGAAGGCCCGCTCATCACGGAGCGGCGTCATCTCGTCGGTCGCCATCGATCGTCCGTCCGGAAGCTGATGATGTGGCCGAAGGATCGGCCGGAGGGGTTTCCAAATCCGCGGGGGTCCATCACCTTCTGCTGCGTCTCGACGAGCGTCGGGACGTAGCGCCAATCGTACGAGGATCCCACGTGCACGCACACGAGCTTCGTGACCGCCACGGTCGCCTCCTCGGGACCATCACCATCCACGGCGACCGACAGGAACTCCGGGACCGGACCGGGACACTGCTCGGCACGTACGAATCGGGCGCCGACCAGACCCGCGACCGCACCGGACGGTTGATCGGATCCGGCAACCTGCTGACGACACTCCTCCCCCCCTGAGTCGGCGTGAGCGGCTCAGGGTGAGACCTGCCCGCTCGCGCCAAGGAGACGGATGAGCTCCGCGCGCATCTTGGCCTTCCGCGCTGCATAGAAGTCCCCGAAATCCGCGAAGGCGAGGCTGGCGGCCGCCGGGATGAAGTTGTCCGCCCGGAAGCGCGCCGCAGCCTCCGCGTCCATCTCGCCGACCCAGTCGTGAAGCGGCGACGCGCTCTTGCGCTGGTTCTCTCCCCCTTCGAGGAATTGGAGGTTCGGCACACGGTCACGCCCCTGCGTGAACACGTCCAGACGGTCGTCCGCCAGCCCAAGCGCCTTCAGCGAGGCCGACTTGAACTGACTCGCCGGGTGCAGATGGTCCTGATGGATGTGCCGCTGGTCGAATCGTACCCCCTCGTAGAGCACGGAGAGCACCAGAAAGGCCTCCTTGCCGTAGCGTCGCTCGAGCATCTGCTCGATGTCATCGTCCGTGACACGAAGGGTGCGCTGTTCGGGTAATGTGAGCGCGAGCACCTCGTCGACGGCGAGGATCCGGCTCCGGATGAGCGACGCCTTGAACTGACTTCTGAGCAACTGCAGCGCCTGATCGGTTTTCGACCCGAATACGCCTTTCAAGAGGGATCGCAGCACGAACTGGCGGATCGCCGCTCGGCTCCCGACGAGGTCGCCGCCGTGGAAGCGGTGATAGGCGATGGGGATGACGACCGTCTTCGCCGTCAGCGTCTCGGTGGTGAAGCCGAGGGCCACGATGACATCCACGGCGTCGGCGATCGCGTCGGCGATGCGGTCCCACTCGGCGCGGATGCGTTCGATGTTCGCCGAACGGAACGAGTCGACCTTGAACAACACCGGGAGATCCAGGAGGACGAGACAGGACCGCATCACGAAGTCGGTGTCGAAATCGAATCCCGTCCCCTTCTCGTTGATTCGGTCACGGAGATCCTCGATCATCTCCCGGCCCTCCTCCCACCGCGCGACGATCGTCGAGAACATCAGGTCGGTACGCGAGAGTGGCTTCCCGCCGCTGTTCACACGGACGAAGATGTCGGTGATCTCGTCGAGGGAATCGGCCCGGACCGTGAAGTAGCTGATGTTGTCCTTTTCACAGAGGCAGTTCCAGAGATTCCCGAGCAGGTTGGTCGCGTCGCGCGTCACCACCGGGTGTTCGGTGCGGATCCGGTCGATCTCCTCGAGCAGACTGCCGTTGTCGCGGTGCGCCAACACATCGCGTACGCGATACCAGTAGTGTCGGTCGTCCCGGCGCTGCGCCTCCTCCGGCGGCAGGAATCGGAACTGGTGACGAGTGCTTCCACCGATGTCATCTCCCTCCTCGTTCTCCGCCTCATCGCGGACGTGCAGGAGATTGACGTAGAGGTGGAGTCGCTGGTAGGCCTCGTCGCCCTTCTTCTTCGAGTATTTCTTCCGAACCGTATAGCTGCCCTGCAGGGCGACATACATCGAGGTGAGCCGCTGTTGGCCGTCTAGCACACCGGTCAGCTCCCGCTCGCCGAGATGGGGGCTCGCCGCTTGGATATTCCGTTCGGCGTCCCGCTCGTGATAGTCCTTGATGAACTGGTACAGGACGTACTCATTCCGTCGGGCGGGTGGGATCGCCCAGAACAGGAACGTGCCGATGGGATACCCGCGGAGCAGGGAGTCGAAGAGCTGCGTGATGCGATCGACCTCCCAGACGTATTTCCGCTGGATGGCGGGCAGATAGATCGCGTTCTCGTTGATCCGTCGCATCGCGGTGGCGATGCTCATCTTCTCGTACGGCATTGGCGCGGCTCGTGAAGGGGGGTCGGGCGCTCGGACAGACCTCGGACCGGATAATGTCGTGGCGCGCTGATGGCCCGGCAACTCAGTCGGCCCGCGGTCTCGCGGCGGACGAGGACTGCCGACCGGATATCCCAGTCACTGGCATTCTATAACGCTTTATAACGCTTGCGATGCCGCCCTCGCCACCTGATCATGCACGGGACCCTCACGTATCGGGTCGACGTCTTAACCGCTGCCGGGCCGGAGACGTTGCAGTCAGCGGTGCTCTTCGCGGCCAAGATGGTGGATGAGCTGGAGGAGGCGCTCACCGGCGGGGATGCGCATTAGCCGCGTACCGCGCCGGGCACTGATCAGTTTCCTTTCCGGAGGTCACCCGTGTCGAAGGCGAAGAAGACGACGGCGAAGACAACGAAGCGGGATGGTGCTGATGAGGGGAGGACGCGGGTGGTCGAGTCCCTGACCGCGGCCATCGTCTTCCTGACGAAGGCCAAGGGCGAACTCTTCCCGGATTCCGTCATTCAAGCCCGGGGATTCGTAGGCGCTGGTTCGATCGTGATGCAGAAGCGTCTGATCTGGCTTTCGCCGCGCGACGAAGACGCACAGGCGGCGGAGATCGCAGAGGGCACCCAGATCACGACCGCCTGGCTGCAGGAAGTGTGGGCATTACTTGATTCGGTTGCCGTGCATATCGCGGGCGATGCAGGACCGATCGCGGGAATGATGCCCGATGCCGAGAATCCGACCAACTGGGTGATGAACCTTGCGTTTGACGAGGACGGGGCGGTCGATGCGAACTTCTTCCGCGTTCCTCCGGCGGTGATACGCCGAATGACAGAGGCGAGCGCACCGCAGCAGTGATCGATCGGCGCCTCACGCACCTCGTCCGAACCCACTACGACACACGAACGCCAGATCGGACAGGTACCCACGGAGCATCGTCAGGAACTGCGGCCGACTGAGCCCAGCGAGGATCGGAAACTCATACTCGAGCATCAGGAGGTCCGCCTTCGGGTAGTGCGCGATCCGCGCGAGGGCGAGATCGCGTTGCACCTTGGCGATGACGGCTTCTCGTTCGATCGCATCGATCGGCAATTCACTGCTCTCCCCCCCGCGCGCGCTGAATCGGAGCACTGCCGCCGCGTCGTTGAGCCGGATCGCGATGGTCCGCCCCGCGTCACGGAGCTCCACCGACTCGCCTTCGACCGAGCAATCGGTGTACCCGGCCACCCGCAGGGCTCGAACCAGCCACTCCACGTCGATCGTCATCACACTGGCGATGCCGCTGGTCATCGGAGGCCCTCCCGGACATCGGTGGCGTCGAGTGCCGACGCGAGCTCCGCGACGAACCGGCGGACCATCGTCAGGAGCTGGGCACGCGTCAATCCCGCCGAGAGGGGAACGTCGAACGACGCGGTGAACTCCGGCGCGGTCTCCGACGGCTCGAATCGCATGAAGTACGCGCACCGGTTGAGCGCCTCCACGCCCTCGGCTCGTTCCGCCGCGGTCTGCCAGTCCTCGGCGTCCGGCGACCAGAGGCAGGTGTGCGCGATCCGCAGCAGGCGCTGCTCCTGGCGGTGATAGAGCACGACTGGGCCGATATCGGTGCGGATCGCCACCATCTCCTCTGCCGTTGGCGCGGCGAGCTCCCACCCGCCCTCCCCGAGGATGCGCGCGATCCGCCCCAACGACAGCTCATCCATAGGGATGACCGCCGAGTTGGTCTCGGCGATGGTCGGCAGGTCCGTCGGGACCAGCCGCACGTTGCCGCTGAGGAGGTCGAGGGTCCAGGCACGTCCCAGCGCATCGCTCCCGAGCGGGAGGGTATCGGTCGGTTCGGTCGATCCAGGGTCCTGGGGCAGCGGCGCGGTCATCGAGCGACTCCTCCTCTGGTTCGGCGTGGGTGAGGAAGACGAAGCCCATCGCGAGTGGCGACGGGCTGTGGAACGGTTTTCGGCTTGTGTTCGGTGTCAAAACTGCGGCAATCAGTAACGCCTGAACACGATTTAAAGTGTTTTCTTGTAACAACTTAACTTACAGCTGATAATGCCCAGAGTCAAGGGCCAGGTGCTGATGTTAGGTGGTGGACGTTCATTATTTGACAGTATCCTCCGCCCACGCGCGCAGCCGCTTGGCGTAGTACGTCTCGAGCTGCGGATAGACCGTCGAGGTGATCCGCAGGAACCCCGCGGCACTTTCCGGAGTCTCGTCCCCCTCGTGCAACTGCCACCAGACGATGCCTTCGGGCATCCGCTCGTGCTCGGCCGCCATCGCATCCGAGGTTGCGGTATCGATCAGGTGGATCAGCTCCCGGAGACTCAGCGGCTTCACCGATGTCTGCCGCGTGAGTTCGAAGGTACTCTCGTACTCGTCGACGATGCGATAGCGGTAGCGCGTGCTCCCACGGCGGCGGCGTGCGCGCACCGAGAGGACGTCCTGGGTCACCGACGCCATCACGAGTCGGGCGATCTCGAATTCCCCGGCCCGGTACCCTGGCAGGTACTCACCACCCAGGAAGCTCGGATCGACGCGTCCGAGCCCGCGTCGGGTGGTGTCGTCGACCTGATCATCGAGGAGGCATTCGTCGATCGGCCCCTGCCGCGGGTCCACGCGGCCTTCGACGAAGTCCGTGACCAACTGTCGGCGGTTCTCGCCGAGGATGTTCTGCGTGATCGCCGCGACGGGGCTGAGATCGGCCTGGTAGCTGGCCGGGCGGTATTCGATGTCGATGCCCGGCACGATGGGGATGGATGGCCCTAACCCGGGGCGCTTCATCTGATCGCTGTTCAGGTAGCTGCGGGCTTCCGCGAGGCGTGTGCGATCTTTGACGTAGAAGTCCCAGTACGTCACCGATTGTCCGGGACCTCCCTCGAAGTCCCATTCGCGGTCGAAGTCCACGGCCGTGGTGAACGCATTCAGGAATTCCCAGAGGGTCTGATGGTCCCCCCACCGGTCGTGTCCTTCTGATCGGACGATGCGCTCCCACCGGGCGTCGAACGCGTCCCCGAGTGGGCCGGCGACCGCACACTGGTCGTGCAGATCGACTCGCAGGATCAGGTGACGGCACGGCCGTCTGGTGTCGCAGTACGGGCACTCGCTGCTGGTCGGCTTCCCGTCGTATCCCATTGGAACACTCCTTTCGATGCACGTGCCGTCTCACTCGCCCATGGCTCCAGTCGGGTGCGACTGGTCGGCGGGGCCACCGGCTTCCTCAGGCGTGAGGGGAGCGACGGATTGGCAGACGGGTCATCGAGCCGATTCTCTCGCCGTCTTCTGCATGGTGGCCACCGAGACGGAGGTGGCCGGGTCCTGCGGTAGGACTGGCTGCTGCTGCTCAATC
>Ga0194133_10010571_pt1 | contig 10354 bp, 10 predicted proteins | sample TA2KigOf40mmetaG_FD_155448 | JGI IMG/M metagenome (GOLD analysis project Ga0194133, IMG submission 155448) | Freshwater microbial communities from Lake Tanganyika, Tanzania - TA2015055 Kigoma Offshore 40m | ecosystem: Environmental > Aquatic > Freshwater > Lake | place: Tanzania: Lake... | reverse complement strand
CTATTTACTTTTCTACTTATTGACAAAAAATATGTCTCTTAAACTAGGTGAAATTCGTAAACATAATGATCTTAGTAAAGCTGCAATTCTAAAAGATATTTTTAACGGGATTAAGCAAATTAAAATGCAAAATATAGAGTCTTTTTTTTATAATCAATTTGAGAAGTTAAATATGAGAAGTCTAAATGCATTTGTTAAATCATCGATTATTGGTTTTTTACCAAAAATTATATTTGAATTAATTGTCATTATATTTATTGCAGCTTTTATAATTTATTTTAATTCCAAAAATGAAATTAAAGAAACAATACCAACTCTTGCAATTATTTTTCTATTAGCTATTAGATTAATGCCTTCTTTAAATAAAATTATAACAGCTTTAAACTCTGTAAAGTTCACTATACCCAGTCTGCAAAATATTGATAAGGACTTAACATATGTTAATGAGAAAAAAAATACTACTAACCAAATCAATAAATTATTTTTTTTTAAAAAAAATATTCAACTAAAAAATATTACTTTTCAATATAAAAATTTCAATAAAAAAATTTTAGATAACGCAAATTTGGAAATTGTTAAAAATTCTTGTATTGGAATAAAAGGTGCTAGTGGTAGTGGAAAAACAACGCTGATAGATATAATTACTGGTTTATTAAAACCAACATCCGGAAATATTTCAATTGATGGTATTAATATTAATAATTTATATTTAAACAAAATAATTGGTTACATGGGACAAGAAACGTTTGTGTTTAATGATAAATTGTCAAGAAATATAGCTTTAGGAGTTGAGGAAAATGAAATAAATCCACAAAAAATAGACCAAACATTAAAATTAGCTAAATTGGATGGTTTTATATTTAATCTTCCTGAAAAACTGAATTTTATAATAGGAGATAACGGCATTAATATTTCTGGCGGTGAAAAACAAAGAATTGGAATAGCAAGGCTGCTATATTTTGACTATCCTGTAATTATATTTGATGAAGCTACTAGCGCTTTAGACAGTAATAATGAGAGTAAAATATTGGAGACAATATATTCTTTAAAAGGACTTAAAACTATAATTCTTATATCCCATAAAATAGAAAATCTAAAAAAATGCGATAATATCTATGAAATTAAAGAAGGTAAAATAATATAATACATTTACTTAACCTTTCTAATTATAATCTGATTATAGACCAAAATAATTTTAATGTTGTGAAAATTTTTATTTAAAAAAAAACTAATAGCCTTTAAAGGTTCAGGTCTCAAAAAATCGTCAAAAATAATAAAACCATTTTTTTTACAATTCTTAAGAGCATTCATAGAATCTCTGAGAACATTCTCGAATTTATGTGATCCATCCACATAAATTAAATCAAATTTTTCTGAAAAAGAAAGATTTTTAAAAAAAATATCTGATGTTTTTTTAAATTTTTTTATTTTATCATAAAAAAAGGAAGTATTAAAATCAAAACGTTCCTCAATTTTGGAATATTGAATATTTTTTGTAGTCAATCCATAATGATATTTATTAGACCAAGTATCTACGCAATATAGTTTTTTAATATTTTTTAATTTTTTTAAAAAAAAAACTGCACTTGCTCCTTCATAAGAACCAATCTCTAACATCGTCATTTTTTTATTAAATAATTTATATTTTCTTATTAAAAATAACCAATAAATTATATTATTTTTATACCACGACTTTGTTATTTTATATTTTTTAAAAAAAGAATTTTCATTAAACAAGCGTTCGTCAAAATAAAATTTTCTATAAAAAAAAATTTTTAATTTTGTGTATATATAAGATAATATAATTATTTTACTTATGTTCGAAAAAAATAATTTAAATAAAATTTTAAAATTTATAATTAATGACTTTAAAATTTTCATTATAAATTAATTATTTTTTTATATTATGGATGTATAAGTAATTAACGTTTTTTCTTACAGTAAATATATCTATATTTTCTTCCCAAACCCAAATATTCAATTCTCCACAATAGTTTAGTAATTAAATATGGTAGCCTGTGATTAATGAGTCCATATTGAATAATCTTTGCATCTTTAAAATGATTGGTAAGCAATTCGTATATTTTTTTGTTATATAAGTTATAAATATTTTCTGAAACATTAAATAATAAATAACCGTTCTTTTTAGTGGAGTTTATCAAATTTTTTAAAACTTTAACAAAAGTCTTATTATTAAATCTTTTATTTATCCCTAATGTTTCTGTGCAAAGTACTACAGACAACTTTTTTTTTAAATAAAAATTTTCAATATTTTTGTTATAAAATTTAACATCCTTATTATTATTTTTTTTTATTAAACTTTTATCACTATCTATTCCTATATATTTTATTGGTTTGATATATCTTAGAATATTAGCTCCGCCACAAGCGAAATCCCCTACAGAAAAATTTATTTTTGTTTTACTGACATTTTTTAGATCATCAATTAAAGTTTTATAAAAAAATAATTTTGACGGCCTAGTGCTCATTCAGGTCTTGCAGTAAAACTTTTTAATATTTTAAATATGCTTCTATAATTTTTAGGTTTAGCCAGCGATCTGGATCTTGCAATACGGATAGGATCATTAATTGGTAGGGAATTTATTAAATAATTTTCTTTTTTATCGGGGCAAGCAACAAATGTTAGTCTAAGCATGTCTCTATGAAATCCTTCTTCTGGAATGCCGGCCCTGTGCAAGGCTACTGATGAAGCAAAAAATAACATTGAGCCCTTATCACCATAAAATTTATATGCATAATTTGGATCATGTGGCAAAGAACTATCTAAATTATAATAATTACTCTCACTAAGAAAATTTTTGGTATTTTTTTTAGGTATAATAACTGTTGGACCACACTTTAAGGTAACATCAGATAGAGCAATGAAGACTTTAAAATAATTGCACAAATAATAGTCTAAATGATATTTTGTGTCAGGTGACGATACTTGAGAAATATTTCTTGTAATATCCACCTCGGACAGAACTAATTCTGAATTATAATAATCTGACAGATTACTTAAATAATCTTTTAAATCTTCATTGATAATTGATGAAATTAATTCTTTCGTCTCGTTATTTATTGAAATTTTAATAGGCTTGTTAACATCAATATTATCTTTATTTAATAACAAAGATTTTTCAATTAAATCAGATAATTTGTTTATAACTTTAATATTGTTAAATTTGAAGTTTGCAAAACCATCATTGTGAAATTTATTTATAAAACTACTAGATAAATTATTTTTAACAATTTTTTTTCTTAAAAAAATATCAAAAAGAGTGTAGGAAAAAAACTTTGGTATTCGAAATAATTTTATACCTAAAAAATAATCAATTTTTTGTAAATACAAACCAATATTCATAAAGTCAACTATGATTAATCTTTAATTTACCACAAATCAAATAACTTTTATTTATGCAAAAGAAAAACATTTTCACTTAATTTTTTAACAATAATTTCATTATTAGATTTATCTATTTTTTTAAACATATCTAAGTAATAGTCAATTTCTGACTTTAGTAATGATCTAAATTTATTATTTTTAACATCTTTTGATATTAAATCTTCATACGAAAAAAATTTATTTAATAAAAAAAATATTCTATTTTTAATAAAAAAGTTTTTGAATTTAGATAAAAAATAATAGACAAAATTTAATATACTTACATGTATTCCTTTGACTTCAGATTTCAGAATAATATTAGATTTTATTGATTTAAAATTTTTATTTAAAAAATTTGAAAATTCTTTGTGAAAAGTAACATTATTATTAATATTTTTTACTACATAAGGAATATTTTTTTTGTACAAAAAAAAATTTTTATTAATTAATTTTTTTTTTAAAAAATTTAAACACTTTTTCTCTTCATGAAAAAGTGGGTTTGATAGAAAAAAATTGTCGGTATGTTTGTACTTAATTGGATAATAAGATATAATTTTTTTATTTAATGAAAGCGCCTCTAAATAACTTTGGCATCCAGAGTGCAGATAAAATTTACAAGCTATAATCCAAGGTGTTATACTATATTTATAAATTAATTTTAAATTAGTAGGCTTATTCTTAAAGTAATTTTGAATAAAAAATTCACTTTCGCTTGGATGTCTCCTAAAAATTATGGTCAGATTTGGATTTTGAATCGCTATTTTTTTTACTAGATCTAATAATGAATAATAATTATTTAAATAAATGTCACAACTTTTTTGAAAACTACGCTGATCCAGCTTGCTAGAAAATAATAACTCTGAGTTCTTTTTTATAATATCATGTGTTTTGGTAGATGTCCAATGGCCGGGTATAAAAATAAAATCCTTATAATTTTCTTTGATTAATTTTATTTCACTATTAAAAATCTTAATATTTCCACTCTTAATCAAATCAAATTTTGGATTACCAAATATTTTAAATTGATGTTTTAAAAATTTATTATTTAAATTTTTAACATCATTTTTTCCAGAAAATAAAAATGTGTTAATTTGTTTAATAACATTAAAATTATATCTTAATTTTAAAATTGCATTTGGAAAAAAAGAAATTGGCCCCTCTTCATCTAGCATAATTATTTTATTATCTCGATGAACAGGGAACCTTTCTCTCTGTTTATAAAAAGTATTCTTATCAAACCACAAACAGTCTTGAAAAATTAATTTATTAGTAATAAATCTTTGACCGCCAATAATAACTTTAAAATTAGTATTTTTAATTAGCTTGTAAGCAAGAAAGATTTTAGAAACAAATTCTCTAACTTTAATTTCTATTGGGAAACAGATAACCTTATTATTTTTAATTAAAAATTTTTTTAATTGCATTTTAAATTTAAATTAATTTTAAAACATTTATTTAAAGTTTTTAACTATTTAATTATAAAAATATATATAATTGCATCAGTAAACTTTCTAAAGTAGATGTAAATTTAAATAACTTATAAATGATTAAATTTGGAAAAAAATCTACAGATATTATCGATATCAAAAAAAATTTTATTACTGATAATAAGAAGCTTTTTAAATGGCAAAAAAAACTCTACAAGATTTATAGATTACAACCTAAAAGAAAATTTTGTAAAATTTGCAATAGAAAACTAAATGGAAAAAAATTTGAAAAATTAAAAATAATTTATATTTTATGTAAATATTGTAAGCATTTAAATGGTCTGTACGATGATACATTTTCTTTATCAAAAAAATTCTATGAAACTACCGAACAAGAAAATTATTCAAAAATATATTTAGAAACAGAGAAGATAAATTACAAAAATAGATTAAATAATATTTATTTACCCAAGGCTAGATTCTTACTTGAATCTTTAATGAAGAGCACAAAATCTAAAAATAAAATTTATAATGAAATTCAATACTTGGATATAGGTTGTGGAGCAGGATATTTTGTTAGCGCATTAAATAAATTAAAAGTAAAAAAGGTTTACGGGTACGATCCATCAATTAGCATGACAAAATATGGAAATAAAATAAATAATTTTAAAAAATTAAATTACCTAAGTATTAATCAAACGTTAGAAATTATTAAAAATACTTCTTTGGACGATTGTTGTGTTACAATGATAGGTACGCTTGAACATATTTACAATAGCCACACAATTCTTTCAGAGATTAAAAAAAATAAAAATATAAAATATCTTTATATTTCTGTTCCGTGTTATTCTCCAAGCACATTTATTGAATTAATTTTTAATACTAACTTTCAAAGATTAATGGCGCCTCAACATACTCATGTTTTTACTGATCAATCCATAAGATATATGGCAAAAAAATATAAGTTTAAAATTATTTCAGAGTGGTGGTTTGGTACTGATATTGTAGATTTATTTAGAAATTTTAGCATAGAAATTTATAAAAAAAGGATTGTGCATGATGAATATTTTTTATTTAATAAAATGTTTTCAAAAATTTTAGATAATATGCAATTAGAAATTGATAAAAAAAAATTATCAAGTGAGGCACATATAATTTTTAAGGTTAATAATTAATTTAAAATCTGTATTATGAAAATATTAAAAAATATTAAAAAAACTATAGTTATTGCTGAAGCATGTGAAAATCATTTTGGAAAGATAAGCAATGCCATTAAAATGATAGATTTTGCAAAAAAATCTGGAGCAGATTATATAAAATTTCAACATCATATTCCTAATGAAGAAATGTTAAAGAAAGTTCCTAGGTCTAAAAATTTTAGTATTTCTTTATATAATTTTCTAAAAAAATATTCTTTTAAAATTGAAGACCATAAAATCTTAATGAGTTATTGCAAAAAAAAAAAAATAAAATATCTGTGCACTCCTTTTAACTTAAAAGCCGCTCAAGAGCTCAATAATATTGGCTTAGATATGTTTAAAATTGGCTCAGGTGAATTTAATGATTTGCCTATGATTTCAGAAATATTAAAATTTAATAAGCCTATCATATTCTCTACTGGAATGAGCAATCCGATGGAGATAAAAAAAATGTATGATTTTATAAAGAAAAAAACTAGTAATTTTGCTTTTTTAAATTGCACAAGTGAATATCCACCTTTAAATAAAGATTTAAATTTATCTTACATAAAAGTTCTAAAAAAAAAATTTCAAGATATAGTGATCGGACACTCGGACCACACTAACAATATTTACTCATCTATAGTCGCCGTAGCTTTTGGCGCTAAAATAATTGAAAAACATGTTAATTTAGATAATTTAAATTTTGGCCCCGATAAAGATGTATCCATAACTTTCGCTCAACTTTCAGAACTAATAAAAGCAATTAAAATAGTAGAAGAAAGTATCGGTTACGAAAAAAAATTATACAAAAATGAAATGCCAATATTTAAATGGGCAAGAAGAAGCATAGTATCAATTCAAGATATTAATAAAGGAGAAAAATTAACAGAAAAAAATATTTTTTCTAAAAGGCCCGCTCTAGGCATACCTTCATACAACTATTACAAATTGCTAGGAAAAAAAGTTAATAAAAATATAAAAAATAATTCAATTATAAAATATAAGGATATTATTTAATGAAAATTTTATTTATTACCGGTTCAAGAAGTGAATGGGGTTATATAAAACCTGTTTTAAAAATTTTAAAAAAAAAAAAAGTAAAAACTGAAATATGCATAACTAACATGCACTTACTTGATAGTTACGGATACACTATAGATGAAATAAAAAAAGATGGCTTTAAAGTTAACGAAAAAATTTATATGGCTTTAGATGGGTGCAATACTTATACAATGACAAAGTCGTTAGGAGTATTTTTTATCTCTTTTACAGACATGTTGTTAAGAATTAAGCCTCAATGGGTTGTTATTGCAGGTGACAGATCTGAAAGTTTTGCCGCATGTATCGTTGCCGCTTATAACAATATCCCAGTAGCACATATTCAAGCTGGAGAGCTCTCAGGAAATATTGATGGTCAATCAAGGCATGCGATAGGAAAATTTGCTCATTTACATTTTTCAGCAAATAAAAACTTTTCTCAAATATTAAAAAATCTTGGTGAACAAGACTTTAGAATAAAAACAGTTGGATCACCTCAATTAGATCAACTGAGATTGATGAATAACAAAAATAAAATTCAAATATTTAATAAATTAAACATTAAGAAATCAGAAAATTACATCTTAGTTGTCTATCATGGAGTGACTGAAGAATATTACAATACAGAGAAATATTTTAAAATTCTTCTTAAGTCTCTAGATTCGTTCAATATGACAAAAATATGGATTCTTCCAAATAATGATGCGGGTTCAAGCATAATTAAAAATAATATTATTAGATATAGAAAAAACAATACTTTGATATTTGATAATTTAGATCGAGAGAAATATCTGTGCGTCTTACAAAATGCTTCATGTATAGTGGGAAACTCCAGTTCTGGTTTAATTGAAGCACCAACTTTTAAAATCCCGTGCGTAAATATTGGAAGAAGACAAAATAAAAGATTGAAAGCGAAGAATGTAATTAATGTTATGGATTATAATAAAAAAAAAATAATATTATCAATAAAAAAAGCGCTATCTAGTAAATTCAAGTTGGGATTACGTAATTTAAAAAATCCTTACGGGAATGGAAAATCTTCTATAAAAATTGTAAAGTATTTGCTTAATACAAAAATAGATCAAAAATTATTGTTTAAAGAACTTACATATTAAACCTTGTGAAAAATTTTAATAAATACTTAATACAAGAAACTAGTACCACTAATCATGCAATTGAATTAATGCAACTTAATCATGAAAGAATAGTTTTTGTTGTTAACGCTAAATTAAGAGTTATTGGCACTGTTAGTGAAGGGGATGTTATGCGATCAATCCTAAGAAATAATAATATCAACACAAAAATTACAGCGGTAATGAATAAGTCTTTTAAATTCCTTTTAGATGAAGACAAAAATGAAGCAAAAAAATTAATTAAAAAATTTGGAATAACAGTAGTGCCTGTACTCACAAAAAATTTTAAAGTTAAATCATTAATAAAAATAAGAGATCTTATTTAAGAAAAATTAATTTTAGTTTTTTCACACAATTTTAAATCTTCAATACTATCTATATCGTAACTTTCAGGTTTTTTAACAATAATAAAACCTAATTTTCCGCCAATTAAATGTTTAAAATTTCTCTTAACCTTTGTAATAAAAACAACACCTCCATCTAATGCATATAAATCATCGATATTTTGCCGATAAATTTTTTTTTGTATATTCTTTAGTTTTTTTTTAACTAAATCAAATTTATTTTTAAAAACAAATGATGGGTGACAAGTATGTTTTATCTTTTCTGCGGAAAATAATGAATCTAGTCTTTTTTTTAGAAACATTTTGCAAGCTTTATTTATAGTGACTGCAGTTCTCATGGGTGATGTGGGTTGCAACAAAACTACAGCGTAAGGATTATAATTGCTATCGCTTAAATATTTTAATGTATGATTGAAAACTTCTAACATTGGGGTCTTGCTTCCCGATATCATCTTGGGTCTTAAAAAGGGGCAGTCGACTCCTTGTTTTAGAGCATATCTTTGAATTTTATTAGAATCTGTAGATACAATTATTTTATCAAAATATTTTATTCTTTTTGCTAATTTAATTGTCCAATACAATAACGGTTTCCCTTTTAACCGAACTAAGTTTTTGTTCTTTATTCCTTTAGATCCAGCTCTAGCTGGTATTAGGCATAATATTTTTTTTTTCACTTATAATTAAAAGTTAAATTATTAATTTTCTTTTGCCAAGCCAACTCGCTTTTCAATATTTCGCTTATATTGTTATAAATCGGGCGCCATTTAAAATAATTTTTTAATTTTTTATTCACAGAAATAACACATGGCAAATCTCCTTTTCTTCTGGGTAAATATTTTACAAATAACTTTTTTGTAAAATTTCTTTTAAAAATTTCTACAATTTGATTAACAGAAAATCCTTGTCCATAACCGCAATTCAATACTAAATTTTTTTTGTTTTTTAAAAGATATTTTAATGCATAAAAATGAATACTAGCTAAATCCATAACATGAATATAATCTCGTATAGCGGTTCCGTCATTAGTTGCATAATTGCTTCCGTATATATTAAAAACTTTGTCTTTTTTAAAAATCGTATTTATTATATTTTTTATTAAACTATCTTGATAAATAGAACCTGATCTAGATTTAATATCTGCTCCTGCTACATTAAAATATCTGAGAATTACATACTGCCCTTTTTGACTCTTGCATTTTTTTTTTAAGAACCTCTCTGTTAAAAGTTTAGATTTGGCATAAGGGTTATTTGGATTAATAAAAGAATTTTCCGATACCAATCCCTTTTTCGAGTTTGAATAAACTGCAGCTGTAGATGAGAAAATAATTCTTTTAAAATTAAATTTAAAACACAAATCTAAAAATATTTTAGATTTATGATGATTATTTATAATATATTTGCTTGGTCTTTTAATGGATTCTTCAATTTTAGTAAATGCCGCTAGATGAATTACAAAATCATATCTATTATTTGCAAAATTTTTTTTTAAAATTTTTTTGTTAGAAATATCAGTTTTAATAAATTTTGCATTCTTTGGAATTAAAAATTTATAGCCAGTTGATAAATTATCTATAACTGTAACATCAAAACCTAGGTCTAAAAAAAAATTACTTACAGTTGAGCCGATATATCCAGCTCCACCAGTAATTAATATTTTCATAAAAAATTCAAAATTTTTATAGCATTACAATAAATGCTATTAATATTTTAATTCTAAATTAAATTGAACGATAATTATTTTATTTAGCATTGTAATTTGTATCTAAAAAATTTTTCAGTGCATAAATCAAGCCAATTGAGCTATTAGTAACGGTAAGCTTAACGTGTTACCACGCTTCCACACCCG
>Ga0194133_10010570_pt1 | contig 10355 bp, 4 predicted proteins | sample TA2KigOf40mmetaG_FD_155448 | JGI IMG/M metagenome (GOLD analysis project Ga0194133, IMG submission 155448) | Freshwater microbial communities from Lake Tanganyika, Tanzania - TA2015055 Kigoma Offshore 40m | ecosystem: Environmental > Aquatic > Freshwater > Lake | place: Tanzania: Lake Tanganyika... | reverse complement strand
ATTCCAATTGTAAACAGATACTAAAAATATACTGCTGTTATAAAAATTCTTTTGTTGTAGCTTTGAGCTTTTTCAAGTTTAAACTAAGTTCACTTGAAAATGAATGTTTACATATTTTCAAAGTAATGCAGTAACCAAAAAGTGAGTTAAATGAATTATAGAAATTTAAATCATTTCATTGTGTCAAAAACTGGTAAAGGCTCCAACTGGACTCACAAAAGGTCAAGATTTAAACACAAATCATCCTTTAAACCAGGTTGGACACCCGAAAAAAACCTCCATCCTCTGTTACTAACATTTTCCACAGTTTTAAAGAGAATATTTTTTCCAACTTAAAGCAGTCTAATAAGTTTACATTTTTCAACAGAAATTTTTTCAAACGTGTTGAATAATAATGCTTTTGGGGGTCTGAAAAATGCCCACATCAAATTTTTTTGTGTTCTTATCTTGAAAGGAACGAAATCTGGTATTTCTTTTTCCTTTTCTCTTTTCTTCAAATTTTGCTGCTGTTGTAAATCGATTTCTGATGTTGATCAGTAATTTCAATCTTAATCAACAATGTTCACAGGAAACGTTAACAAGCTCAATTACCACACGCTGAAACTGGAATTTTAAATGAATTTCAAAGTTAAAATATTTTTTTTCACTTATTTTTTCATGTCATTTGTTCAATCTGTAAAAGATTATTGGAATACTGAGGATATAAATCTTTTCACTTTTTTTATTAAAGCAATGCATCAAACCAAACAAATCTAAATCTTTTATTTCAAAACTTTTTCCTAGAAAACTTAAAAAAACATGTTGGAAATTTAGAATGTCGAACTGATGCCACGTGAGATCAAGTGTACGATCCTTTTTACTCACACCGACATTTCAAAACACACACACAAAAAAAGTCTGGCTTCTTCAGAACACAAAGGAAGTCACTTCAAGACGTTCTCTCTTTAAAAATCTTTTAAATTCAAGACACAGACAGAAAATGTGAAACTAAGTTTACTTTTTTTTTTAACTAAGATTACTCAGTTTGAGTCAAAAGTTCAGTTGAAAGCCTTTTTTTGTTTGCCATCCAGGGTCTCAAATTTCACTTCAAATTCTACAGATTTTCTTAATTCAAAAAATATTTTTTTTAAATATCTCAATTCAGAACTTATTTCTTGTTGTCAAAATTGATATCAATCATGTTGTTTAATCTCAAAAGGGAAAAAATTATGATAAAATATTCTCCAATTTGAATTAAACAAGTTCAAATAAAAAGATTATTGTTCTTAAATGCCATAAAAAACTGATCAAACTTTTTTGCTTGGAATGAAATTTCTTTTGGTTATTTGTAACTGATTGCTTTTTTGTTAACTGTGGCTTCTGGTTTAAGAGCTGTTTTTTGCCATCAGTAGATATTAAAAAGGTTGATGTGATGAAAAATGAGATATCCATTTTTGTGACGACTGGCATGATCGTGGATGACTTTGAAAAAACACTTTTTTACCCATTCATATAAATATTCAGCTTTTTTCTTTTAAAACATTTCGATTGTTGATTGGTTTAAATGATCTCAGCCAAAAAAAATAGTTTTTGATTTATTGAAATCATACCAATATGTGTTTTCTTCTGTGTATTTTTAGAGATGGGCCATGGCCGGACCCAACCTAAGGTTACATCTGACCCACAGTAAATACATGGGCTTTCATCAACAAACTGTTTTACCTGATCGACGAGATTTTTTTATTGACCTGATGGGCTAAAAATTGAAAATTCTGGTATTTTGAGGGAAAAATTTCCCAACTCAGATCCACCCAGAAGAGGCTGGCCCGACTCGTCAGGACTCAAGCATCCAAAAAATTATCCAAGCTGGATCACAAAATTTTGGCCCAAATCATGTCCAGTTATTTCTCAAATTACAACAATTTTAATGCAAATGTTTAGTTTTCAAGGACTCGGCATGGCTGAGCTGAGAGGTCATAGGCACCCGACTAAGAGAACCAAGGTTTAAGGTTGTGGGTTTAATTCCAGGCCATGCAAGCAATTTTTCCACCCTGGATTGTAAAAAATCACCCTGAATTAAGGTCATGGTAATTTATTTTGTTGAGGCTCTTAAACTGTATTTGATACACAGTTTATCAAGAGCCTTTAATGTTCACAATGACAATGAAATGCTAAATCAATAAAACATTCTAGGTCAAATATCACAGAAATGATCATCAATCTTCATTAATAAAGTTGAAGAAGGTCTTTTTCAGTAGACATCTGAGTTTATCCTTGTTGAAGTCCTGTTCCATCCAGTCGAAGCCGATTTTGTTCATGAATTTCAACCAGTTTTTCAGTCCTAGTTTGCCTATTTTTCCTCTGGAGTTATTGTAGAAACAGCCTATCAAAGGCTTACGTCGAGTTTTGTAAATAGTCTCAGTTAATAATGGGGTCGCCATGGCCTAATGGTTATGGCATTTGACTGTAGACTGGGAAGCTGGGGCTCAATCTCCGGTTTGGGCCAAATCTTTGACCCCAGGATTCGTCTTCATCTAACATGATGATTACCACAGTCAGGATTGATGGTTGTGCAGATGACATGAACTAAAAACCTGATTTAATTATTAAAAACACAAAATAATTACATCAGAAAAAATACCATTCCCAAAAATTTAAGCAGGGATAGCTTAGATGACTGCAAGACACAATAATAGTGTAGGGAATTGTTATAAAGTCTAATACTTCGGTATTAGAAGAATCAGTTCCTCAACCAACTATAAGCTGTCAATCAATCAATCAATATGCAATGACCATGACATACATCTCTGTCTATGGCAGGACTCTTAAAAAGGTTTGATCGCAAATCAACACCAGATGAGTCTCCTGAGCAAGATTTTTATTGTTATTATATCATATGAGAAAACTTGTCTTTATGAAAACTAAATATTTGCAGCCTTGTACCAAATGATGTTTTTCTTTAGAAGAAGAAGAAGAGAGCTTCTGTTAAGAATTGATTATTCTAACACTAAATCATGTCAATGAGAGTAGTGTTGACTTTACAACAGTTCATTTTTGACTGAAAGTTGTGTCTTATAGTCACTTGATTTTCAATTTGATAAATGTGAATAAATGCTTATAAGAGATCATTTAAATCAAGTTTCTGCACAACAATCAATCCTGACTGAGATAATCATCTCATAGAAATGATTCATTAAGGCAAATCCAGGGGTCAAAGATTTTTGCCTAGACCAGGGATTGAACTCCAGTCTCCCAGTTCTCAGTCAGATGCTATAACCATTAGGCCACAGCGACCCCTGATGTACAAAGTTATAAATTTCAAAAAGGGTCGTTCAGTTAAAAGGTTAATTCTTTTAAATTAAAAAAAATTAAAATAAATGTTCCTGGCGTTGAAATCTCCAAAGTTTGAAATCAAAATCATGGCAGATTTTCAACACTTTTGAAGTTTGTTTTATCCAATTTATTGACCCTTTAATCTTCTTTCAACTAGGTGATGAAATCAAATGGTTGAATCGTGTTTCTCAGCCCTTCATCTTGAATGAAGCATACTAAAATTGCAATGAACCTCTCTCACTGTTCAAAAAATGGCATTCAAGAAAGTTGGAAACATAGACAAAAATCAAATCAAAAGTTGGTGGCATCATCTTTAAAAAAAGATGTTAAAAAGTTTACACTTTTTCCATTAAGATAATGGCAGCAGCACAAGAGAAAAAAAAGTAGCTTTAAAGGTCCAAGATCTGCTTTGTCAGACAGTGTGAGTGTAAAATATGAACATTTTTCGAACTGATTTCGAATTCATTTGGCTAGCTAGTTATTCGTCTGTCTCTATTTTGGACTCAGGTCAAAGTTTTAGTTACAGATAACTTTTGTTAAAGTAAATAAATAGCCACATAAATAAACTTTTTATGTGTGGACTTTCCAGTGGTAAAACTAGCAAGAGCTGATTATTTTTCATAACTTAGATTTCAATCGGTTAGATGTGGAATAAAAAACAACAACAGATTGGCCAAGTAATATTTGTATCCCTTTGGCACGGAATTTGATCATTCAGATTTCACTTTAAAGGCATCTAAGTCCTATTTGCCTTTTAAATTTTAATTCTTGACTCCAAATGGGGAGGATTTTTTTATGAAAAAAAACCTAATTTAAAACCTTGGTAAAGATGTTCGAGTAATTTGATTTTTCTTTTCGAAGTAAGGGGGTACTTCTACTCCACCAAAATGCTTAAGATTTTTGAAAGAAGCTTCAACATTCCTTATCTTTCCAAATATAGAAATCTATAGAGATAAAGTGTGGCTTCTAGATATTCTTTCTTAGATATACACCATGCCCAAGACACAACAAGAGTATTGATTCTCTATTATTGATACCAGATTTTATCCACATAAAACTAAAAATATTTTCAATTCCAATTGATAAACAAATCCCACACAAATTCTTTTGCAAAGAGGGTTGAGGGTGTGTATCAATGTGTGACACTTTGAAATTAATGAAGTGGCATGGTAAGTTGAAGTGAGACATATAAATGATTAGCCAGCCCAGTTAAGTATCACAAACAGCCCTTGGTCGGCAAAGTCAAAGATAAACTAGATTTGAAAGAATTTCATAGCCAGCACAGATTTGTTCCAATGAACAAGTTCAACTTTATCTTTATGTTTAGATACCGGATGCGTTGTCCTTTAAAGATAACTTGTTCCACCTCTCTCACTCTCTTTGCTTCACTGCCACCTCCTCCCCCAAAGTATGTGGATACACAATTTTGCCTTGTTGACTAAAATTCCAAAATTTTTGATGTTTTTGCTTGGTCCAAGCAAGCTTTAAAAACTCTAAAAATCTTCAAGTGTGACCCAAAAGTCTCCTATTAATTCTGGTAACTTTTTAAATCGAGCAATGGTTGACACATTTTAAGTAAAAAACTCTCATTTTTGATTATTTGCATGGTAGGACAAGGAGAAAAATTGAAAGCAATTCAATATCTGAAAATAATTGTAGCTTATACTTGATAACAAAGATCATAGTTGTAATGATATCTATTTTAAAGAAGTTGATCATGCAGTCTAAACTGCACTAAATATCTATTATCATTGAAGACACATAACTTAGAAAAACCTCATTGAAAATTGCTTCAAAACTTACCAAACCTATGACATTTTTGTCAGAATTTCAGTTGAATAAATAGAATAATTCTTTTGAGTTTGTTTTTTAAACTCACATTCTCTCTGTTTGACTTTTTAATGTTTCTGAACAGTTTGGTACAATGAAATCTAAGACATCAATTACAATTGAAACATTTTTTTCCGAAAAATTTTGAAAGTTGCCCCCCTGTAGTCCTTTCTGTTTGTAAAATAATGCACACAGCAGCCTCAAATACACTTCATTTTTCATTTTCCTGAGGTATTAGTTTACTACAAGATAATTGCCTCTGGGTAAGGAGGCTAACTAAAACATGTTCCTGACTCATTAATTTGAATCAGTATTCAATAAGTATGTTACCACCAGTGGTGATATTCAACTTGTGGAATGTGCAAGAAATGGGAAGCTGAGATGAGACTTACCATCAAAAATAGGAGAGAAAAGAAGAAAAAAAAAGTTTTGAAAATCAAACAGAAAATCAGCATTTTTCAAAACCACATATTCTCCTTTTATCACCAAGAAACTGTCTTGGGACAATCATTGCATTTTCTTCAGTGAAAAAATATCAAGTCAGAGATTCTCTTTTTTTCAAATGTTGGATAAAAGGAGAAATAAGAAAAAAAAGTTCTCTTGTTTTCCACCAATTTTCAATTTTCTCTGCGTCCCTAACCCGTATTAGTTTCATCTCCCACCCAAAAAATGAGAGGGATGCCTACGCAAATGTTTTATCTACCTTGTTAATGTGAGATTGATTCCAAAGCCTTTATCATTCACATTCCATCCATTTAAAAATGGATGATGGTCTTTTTCCCCTAATCACTCACCTTCTGACCATTCAGTAATTTGTGCTTTATTGAAGTTTGAAATCCAGCAAGAGTTGGTTATTCCTGAACTATTATTGAAAGTATAGGCTGTGGCAAAAAACAATTTTTTAGCTTGTTTGTGTATGTATGAGAAGTGCAAGCCTATATCCAAATCGCCCACTCTGAGTTAATTGCCAATGGAAGGAAGAGGGGAAGGCACTTACAACGCCCACGTGCTTAAAATGAAAAGAGAAAAGCAAAAAAAAGGTCTCAGAGTAAAAGACCCAATAAAATATGTAAATCTACATCAGAATATTTTCTTGTAACCCACAAAGTGAGGAGGGGGAAAAAGATTATCGTCATCTATATTGCCTTTAACATAGATTACGAGTGGAGGAAAGGGGGTTGGTTGGTTGGCAGGTTGGTTTTTAGCACCGTTTTGCATCGGCGGCGACCCACATGGGTAAATTCACACAGATGTTTTTGAGTTTTTATTACAAGTCTGGAAGTCAGTTGGAGCTTGAACATTAAGCAAAGATTCGTGGTTTGATCAGGGATATTCTTCAAACACTTGAGACTTAAATATGGAAATTGTCAAATAACTTAATGACTCAAACTGATGGTTGATTTTGGGACAGTGACTTGTGCAGCAATAAAAATGTCCATCCAAAATAGAAGTAGTCCTGAGGGTTACTTCGAGATTGCTTTAGTTGAATGGTTCAAGTAGAGCGCAACAAGATCAACACGCCAATAAAATTTAAAGATGACATTCAATCAGATAAAAAAATAAGCCTTAGATTTAGCTTTTATCATTTTTTACAACCTCATGACTTTCATTACATGATGGCCTTTTTAAGCCTTTCACAATTAATAAACAAATGTTTAGGAGCTAAATTGTAAAATTAAGACACTCTCAAATCAAATCTCAATGTTTGACTCCTGCAAACATTTGTTCATTCTTATTCCTATATTTCATTTTGAATCTCAGATGCTTAACTGAATCAGCTTTGTAGAGATCACCTGAAATGAACATCTGGTTCTGAACTCAGCATCATTTTTAATGACTTTATTTACATACAATTATGCAGATGATAAAGTGACTGTAAAATCACTTCAAAATGTGAAATTCATACACATTTGGTAAATGTATTATCCAACCAGCAAGTAACACCTACGTTGGCCCCATTCACTCAAACCATGAATTGGACAAGAATGAAGAGGAAGAAGGGTTACACAGAAATACTGAGCAGATAAAAAAGGAGATCCTAGTTGATTAGAGATTGTGTCAAGAATAACTTCCATCTCTTGAAATTTCTTATGCAAATTTTCGAGAAGTAATCAGGGCCAACAGACATTATAATATTGGGCTAGTAAATTTATGATGAGTTTTAAATGCTCCACAAGGGATGGAAAAGGTGAACTATTAGCGTTTAAAATGGATGAATATGGCACGTGTTTCTTCTCCACAACTTTTTTTCTGAAACAGACTTGAGGTGCAAAAAAAAGGTCCAGAAAAAATATTTGGCTTTTTTTTTCTTTCTCTATCTCTTCCTCTCTTGTTGTAGACTGAAAAGTGACTCGACACATCACACCTGGATAAAGTAAAACAACTTATAAATGTTTGCTGAGAGTATTGAAAAAAAATATCAGAGATAGGAGTTTTGAAGATAAAATGAATGATGATCTTGTCTTAAAAAGTAAAAACATAAGAGTAATGACAAATCATTTTTCCAGATGGTTTTTTGTGCAACATTTGCTGAAAATGTGTTGGGTCACTCTTGAACCTTGTGTCCTTACAAAATTCTGTGTCTCGTCGTGGAAAAAATTTCCAAATAAGGCAAAGTGCCTCGCTTCACTTTATCTTGCATGCAACCATTCAAAAGAAGGGAAAAAACATCTGTTAAATTTTACATTCTAAATAAAATCAAGTTCTAACATCCAAATATTTTCCAGCAGAGAAAATTCAAAACAGAAAGTTTTTTACTCACCTAAAAATCTCAGAGGTTTTCACAATAATTCTTTTTTTTTGATCAGAAGAAGAATATATCCCAGATTTTTATGAATAGTTACAAGAAACTTAAAAATATGTACTGTGATTTCTATTTTCAAACTTCAAGCTTAAACTTTCAGATGTTAACTTGAACAAACAAGATAAATTTGTGGAGATATGAGTTTGATTTTTATTGGTTGAAAAATATTTTTTCAATCTCCAACCTTTATAGCAATGCAAACTTTAAAGTATTTCCATTTAATATGACAATTTAAGAGAACTTTATGATTTCTTCAAAGTTTCATAAATTTCAAGTCAATTCAGATTACAATATTGATGTTGATGCGTGAAACAACACCTTTATAAGAGTCCCGCCATAGAAGTCTATGGTCATTGCAGATTACTATTAACCTGACTGAGGGTGCCTTGTTGATTTTTTTTGCAATCCGGGGTTGAAAAATTGATGGCATGGGTGGCCAGGGATTGAGCCCACAACCTTAGATCTTAGTTTTCAGTCAGGTGCCTATGACCTGTCAGCCACGGTGGCCCCTTCCCTCAATTACTTAATTTGTGCCCATTGAAACCACATTGAAACCCAAGGAAAGGGGTTCAAGGTAAACATGTAAACTTTTGTCTTTTTCAGACTTTCTTGCTTATTTTAATCAACCTGAATATGTTTTTTTCTTTTATCATCGAAAAAGCAGCTTTGTGCGTTATTCCCTTTCTTCCTTGTTAATGAGGTTGAAGGCATGTGCACCATCCAAGTCCATTTTTACTACCTCAGAATGAGATGGGGGATGGGTAGAGAATGAGAATGAGGAAAAAAGTACATTTATAATTTACTCCAATAAATGGGCGTTTTGCATTTGTGGAGTATTAGTATTATTATTGCACTCACTCCATTTCTGACCAGCAATCGCGATTTGCTTAAATTTCAATGATGCTGAAAACAACACTCAAGTTTCAAGTGGTTGTTAAAATACCACAAGCCCCTTTTAGGGAAAAATCTCTACCAAATTTTGCATCTTGATGGCTTTTTGACTGAGAGATTTCAGATTTTAATCGCACCACCCTGTCTTAATTAAAGACAAGATTCTCCAAAGGGTCAACAAACCAAACCCTGACTTTCTCAGTCTTTAAAATTCTTACAGCTTCCAAAATTATTTCTTCAAAAAATTAGGCTTTTTAGTGGAAAACTATGTGTTCCAAATTATTTTTTAAACAAATGTTATCATATTAGAAATTTCAATTTTTTTAAATGGTTTTATTTAACTTTGAGTAATTTTAGCGTGTCTGATGCTTTGGCGTCAGAACAGAGGCGGATAACGTAACGGAGTAGGGAGGATATACAAAAATTGAGCTAAAATCCCAGTTTAGACCTTCCCAATCATGAAAAGAATCAATATTGAACTGTTTATTGATAGGAAGTGAGGGCTTTATATACAAAAGTAAAGGAAGGATAGGATCAGCAAGATCGGATCAAGAAAATACGCACACAATTAGAAGAGGGTAAAAGTAATGGCGGGAAATAACTGTAGAGGGAGTGAAAACAGTGGCAGCCTGTTTAGGTGAACTTACACTTACTTGGAAGAGAAGCTAAACAACGGCAACCTGTTTGAAACGACTTTGAGCTTGTAAAGTGCAAAATATTGTCGGCAAAAAAGAGGGTAAATGAGCATGCATTATGATAATTTGATTTGACATGTTTTAAGAATTTAATTAGAAAATAGGTTTCCAAATGAGAAAAAGCTTATATATTTTTGAAGATTCATCCCTTTCTCACCCATAACCAAATAGATTTACACCGAGCAAAAGTTTCAATCCAAACTTCTAGCTAGTTGAATTGTCTTTGGCTGGCTTTGGGAAGAATTTACTGCAAAACCGTATGTCTGGATTGAGCATTCATGCAGTTAAACAGATAGTCATCTCAAAGTTGATTGTTGTTCGCCGTCGAGCATTGTTTTCACTCTAGTTTTTTTTTCGAAAAGATCCACCACCAACTACATTCATCCCTATCATTTCTTGCAACTTCATATCGAACTTTGATTTCACTTTAATGACCTTAAACTTGAAAATCCCTGTTTGAACCCCCATTACCAGAAACCTGTGACCCCCAAGTATCTCTTAACCTCAAATACACCCTTTTTTTGCTCAGGTACCAAATGCTTAAGCCAAGGTTCAATTCTAATTAGAGAAAGAAATTAGGGTGAAATACCACCTACATTGAGAACTTTGTTTTTCCAATCGACAAGTCTCACTCAGTCGATAATAAACTAGGAATGATCCGAATGGTCTTAGTGCCGCCAGCTGAAACTCCATCGTTCACTTATCTAGCAATCTGTTCCTCTCAGTTTAGTCAGATGTCGGCAATAAAGCTTTAACAAATAAGAGTCACGTGGATAAAACGGACACACCCCTGGTTTGTTCTGCTCTCAATGTTTATTAGTGAC
>Ga0194133_10010567_pt1 | contig 10356 bp, 1 predicted proteins | sample TA2KigOf40mmetaG_FD_155448 | JGI IMG/M metagenome (GOLD analysis project Ga0194133, IMG submission 155448) | Freshwater microbial communities from Lake Tanganyika, Tanzania - TA2015055 Kigoma Offshore 40m | ecosystem: Environmental > Aquatic > Freshwater > Lake | place: Tanzania: Lake Tanganyika... | reverse complement strand
ACAGGTGCAGGTGCAGGTACAGGTGCCGGCGCAGGTGCTAATAGAGATATTGTAACTTCTGGTGGAGGAGGGGGAGGTGGGGGTAAACTAAACGATGGTGAATCAGTAGTATCAGGGGTAAGAAAAATAGCAACCTCTGTACTATTTAATCCTTTTACTCCCACTCTCATCTGGAATTTTTCTAAAATTTTATTTTGTACATTAAATAAAAAATAGAAAACAACAGCAAATAATGATATGGGTAAAATATCTTTTTTATCAAATCTATTTCTATATCCAATTACTATTAAACTTGATATCAATAATGAAAATATAAAAAATAAAAAATTATTAAGAACAATATTGTTCATAATAATTATAAATATTTTTTTATTGAAAAAATATTACAAATTTATTCTAATAATCTGATCCTGCACTTCCAAAACCCTCGAGACGGAAAGGAGCACTATTTCCATAATCATATGATATGTCTTCTTCTAATGGATAATAATTGGAATAATTTTCTATTCTTTGCTTTCCTTTCAATTGATTCATAATATTCTTTCTTTGCTCTTCTCTTTGTCTATTAGGAGACATTGGTCTAACCTGTTGGATTGGGCTAACCGTTCTAGGAGGAGATATTGGTCTTACCTGCTGGATTGGGCTAACCGTTCTAGGAGGAGATCTTGGTCTTACCTGTTGGATTGGGCTAACCATTCTTGGAGGAGATATCTGCTGGATTGGGCTAACGGTTCTAGGAGGAGATCTTGGTCTAACCTGCTGGATTGGGCTAACGGTTCTAGGTGGAGATCTTGGTCTTACCTGTTGGATTGGGCTAACCATTCTTGGAGGAGATATCTGTTGGATTGGGCTAACGGTTCTAGGAGGAGATCTTGGTCTTACCTGCTGGATTGGGCTAACGGTTCTAGGAGGAGATCTTGGTCTTACCTGTTGGATTGGGCTAACAGTTCTAGGAGGAGATCTTGGTCTAACCTGTTGGATTGGGCTAACCATTCTTGGAGGAGACATCTGCTGCATAGGGCTAACCGTTCTAGGTGGAGATCTTGGTCTAACCTGTTGGATTGGGCTAACCATTCTTGGAGGAGTTCTAACTTGCTGCACAGGGACTCTTCTAACAACTCTTCTAATAACCTTCCTTGTTGCTTGGGATAATTTTCTTGCATCTTCTTGTTGTTTCTTAATCAACTCTTGTTTTCTAATCTTATCTTTTTCACTAACAATCTTTGATGCAATCTTCTTAGCATTATTAATCTTGTTCTTAGCGAATCTAATTTGTTTAGAAATTATTTCTTGTTCTTTCTGAGCTAACTTACTATTCGATTGGACTTCATCTAATTTAGCAATTATATAACCATATCTTGTCGAAATTCTATTCTCGATGATTGATATTCTTCTCAATTCTTGTTCTTTCTTTTGTATGATTGGTTTAGATTTTTCTAAATCCTTCAAAATATTTTGTTTCAATATTGTTTGTTTCTTGATTAAATTTCTAGAATTATCTAAATTAGCTCTTTTCTTTTTATCCCTAGCTGTTATTTCATTCCTAATAGCAAGTTGTGTATCCTGGCTTAATTTCCTGCTTCTCTCAAGTAAATCAATCCTATTCTTATCAATAATTATTTTATTTCTAAGTTCATTCAACTGGTTCTTACTCATTCTTGTATCTTTCTTAGCCTTTTGTAAGAGTGCTATATTCTTAGACATATTTTGTTTTCTTTGGTCGATTTCCTTAGCAGCTTGTTCTCTTGTTTGCTTTAATGCTTGTATTTCACTCTGCAATTCTAAGAAAATATCTTCATTAGCCATTCTATTAACATTCTCTCTTCCTTTGGCAATCTCATTTCTAATCTTTTTGATCTTAGCACTTGCATTATTAATTCTTTGAACAATGTCCTGTTTATTTCTCATTAATTTATCGTAGTCTCTCTTTTGATTTTGGTATAATTTCTTGATATTCAAATAATCATTAACAGCCTTTTCTTTCTCATTGAGTATTCTATTGTATGATTTCTTAGCCAAGTCACGTTGTATTCTTTGGAGTTCTATTTTATTATCTTTAAGATTTCCCAAAACTTTATTAGTATTTTCTTTTGCTAATTTAAATTGATTTATAGATCTAATTAGATCGCTCCTAGATTTATTTACCTTTGGAGGTAATTCGGTCTTATATCTGTATTTAGCTTGATTAACATCTTTGACCAAATCATTAAACTTAGCAACAACTTGGTTTGTAGTAACCTTCTTTTGATTTAGATTTTTGTTTTTATCTTGATAATTCATCATTAATTTATCAGCTTCTTTCTTTTGAGCAGCAGTATTGGCTTGTAAATTATTAATGGAAGCGTTGATTACTCCTTTCTTTTGAAGAGCCTTATTATATTCTCTCTGTGCAACTTCAATCTCTCCTTCAATAGAAGATTTCTTCCTTGCTACTTCAATTAATTCATCAGCAACCTTCTTTTGCTCTGCTGCACTTGCTCCTAATCTCTTGAGTTCCTCTAATCTATTTCTAAGAGACTGCTCTTGATTCTTGATAGCATCATACCTATTTCTAAGATTATTGAGAATATCTTCTAATCTCTTGATCTCATTTTGAGTACCCGCTAATTGTTGTCTTTGAATATTTAGATTTTTGGCTCTCATATTCACTTTGCTACTAGCTTTATTGATTTGGTTAATAATTCCCTTTCTATTTTGATCAAATTTACTCTTTTGTACGATTTGTTTGCTCAAGTCAGTCAATTTTCCAGCATTAATATTGTAGTATTTGTTAGCTTTATTTATCTTATCTTGATATGCTGCTAAATCCGCCTTAGCTTTATTTATAGCATTCAATCTATTTTGAGCATCAAGGCGTTTCTTGTTTAGATTACCTCTTTTACCATAAATTAATTTCTGTAACAATAAAAGAGTTGATCTTCCCGCATTATAAGCACCTTTTTGGGCATTCTTCAAATCAATTCTTGTCAAAGATGCTTTAACTTGGGCATCTTCTAAAAGTTTCGCTGCCGCATTCTTATCTTTCTTAGCCATCTGGAAAAATAGGTCCATTGCTGTCTTTTGTTTCAATTTATACTCAAGAGGACTATTTTCAAGCATTTTAAGGAATATAATTGTTTCATTCTTAGCATCATTCAAATTCGAAAAGCTATTTGTTAATTTATTAAGAGCAGCTTTAAACATTGGAACTGTGATATCTCTCTGTTTCTTTGAATTCTCATATAAACCTTTATTGTTCTTTAAGTTGTCAGTTGCATATTTATCTAAATTATCATACAACTTTTTAACATTATCCTTACTTTCTAAATTCTTCTTAGCAGAAGCAGTCGAGATCTCTGCATATTCTTTATTTGCATCAAGTGCTTTCACCTTATTTGCTATCTCTGTTTGTTTCTCAGTTGCTTTCTTATAATCCTCCATCGCTTTTCCAACATCATTAGTTAATGATAATTTTTGCTTATTCAAACTAATTAAATTATTCAACATCTCCTGCTCATTTTTCTTTGATAATCCTTGGCTCTTTAATCTCTCATATTGTGATTTTAGTAGAGTATATTGAGTTCTAACTTGACTTAATCTAGCAATCAATTCATTTAATCTAGCTAATGCTCTTTCTCTCTCTTGAGATGCGATTTGATATTCTTTCATAGAAGCTTGATATTTGTTAGCCTTATTTCCAACAGCATTCTTGTTTTTATTTAAAGTATTTAATAAGTTTGCCTTATTCATTGAGAACCTTCCTTGGTATTTATTGTAATCAATCAATTTATTACCTGCTACTCCCTTTGCAGCATTCTTCTTATTCATTAGATCATAAACTTTTTCTTTATATTTCAATTGATTTTCTAATTTTGCTTTCTTACCATAGTATTGATTGAGGCTTGCATTTGATTTATTAGATTGATTCACAAGTTCATTTCTCTTAGCACCCAAATTAAAATCGGCTAAAATCTTTTGATACTCAGTTTTTGATAATCTATCTTTGGCAATTCCTGCATTAGCAAGAGCTGTTAATAATTGTTGTTTAGTAATTCTTAATTTATTTCTTACTCCTGGCAATTTGTTATTTTGAGCTTGCAATTTTATTAATTCAGCCATAAATTTATTGATTGCTCTTGCTCTTTGAGTTTTAGTTAAACCTAAATTCATCTTAGCCATATTAGTTCGTACGTTAGCAGCATTGTAAGTGCCAAATGCTCTACTCTTCTCATTAACCGAGTCCTGATATCTATTAAGAGCTTTATTACGATTAATCCTCTTTAGATCAATGTCAGTGCTATTTAATATTCTATAGAATAAATTGACTTGTTCATCTGCTGTAGCTTTAGAACCTTTATTTGCTTCAAATCTGGCAAGTGCTTTCTTGAATAATGGTTTCGCTCTATCAAATAATTTGACTTGAGCAATTGTTAGATCACTCCTAGCACTGGTGAGATTATTAGAAGCTGAATTCAAGTAACCCCTGATTTCTTGCTTGATAAAATCCTTTCCTTGTACTTTATTATTCGCATTTCTTGTCATTGCAAGTGCTGCATCCAACAAACTGGTGTTCAAATTTTTCTTACCTATTATTTTATTTTTTCCACCAATTGCATTCTTCCAATCATTATAAGCTAATCCAACTTCTTTCGCTAACTGCAATCTCTTCTTAGTCAATTGGATTAATTGTTTATTTAACTCTTTCTCTCTTGCAATAGGAATTCCTTTTTCTTTGAGATCAGCGATTCTTAGTCTAAGCTCAGTTTCGCGTTTTCTAATATTTTGTAGTCTTGTCATTAGTCTAACTACTTTTTGACTGGATTGATTCGCATTTTCAACAGCTTGTTTTTTATTTATGTTAGCATTTTCAAATGCAGCTGTTCTCTTTATAATTTGCGCTTTGGTTTTTGCCAAATTAGAAAGAACATTCCTCTTACCTGTTGTTAATCTTCCTTGATAAGTATTGTAATCAACTAATTTCTTTCCATATTGCCCTTTCAAGTCTTGAATACGTTTTTGTCTATCAAGAGCCTGCTGATTAATTCCTAGACTATTTTTATAAACACTGGTCTTATAGTCAAATTTACCCTTTGATAGCTCAGTGTTATCTTTAGCCTCATTATATTGATTCTTTGATGTATCAAGATTCATATTCTTGATCAATTTATCTTTTTGCTTAGCCGTTAAATCTTTTCTGGAATTAATTGTTGCAATGAGAGTGCTATTAAATTGCTTTTGTTTCTGAGTATATCCTCCTCTTGCTGCTGCGATTCTAGCTCTTTGTAAAATAAGCTGGTTCATTCTTGATTTTGTCAAAGTAGTTGCTTGACTTAATCTTTGTTCAATCGATTTCAAAGTGATATTAACATTTGTTTTATCTTGTGTAGCTTTTCTTGATCTATTTGCTGCTTCAACCTTTCTATTGTATGAGTTTTGCAAGGCAGTTTGAGCTGCAGACTTTTCTCTCTGCTTTTGAGGTAATGCTGTATTATTATAAATATTATAAAACTGTCTAGTAGTATTCCTTGCATTAGATAAAGCAGTTCTTGCACCAAACAAGTTAGTTTGAGAATTACTAAGAACTGGTTTGGCAATAGTCTTTAAGTAATTTGCTGAACTAGCGACACCACTGTTAATTGAGGGTAATTGTGAAACTCTTGTATTCAATAAATTTTTAAGAGACAATGTTCGATTATTGCTCACATTATACGCATTTTCCTTCAATGGTAAATTACTTTTAATTGTATTAACAGTTGCTGTATTTTGATTAAGCTGATTTTGAATATTCGATTTATTAGCTAGACTGCTTGCATAAGGAGAATATGCTTGAGCAACTAGAGCTTCCTCTTGATCATATAATGTTTTCTTGATGCTCGCGCAAGACATATCTAATGAATTAGATTTAACCCAAACTCTCTTTCCATCGACTACTGTTGGCTCAATCTTTCCATTGTTTGGAAGTTTCTTCTCGGGGCAGTAATCTTTAGTCTCATCAAAATAAGTTGTGTACATACGTTTTGTTCTTGGATCGTAGCAATATTTTTCATCAGGTAAGCAAGGATATGTGTTTGTTGGACATTTACCACCTAAGCTTTTGGGTGGGCATGCAGCTAAGATTGCAGCTTCTTCTGCTGCAACAATAACTGGATCGAGGAAATTCAAGGTGATACCATAGAAGTTCATTTTTCCAACTCTATTTGTGGTGTTAGCTTGAGAAAAATCAGGAGCACCTGCAAGTAATTGATCACCATTGTATGATAAAGCAACACTTGTACCAAATTTAGAATAATTTGAATCACCATCGATCGTAAGTAATAATTTTAGGGGATTTAATCCAGTATCATAAATTTTTACATATCCCTTCTTGGCACCATCTTGCTTCGCACCAATCGCTAATATTCTACCATTCGCACTAAGTGCTATTGAGCAACCAAAGCTATCAGCAACTGGACCAATTATTCCAGATATCTTCTTCCAATCTGCGCCATCCGCGAATGAATATACTGCGACATCTGCTGTAGTTGGATTACCTAGAGCGACAATCGTTCCATTGTAGTTCATTGCAATTGTGGTATAATCAGGACCAAATCTTGAACCTCTTAACTTCCAGGAAGAAGAAGTGGTATCCCAGAAATATACTTGACAAAAGTATGAACTTATTATTCCAATCACGGTTCCATTAATACTTGAATCAAATGTTGTATTGCAAGTGATTGCATTACCAACTGGAATGAAGTTATTATTCGAACTAGAGTAAAAAAATACCTTAACATTTTCAATTAAGTTATTGCTCTTGGTAATACCAACTGCGACTATCTTTCCATCAGCTGACAACGTGATTTTATTCGAAAAATTTTCACCTGCAGCTGGATTGTATGTTGTAATCAAATTGAATTTGCTGCTTAAATCGTAAATTTGGATGTTTGAATTAGGGGCTGTCTTCAATAATGCGAGTCTTGTTCCTTTAAATGTAAAGCTACCATCTGTAAAGTTACCTGCGATTTCTTGAAAATTATCCCATCTTCCATTAGTATTCTTGAGAATAATTGCCTTTCCTACACTGCAAGAACAAGCAAAATCACCATCCTTAGAAAGTTCTACATTGAGACCGACTGTTTGATTGGCAGATGAACCCTCTGTAAAACTGCTGGTGTTTGGAGTAATGCTAGCTCTGGAAACATATGTAGTTATTTGCCTAGAACTTTGAACGTATGATTTAAGATCAGCTTCTTCTGCTTTTAGACTAGTTGCTAATCTGGTGCTAAGAACACCTGCACAATTTGGACTAACTCCATCTTGCACCTTCCAATATCTTCTATTATTAATCAAGAATGTATTGGGGGTATTTACGAGAGAACCTCTAAGAGTATATTTCAATGAAGTAATGTTATTCGCTTTGCAGTATGCCTTGAAATCACTTTGAGAAGATAAAGTAATCTTGTAAGTAACACCCTTCTTTAATATTGAACTTGTTACAAATTGTAATTTAACTCCTGCATCAGTTGATTGGAAGATTGGGGTACTCTCACACAATGCATTTACTGCATTTCCTTCATAAATTTTAGCCATTACGCTATTAATGATATCACCAACATTCACCTCGACATCATATGGGTAATAATCATCATCTGTTACTTGAAAATTCTCACTAGAAAATTCTTTGGCTGGTCCCATATAGAATGAACCAGTAGCTTGTGATGAAATTGTCTTGAGATCATTATCACTTGGGGTTACTGGGCAACTATCATTTCCACTTGAGAATGATTTGATAGTTCTAGCATTTGCTGAATCAAAACAATAACCTAATTGATTATCGCCAGTGCAGGCTTCCATACCTGGTGGGCAAACTGTTATTTTATTTGATGAATTTGGAGCAGTTGTTGTGTTTGGAGTAGTTGGGCAAGCTGCGCTCTTCAAAATTGTTCTATCAGCTGTTACTTTTGCAACTAATGCTGTTTGTGTTGCACTAATAGTGTTATTCTTGATTGTAGTTAACTCATTCATAATACTTTGCAATGCAGCAGCATCATAAATACTTGCAGCACTATTAACTTTATTCTCAGCACTTGTAACTAACGCGATGGCATTGTCTCTTGCAGCCATTGCATTGCTTATTTGTGCACTATCACCGGAATTCTTAATAGAATCATAAAATGCGCTTGCATTTTGAGCTGCCGCCTTGATAGTATTTAATACAGAAGCAAGATTGGTCCTAATTCCTTGAAGTGCTGCATCATTCGCAACTATTGCCTCTTCCTCTTTATAAACAATAGATGGACTGGTAATAGATAAATATGTACCCTGTCCACTATTGGTGAGACCATCATTGTTGTAATTGGGTGCTCCTATGACAGCTGATAAACCATCTAGTGAAAGACTTACACTTGAGCCAAATCCTGCACCATTTGGACCAGCTCTAGTGAAGTATTGTTTGATTGTTGTTGGTCTAGAAATATCGTAAAATTTAACATATCCACTTCCACTCGATTTCTTAGCACCAACTAATAAACATTTACCATTTCCACTTAATGAAACCGATGAACCAAATTCATCACCAGCGGCAACACCTTTTAATGTTCTAGATAACCATTCACTTTCAAAAGATGCTTGCTGATTTCTTATATATACTATGCCAGTTGATGAATTATCTGTCATTACTCCATAGGCAGCAGCAGTTCCATCATCACTTATGAAAACACTACTAGATTCTACTGAAGAAAGTTTATTATTGATCCAAGAATTAGATGCTTGTTGGAAGCTATACACATTAGTATATCCTTCTCCTGTTCCAATAAAGAATCTACCATCTCCACTCAATCTACACTTGTTCATAACAACGCTGTAACTTCCTCTTTGATTGAAATTTCCTGCTCGGTCGAATCCAAAGAAGCGCAATGTATTTCTACCAACGATGCAAATAACTGTACCATCATTTGAAATATTTGCAATCTTTCCTCCATCACCAGTTCTTTGAGCAGTAAATAAATATTTCTTAAGATCTGTGTTGTAATCGTACATAAATACTGATCCAACGTTATTCAATTGAGAATTTTGATTAACAGTTACACTAACATTTTGATTATTATATTCATCATTAATTCCCTTGAATGTTCCTCCGCTAAAATCAAATTTAATCAAATAAGAACCTGCTTTCAAAGGAGAAGTACCAGTAAAATCAAACTTAAATACATTAATACCATCAACCAAACTACCATTTATTGCCTTCGAATAATTTGCGATTGGATTCTTAGCCAAATCAACAAAACTTGCAGTCATATTATAATTTCCAGTGCCAATCGATAATAATGTAGTCTTCAATAATCCAAGATCAACCTGTGATGGGATAACAATAATGCTTGAGTAAATGGGAGATTGGACATTGCTACCAATAGAAGTTACATCATAAAAATTTTCAATAGTATAAGTACCCGCGACTAAACTGTAAGTAGGAGTACTGTATATCAATCTATTTCCATTTGCACTTAAATCCAATGATGAAATGCCATCACTAGAGATATTTACAATATTGTTCCACATTCCTTCATAGAATTTGAACACCTTCAATCTATTCTCTGATAAAAATGCAATAGTTGATCCATCACTAGAAATAGTTGAAATCTTGGAGAAGTACTCATTGGATTTAGTTACATCGAATGTTGACGAAGTCTTAATCTTGATGAGAGTGCGTCTATTTGATTCTCTATAGGTGGTTTCTTCTTGGGCATATTGAGATGGTAAGATAAACTTCAAAATACTGCCTTCACCATTATTTCCACTAATAGTATTGTAGAATGGGATTCCAACTAAGCCAAATGTTCCATCACCTGAAAGGGATACTGAATGACCGTAACCACTGTACTTGCTATTAGTTTTACCTGGAGTTGGACCATTGTTAAGTAAATACAATTTGGGAGTTGATGGTGTAGTTAGATCGTAATAACTAATATATCCAGTAGTGTTCTCACTTCCTTGGCTAGCACCTATTAATAAATACTTACCATTTGCTGATAAAGAACTAGAAATACCAAAGTTATCTTCTACTGATGTGAAAACCTCAATTTCTGTAATGGAACCCTTGAATCTTTCTCGAGAAGCCGCATCACCATTCTCCCAGCCACCACCAATAGTTACAAAACCAGAGTTTGTTGTTAAAGGTGAAGTTTTTGTAAGATTTTGTTCTTTTACTTCGTTATTAGATAAGTTGGTCAATTTGAATTTGAATGTATTGTTTTCGAAAGTGATTTCAATTTTGTATGGAACCCCATTTTGTAGTGCTCCTAGATCATACAAGTTAACAGCACCACCGGATTGAGCGAAATGTACTATTCCCTCAGGACTAATCCACAAACCCCAACCATACCCAGAAACACCAGAATT
>Ga0194133_10010566_pt1 | contig 10357 bp, 6 predicted proteins | sample TA2KigOf40mmetaG_FD_155448 | JGI IMG/M metagenome (GOLD analysis project Ga0194133, IMG submission 155448) | Freshwater microbial communities from Lake Tanganyika, Tanzania - TA2015055 Kigoma Offshore 40m | ecosystem: Environmental > Aquatic > Freshwater > Lake | place: Tanzania: Lake Tanganyika... | reverse complement strand
TGACCACTGGACTTTTATTTGCATCACTTTTGGGTAAGAAATTAGATTCTTACTTTAATTCTTTTTTTATGAGAAGAAATATTTTAGTGACTGGTCAAGTTCACTTGGGTGAACATATACAATGCAGTCTTTTTTCATTTGACTCTGAAAAGGTAATTTAAATTCATAATTATACCCTACAAGTGGAGGTACCCGGTGCTGCCCGGGTTTATTTGCAACCTGCTGAGCATCTTAAAAATGTGTCCTTCAACTTTTAGAGTTTCAAGCCCCCCAGGCCCAGGGCAGAGGGGGAGGGGGTCAAACCTGCACCAAAACCTTCCTTGGACAGGTGGGGATGTGGGTGGAAAATTTCATCAAGATCGGTGTAGGGGTTTGGATTTCCATTAGCCCTCCACATACCAACAGACAAACCAACAAACATTTTGTACGCAATTTATATATATATATAGATTAAGTAGACGGGAATTTTTTTGTACAGGGAAAATGCAAAACCCTCCCAAGCGACTGATTGCTCCCAAAGTCCTGGGCTTTGAAAATTCCTGGAATTTAGACCTCCATCTTAAACATCAAAGTTCTCACTTAATTTTAGAGCTTGAGAGCTGAGACTTTGGATACAGACAGCCACAACCCTTAAAAAAAGGATGCACTATTTAAATTTTTTATATTTGGTCTGGAGGCTGAGAAATGAGGGTTTAACTCAGCTAAAAAATAGGTCGGATCAGAGCGATTCTGTAATTTTTAATCTCCATCTTTGACCTCAAATAGCCCCCTCAGTTTTGAAGCTAGAGACTTTAAAGTTTGGATCCAGACACCCTCGTCCCTTGAAAAAAACCACCATTTGAATTTTTCATAATTTGTCTGGGAGCTGAGAAATGAGGGTTTTATTAAGCTGACAAACCAGATCGCAGACTTGAGCAATTATGTTATTTTTTACTTCAATCTTTGACCCCAGACAAAATATCAAAAAACTGGTCTGTAGATTTTGTGCCATTAATGTAGACTGCACACACGGATCCCAGTCTTTAGATTTAAGTATTTTTACAATCACGCGATCTTTTACCCACATCTGATTCCCAAGCGCCCCTGATCAGCGCGCTCCTGTCTGATCAGGGGCCCCCAGGAATCAGATGTGGTTAAAAAGTTGCGTGGTAATAATGCTACACTATCGTAATAATATTGTGATCTTAAATCTAATGACTGAGATCCGTGTGTGCAGTCTACATACATATATTTGACATCTCTATCTCTAGGTTATCAGTAAGTCATGGCTCAACACATACTGTTACATTCACTCCACTTATGTGTACCCTGTTGATGAGGCCCTGGATAAAGATGACTCGCGTGCTTACAAGTACCCTGGAGTTGGACCTGTCACTCCTGGCAATACATCCAGGGTTTTTATATCATACTACCAATGGGTTGGAATTGTCTTTTTTCTTCAAGCTATCTCTTTTCTGGGCACTTATTTGTATTGGTGAGACAGATGTTTTGGGGAAGTAGGACCAGGGAGATCAATTTTCTCTCATAGGAGAAGTGTTGACAATGGCCTTATTGAGGGACTCAGGCAAAGGCTCCACAAACCCGCTGTCGGTCAAAAATCTGTCGAAGCTGAATTGAAGCGTGTCGTCGAACACCTGACAGTCAATAATGAAAGACATGAGGTACACATCCATCACCCTTGACAAGGAGTAGGTTGACTGAAGTACTTTTTTTTGAAACTAGAACTATGGAAGGAACTACCTTTTATGTGTTTATGCCAACCTGATTGTGGCCATTGTCAATGTCATCCTCACTGACTTATTTCTTGCAAAGGCATTCCTCACCTATGGTGTAAAGTTCACATATGTCTATGAGGGAAAAATCACCTATCAGGTATGTGTGAAAGAACCTTTATTCAAAGCATGAATGTAGATAGCACACAAGGATCTCGATACCACGTTTTCGCTCACACTATATTATTTTTGTGATCATGTGACCATTCTATTCACGTTTGATTCCCAAGCGCACTTGATTACTGCCTTCCTGTCTCACATGCACACCTTTAGATGTTGATAAGTTATTTTTCACAATTCTCAGACGTAAGATTGGGGTAGATATTAAGGCAGTAGATTTAAGTTTTAGTTTGTAAGTTTACCTTATCCAATAAAGTGTTGTGAGCATTTTACACAAAGCCTTTTAGTTCCATAAGAATGAAGGATCCTCATAAGCTAGAGTGGTATAATGGATGTGTGATTTTACTGGGACATCACGACAGGCATCCATCCAATCCTATCATATGCCCTCCCATGATTATTGTGCATGAATGTGAAAACTTGGTCAGTGGGTACGAAGTGTATGTATGTATTCCCCCATCATCATAAAGAACCGTTTGGCGAAAGCTGGTCAAATTTTACATGGGCCTTGTCTTAATCTTGGTTTGAGCCCCACATACTCCCTGGGGATCAATCTTATCTTAGGAAGAGTCAAGACCTGAAAATCATGTATTTGCACAACATAGACTAACACCTACCCAAGGATTTGAATGAGATCACTTGGTTGTGTGGAGCAATTGGATGGAATATTTAAGCACTAGCACGTTCATGAGTGGCTAAGCCGCCCCTATTTTTTGCCATTTTTTATTTTTTTGCCACACCCTTCCCGCCCCCGTGAAGGGACAGATGTTAGGGTTTTATATATATTAATGAGCATGGGTTGAAAGTCAGTTGGAGTAAAAGAGTGAAAAACAGGATCAACTGGCTCTTTTCTAGGATTTAGTCTTTCCAAAAATGTCCAAGTGTGATTTACACAGCTATGGCTCATCAGGAAGTATTCAACGTTTGGATGCAATGTGTGTCTTACCAATGAACATTCTTTTGGACAAAATATTTCTTGTCCTCTGGTTCTGGTACTTGATCCTGATGATTGCATCTCTAGTGGGAGTTTATCACTGGTCAAGATGCTTCTGTGATCAAACATACAGGTTTCATATACGAACAAGTTGAGATTACTCGATTTAGGTTAGTCAGGTACCCGCTTTGTACTTTATGTGATTGAAATCAGAAACCCGCGGTGGTGGTGCTACGAGTTTTTTCCAAACGTCCTTTTCCTGAATGCACTTTGCCCAATTATTTTTCCTGAAATGCATTTTTCCCAAGCTCAGAAATCTGGGCATAATCTAGGCCCAGATGATAAGCCCAGCAGGGCTAGACCCAGAAGGTTAGGTTAGAAATAAAATGATGTGATGTTGTTTCACCATTTTCCAGTTTGCCATAGTCATTTTGCCATATGAATTGGTTCGCCATATGTGCCAGTAGAACGAGTTCGTAACCTAATCTTCTCTAACCTATGATGAACTGACATATGGCGAACTGGTGCATTTGGCAAACAGACATATGGCAAACTGACTTTGGCAAACAGGTACGTGGCGAAACATCATAAATTCCCAATGAAATAGGTTTTGAAATAGGCCTGGAAATCTTAGCTTGGGAACATGCATCCGGGACTTTGTCGGTTGGGAAAAGCTCATGGTAGGAAAAATGCAATGCGAAAACTGCATTTGGGAAAAGCTTGTTTGTAGAAAAACTCGTAGCACCTCAGTGACGAATCATAAAAGAATGAAAACTGAACTGTTTATTGGTCGAATGGCAGTCCATTATATAGGGCTGAGTCGAATCAGAGATTAGGTTGCATTATATCTTGTGCAAGAACAGTAAGGGAACATTTTGGGCTATGGAAGGTTTAGTGTCAACCTAATCTTAAATGAGATTACCGAGAATGTGATAGAATTAGAAGATTACCATTAAAATATCATAATTGGTGAAAATATGAAAATAACTTTAACTGAGTGCATTATACAATACCATTAAACTATCTATCAAAAGCAAAACCAGGTCAAGGCTTTCACCATAGACATCGGATACAAAGACCAAGCAAGCAACCAAAAATCAAAAATTTTGCACCGTAGTAAAATTAATGGTTTACCAACAACTGAATCTGTGCGGCCCAGCAGAGATTCAGCTGTTGGTAAACCAGTAATTTACTAATGTGCAAATTATTCCAGCTACTCAGGCAGAGGTGCGTGGTCTATATATTCGATGTCTATGGCTTTCACTCAATCACTATATCTTTCTGACAGTAGAGAAAGCACCAGCACATCTGCCACTTTATAAAAGGAGGGTCAATCAAAATGAGCTTGGAATTTCAGATGATGTGGCAAGCTGGGAGGTGCCACCGGGGTTAGAACCCTTCAGATCCCTAGCTGGATGCCATGACCATTAGGCCACAGAGTGACACTAAAAAGTTAAAACCTGAGCCTAATTCATGGGGTTAAGGTTAACACTGGGGTCAAGTCAGAATTAGCTTTTTCATAATTAATTCAAGACTATGTGTTTGAAATGTAGGCTCAAACATTTGGAGAGACACGTAGGTGGATCCATCAAAGTGAAAAAGCACCCAAATGTGTTGAACAATACCTTTGGAAGTTGGTTTGTGCTACACCAGGTAAAATGTGGACACTTTTGAAACTTTTATAACTTGTTTAAAAAATTGTTCAATTCCTACAGGTTTACAGAAATATTGGAAGAACTAATTTCATCAGGCTTGTTTCAGCTCTTTGCAAAGTGGATCAAGTGAAAAGACCTCATGAAACATGTGTTGACCTCAAGAAAAATGACTTTTGGGAAAAAAAGGCCAGTGAGGTCAAATTTCAAGTTGGTGATGATGACTAAAAAAAATTGATTGAAAAAGTTATCTTAGTTTTTTTTCTCAATAAATTGAGATTATAGTATTCATTTCTTTTATGTGGGTCTGTCATCACCAAGTAGTCACTGGGGATCCAAGCATCCCTGGTACTGGCAGTAACTTATTACTCCCAAAATTATCACAAATGGTAAACTGGGAGGCCATCATCCCGTCTGCAAAAGTGACCGTGTTTGGCGTAATGTTTTTGTCTGAATAAATCCCACAATTGACCAATACTGCAAACTTCGTACTGGTAAATTGTCGTTTGTATTTTGTATGACGACATTTTCAACAATTGTGTAATTTTTGCCCAAAACCATGTGACACTTTTCCGGTTGGGATACTGTGCCTTAAATAAAAAAAAGGTCAAGCCTACCTTTATTAATGCTGCCTCAGCCAGGTCATTGAGGCCATCTATTCCTGAATCATTTTTTTCTATATTTGGATCTACTTGTCTTCTTTCTTTTAAACGGTTAGCAGCATGATGGATGTCCATAAAAAGGTCATAGTCATTAAGGTCTACTGCAAGCCTGAAAATGGGTCAATAAATTTTTGAATAATATTAGTGAATTCCTACAAAAAAATGTTTTTACTTCATTTTAATTGTCCACACTGCTTTTGAAAATTTTACTTATTTTTGGACATTCTAATATATTTTTTAAATATTTTCTGTTTTTATTAGTCTAATACTGAAAAGCAAAAATAGTTCAAAATTGGCTTCATCTGACAATTATATTATGTTTAATTTTTGTCATGCCCATGTAAAATCAAAACAAATTTGGAGAAAAGCAACCAATCAGGGATTCCCACTTCAAAATCAAAACAAATTCTTAAGTCCGCATCACTAAAAATCAAAACACATGTGTGCACTCTTCATGGAAAAAATCTGTTAATTATTACAGAAAAACCTGTGGAGATTGCATGAAAAATGGCTTTTTAAAGAGATTGTCTGTGGGTTTTTTGTTTTCCTATGAATGCTCTGCTTTGGTTTTTTTTTTTTAAAAAGAAGCAATGATTGGTTAACCTCTTTTGTGAGGTTTTGGACAAAAGGCAGTGTATTACTCGAAATGATATGGAGGAGATCTTAGCACATCCAACCCCATCGGATGCGATGTGAAATGACTAATCTGTTTTTTCTTAAAAAGCAAGGATTGGTTAACTCCTTGTTAGGTTTAGGGCTAACAGAAGCGACTGCTCTTAAATAACACCATTTTGGAGCTCTAGACCTCAGCATGTGCAACCCGTAGGGGTGTGGGAGAGACACTCCAGCCTAACACCCTGATCCTCTAATGAATGCTTTGCTTTTTTAAAAAAAGCAATGATTGGTCAACATCTTTTGTGAGGTTTTGGACAATGGCAGTGTATTACTTCAAAATGATATGGAGGAGACATTAGCATGCACAACGCCACAGGATGCGGAAAAATTTAAACTAATCTGCTTTTTCTTAAAAAGCAAGGATTGGTTAAACCCTTGTGAGGTTTAGGACTAACGCCAGTGGCCGCTCTTAAACAACACCATTTTGAAGCTCTAGACTCAGCGCGCACAGACCCACTAGTCTTACCCCCTGATTCAGTGCCCTTTGGGTAAATAGTTAATTATCTATCAAACCTGAATGCCTTTGTGAAGCGATGATGTCTCAAAAGCTGGTGAAAAAACTTCCTACTAAGATCATGCATTTGCTCAGAGAATTCGTCAACAACCTTTAACAAAAAAAATTTATCAGGATCAGATTTCCAGAAATAACCATCAAAGATGATACTTCATCTGGAATTGGCTTAGTTGGAGCATGAAACAATCCCAGACACATTTCTAGCAATGACTCTTTGTCTGGTGTGAATTGCATTTGAGATCTGAGAATTTTGTGGAAGACACTGTTGATGGACATTATCAGGGTCTGGCCTTGGGATTTCCAGTCAAGCTGCAAGGAAAATCTCAGTTACTGTAAGAACCCTCACATGCAGAAAACATACACAGGGCCAAAGTATGTGGGGGCTAGAGGCACCTGGGCCCTGGGAGAGGTGTTGTTCTCCCATTCTCAAGGGCCCATAGAACTTAACCTGATTAGATTAACTGTTTTGAATTAAATTGAAATGCACCTATAGCCCCCAATCCCGGTATCTGGGCAGCTCATTTTGATAAAAAGTATCTCAAGGGACCTATTTGGACATTTTTTGTAAAGCAATGTTTTTTCTCAAATAATCTTGAGTTTGGTTGACCCTGGGGCAGGGGGTTGGGTTGGCAGGGTCATACTTGTGTTATGAACCTTCCCTGAGCTGGTGCAGAGGTCTGTACAAAATTTGGTGGAGATTGGTCCACGAGTGATAGAGGAACATAAACACAAACAGTCTGTTTTATACATATAGATCAAACATATTTGTCCTGCATTTAATCAACCCTGGGTAATGTACCAACCTGATTCAAGAGCAATAATGCTTGTTGGAACTGATTGTGTGCAAGATAATCTGATGATATCTATGGAAGGAAAAAGTTTGGAAAAAGGCTGCAGGCAGACTATTTTTAGTTAGCCTAAATTACTTGAAGGGGCCCCAATGATCCTGGACAAGGAGAGCTCAAACATCCTCCACTGACTCTAACAAGCAAGAAAGGTCCTCCCTAATAAAAGAAATTAAGTTTCAACTTGGGATTTAAAAGTTATGTTCAGCTGTCTAAAGAGGTTTAACCTGAAATCGAAGCAGTAAATAATTTAGAGCCAAGGATTCCATGTGGCAGGGTTTGGAGGTTAGGTCCTTGTTTCTTGGACACCACAAAGCATCTAAAAGGAGCATGCTGGTTGGAAAGTAATTGCTTAGATCAAGTATATTTCCAGCAACCAAATCCTCCATTGCAAAGTTCAATCTGATTTAAGATAGTCCAGATTAAATTATATTTTATTTGAATCTGATTGAGTTAAAATAGTCTTACTTTATTGGTGAAAGAGCAATGTCAAAACATTGGACCAGACCCTTTTCATTTAAGGCCACAAATAGTGCCTGGTCAGGATGTAGCTTCAAAATATTGGGAGTGAAGCAACATTTTGTTTGACATTCAAGTTTATGTTGGACAATATCCATTAGAAGCAAAGTTCCTTTAAATAAAAGATGTAAGGTAGAGTCAGGGTGGTCATGTGGTTTGGAGCTGAAATTCTATCCAGCAACCCAGGTTCAACTCCTGCCCGGGTAAGCCGCAGAAAAAGATCACCGATGTGTGCCTTTAATGAGTGATAAAGACTCACAAGGCGTGTTATAATTTTTTTGAAAAAGGTACTTGACTTAGTGTTTAATTTCAGGCCTTCTTACCATCTGACCCTCCAAGAATAATCAAGTGATCAGCCACAAAAACATGAGATACTATTTCTGACCCATGGACAAGCTTCTTCGAAGACTTTCTTCGAAACTTTCGATCGGATTCTCCAGCAACAAAGTGAACACTTTCAACCTTTAACCATAAAAAGATAATTTTTTTATTGGCAATTATGGTGCTGTAGGCAGGAGAGAGCGCAGGAAGTGGATGATGAGATTTGTGTAAACCAGGTAAATCAAGAAAAGAATCGATAACGAAATGTTTATTGTTGGAAAGGCAGTTCCTTAAACACTAGAGACACGGATCAGGAATGATCAACAAAGGGGATCAACCAGTGTGAAACCAGCTGTTTGGATAGGCAAGTATACCTTGCACTGAAAAAGGTGTGGGAATGAGAGATCAGGCGGCAGCCTGTCTCAAAGTGAGTTTTACGGGAATGTGAAGAGGCTGAACATTTTTGTTAAAATTTTGTGAAAGTGAAAATAAAGGAAAGGGCTTTAATTGAACGCCTAATATGATATTATTGCTTTTAACTATGTTAAGTCTACTTACTTGGACCTCTCCTCTTCTACTGGTATCCTGAGATAAATTAAAAAATGTTTCATTGAAGCTCACAATCTATTCAGTAAATTAAATTTGAAATGAGTACCTGCCCAAGGTAATGAATACCAACCTTTCCAGAATCAAACAAAAACCTGAAATATTTTAAAATAATGAAATATTTCCAGCAGTTGGTTCATATTCAGAGTCAGCATGGCTTGAGATTGAACTCTCACTCAAAATCAGATCTTAGTTTTAGCCAAGTTGGCACACTGGGGTTACTATGATCACCTACCTGACTAGTTTGCCTAGCTAGGCCTGAATAAGGTTAGGTTAGGTCAGTAAAAATCTTAGCCTAACCCCTGCAGGGGGCTCTCTTCCAGGCCTTTTTTATTGCTAACCTAACGTTTGAAGTCTAACCCTGCGGGACTTTTCATCCGGGGCCTAACCCTTAGGGCCTATTTTATTGCTTACCTAACCTTTTAGTGTGTAAGTGATAAGCAGACCCTATGCAGTGGTTGCCAAGCTAGTACTTTTTATGTATTGGTTCACTGTATGAAAGTCAACATGCCGTCAGATGCTATTTTTTGGAATTTTATGAATTTAGCACATGAATACGCTAAATTCATGTAAAAATAGCGGCAAAATACTGAAAATAGGATCTGTACACGCGGCGATGGTCGCAAAAGACAGGGAGGAGCAAAATGCAATTTTTGTACGGGGCAATTTTTGTACGGGTAGCCGTATAAGTTAGGTAGACGGTCTCTCCTTGCACCTTTACTGTCAGTATGTTGTGTTTTACCTGCAAAATACTGAAAATAGGATCTGTACACGCGGCGATGGTCGCAAAAGACAGGGAGGAGCAAAATGCAATTTTTGTACGGGTAGCCGTATAAGTTAGGTAGACGGTCTCTCCTTGCACCTTTACTGTCAGTATGTTGTGTTTTACCTGATTGCCAAAGGATCTGTATGAGTTCTTGTGAACCCAATTCTTTTAGGCTCATGTTGGGCAAATGAATACAGCATGATATTTGCACGGTCTTCTTCCTTTAGATGTGGGGCCCAGGGAAATACCTCATTTCCATTAGAAGACCACCAGAAAAGAGCCAGGCTTTTCTCTTCAGACACAACCATGTGACGAGTGAGCCTGAAAAGTGAAATTTTACTAATCCACTGGACTTGTTTCATCATGGCAATTTTATACCGTCTTCCAATAGGCCCCAGGATGTCCAGGACTTGAACTTTTGGGTCGAATTGAGTCAGACCTTCGTAGGGCTTGAGTTTTTCATCAGTTTCAGTGGTGTTGAAAACCACAGGTTTACCAAAAGTTACAAAAGTGACTTTTGAAACCAAATAGGTGACAATCATGAACTTTGAGCCAAAGTGAATTTTGCTCACATGTTCAAGCAAACGGCCAACAAGGAACTAGAAAAATGGAGGAATTTTTGTTATTGGGGTTCATCTAAATACCAACCAATCTGGTCCAAGTTCTGTCCAAAATAATAGTAGGGGTTGGGGATTGTCAGGGTTAAAAAAAGTTAGGTTAGGTTAGGTTCTTTCTTCGGGGAAGGGCTAGGTTAGCCAATAAAATGGTTTTAGGTTAGATAAGGCAAGGTTAGGTCAGGTTAGAATAGGTTAGGTTAGGTTGGGTTAGGTTAGGTTGATTTAAGCTAGGTTAGGTTAGGTTCTTTCCTCGGGGAAGGGCTAGGTTAGCCAAAAAAAATGGTTTTAGGTTAGGCTAGGTAAGGTAAGGCAAGGTTAGGTTAGGTTAGGTTAGGTAAGGTAAGGTAAGGTAAG
>Ga0194133_10010565_pt1 | contig 10357 bp, 8 predicted proteins | sample TA2KigOf40mmetaG_FD_155448 | JGI IMG/M metagenome (GOLD analysis project Ga0194133, IMG submission 155448) | Freshwater microbial communities from Lake Tanganyika, Tanzania - TA2015055 Kigoma Offshore 40m | ecosystem: Environmental > Aquatic > Freshwater > Lake | place: Tanzania: Lake Tanganyika... | reverse complement strand
TTTCAGTGCTAAGGAAACATAATTAGATTACCCATACTAAAGAGCTGTGAATTTTTTAAGTAGGCAGGTCACTTGGGAGGGTTAGGTATTTTCCCCCGCAAAAAAAAATATCCTTCTACTTAATTTTTTAAGAATAAAAATAAGGTTTTTTATACCTCAAATGTTAATTCTCTAATCCTCATATCTTTTCTTTTTAATTGGTTTTCCACATAAGGGGACCGAGATTTTCCATAAGAAGCAAAAGGTTTGGATGTAAATAATTTTTCAAATGATTTTTGCTCTTTAAAAATGGTGAAGAAGTTTTTAATCATCAAGGGAGCTTCAAAATTATTAACTGTATCCAGAATCGTAAACAGTATAGAGATGGGCCCTGACCTGACCCGAGCTTACTTTCGACCCGCAGTAAATAAGAGGCTGACCCACCTTTGACCTGAATCAATGAGATTTATTTTGACTCGAAGGGAAAAATTGAAAAACTTGACATTTTTATGGGAAATTTTCCCGATTCAAACTCAAACCATAAATGGCTGACCTGACCCGAGCCACAAAAAATTGACCCCACCCAGGTCAAACATTTTTGACCCAGACCTATCACTAGTAAACAGTGATTAAAAGTAAATGAAGGATGTTTCTTGGAAAATTTAATCATTAAAGGCACATTGAGGCTGGGAATACTTGGTGTTGTTTTGTTGGCAACCTGGGCTCAAAGGTTGCCTGGAGTTGTCTGGGCCGAGATTTGAAACCTGCCCTCAGATTCACAGCCTGATGCCATGACCACTCGGCAATGGAGACCCCTTTTTTCCATAAAAAAAAATAGTTTCTCCACCCTTATGAATTTAGAAAAATAAACTTCAAAACAATTCTGTAAGATTAAAAATTGAGTAATGAATGTTATCTGATTTTCAGGATATTTTGGCTAGAACTCTTGTCATTTCCTGCACAGGCTTTTTTTCACTCTATTGTTTTACCTTGCCACTTTGGGTAAGAAGACCACAGAAAATTATTGAAGAAAGATTAGGTGCTGTCAATGGAACAGGTTGCTTAATGGATCTGGATGAAATGTCTGTCTTCAAAGCTTCTCTGACAGAGTTTGTTGGAACTCTAATTCTCAGCTTAAGTCCAGCACTTGTTGTTGAGCATCCATCCCTCTTCATTTCTCACCCTTTTTTCAATGCAACAATTATAGGGATAATTGTAAGTATTTGTTTACTTTAAAAGCTCAATTATCATAAAATGCACGTAATTCAAGTTATTTTCTCATTTTGCTTGTCATAATATTTCTCTATTTTTTACATCGATCCCTATTAAACTCATTTCAAGATGGGTATAGACACTTAATCTTTCATTTCCGCACCTTTCAATGTCAAGATAGCATTTCCGCTCAACGTATATTCTCTCCTCCAATCAGCTTGTGCCAACGTGCTGATCACCATCTTTGGTCACATCTCTCTCTCCGTTATAAAGGCCTGCCATTCTATCAATAAACAGTTCAGTATTGATTCTTTCCTTGTTTGGGAAGTTCATCTCAGGGTTTCTGATTTCACTCACACTAAGTTCCACTCATACCCTCAAATCACAGCCCCACTCTTGCTAGAATATATAACAAAATGTCCAGCCTAGTTGCCTCAAGTATTAAAAAAGTTTCAAAATATCTTGGTTTTCCCTCCTAGTGTTGGTAAACTTTGTGAGGGGTTACAAATGAATATTCCTAATCCAATCAATCAGAAAAATCTAAAAACTAGCATGACTGCTAGTTAAAAAAATGGGAAAATGTTGATTTGCCTTATGAGGTTTGGCCTTAAGGAGTTTAGACCACGTCAATTTGCTTAGCGGACTGTTTGCGTAATAGCATCATGAGGGGAAACTTGCACTACAGGGTAAGGAAGGGGGAAACATGCTTAGATTAGGATGGCTTGATTATGCGAACCGCCCATGAGGCAAACCGACATTAGTTGAACGGTCTTAGGAGAAAAATCTGTTCACGAATCAACATGGTATCTAAAAAATGTAAGTTTTGCAGTTGCTGAAGTGTTCTTTCCTGGTGTTGAAAATTGTTAAGCAAGAGGTGTAGAACAAATTTCAGTTGTTTTACAGAAGAAATAGAAAAGAAAATGCTTCTTATTGAGTTTACTAGCAGTTCAGGAGCGGCTAAGCCGCCCCCCCTTGTTTGTTTTTTCGCCACGCCCCTTCCCGCCCCCGTGATGGGACAGACGTTAGGGTTTTATATATATTAATAATAAAAACAATAATCACAACAGCTGAAAATTGTTCCACGATTCTTTTGCCCATCTCTATCTTTTATGAGAGACTTAAATATTGCTGGTGTAGCTAAATTTACATGTGTAAAAGTGTTTTCCAATTATGCTTAGTCTGTAATTATGGACTACGTTCCTTTCCAAATCAAAGACTTAGAGATACTGAACTGCATTTTGATAACAATCGATCTGTTTTAAACACTTTACTCTATAAGCCGACTCAGAGTAAGTCATTTAAAAGCATGTGATTACATCACAAAAGGAATATATGTATGAATTGCATGTTATAAACTATTCATATATAAAAAACCCTATCGTCTGTCCCATCACGGAGGCGGGAATGGGGCGTGGCGTCAAAAAGGGGGGGCGCTTAGCCGCTCCTGAATGTGCTAGTTGTATAATATGACAATGAAATGTAGATATATGATTTCTTCTATCAAATTCCCTATAGAATTCACAATTATTACATGAAACTAAAAAATAACTATATTCATGAACTTATCTTCCAGGCTTGCACAGTTGTTGCTACTGCAGCTACAATCTCTGGTGGATTCTTCAACCCAGTCTTGGCAATGATCACTTTCCACAAGTGTAAGAAATTCAGGATACCCAAACACATTCTCATCTACTGGATTCCTGCTCTCTTGGGATCAACTGTGTCCTACAAGATCTATCCTAATGTCAGGACTTATGTTTATGACTTTTTTGACTTTGTGCTAAGGAAAGAGAAAAAATGGCACCAAAGTCCCTTTACCTCACTCAACAAATCTCATAGAGATAAAATAGATTAAAAGAGAATCAAAGATATATATGTAAGTTTCATAAGACACAGAAATTTTGATTTCTAAACAGATCCCATTTCAAATTGAAATTTAATTACTATAAAACTGGTGATTCAATTGTTACAATCAATAAGTTAAATCTGATCTAAAATGATCAAGCTTTTGAAGTTGTGTATATTTTCACAAGATAAGCATAAAGTACTTTTAGAATTTTAAGAACAATATCGGGTATATAAGGTGATTTTATATTCAAAATGTCAAGCAGTTTATTTTTCATTTTTTATTGAGAATCAATTTGGACCTATTAACTCTATATTTTTTTGTAAAGTTCCATCTTTTTTGATTTATTTTGAAAGTTGAACAAAAGCTTTTATGACATATCCTAAAATTCTTTCAGTACTAGAATAGCCAGTTGTAAAGATACAAGCCCAATCACTGGGGCTCCCTCTCCTCATCCGATCGGGCTGCAAATGTCAGGGTCTCGTAGTCTAAAATATGTCTTTTATGAATGATTTGAGGGGATTTTTCTTCTTACATGTGAGGTGAAATTTTGGCTGTTCCCTTTCCGCAACTAGAGACTCAAGTGGGAATTGGAGCTATACGTGCTTGGGTCTCTGAATCATAACCACCATCACCACTTGTTCAAGAAGAGTCCACATCATTTGAACTAATTAAAAAAAAAATTATATGTCAGACCTTGACCGCAAGCAAGAAAAACAATGATGTGCGTATTGAATCTTTATTCAACTTAACTTCAGATTCTCTACATAAGCTCTTATATACAGTAACCTAATCAGGATAGCGATACACAGTACACATAAGTTGTTTACCAGGCATCAGATAAGAGACTCGATGTATGATAGAGGTTCCAGAAGTGGGAATCCTGAAATGGGAAATGGAAACTGGAACGTAAGGAATTGATAATATCTTAGGTGTAATGAATATACTACATATAGTCGACTGACGAATGGTGTTCATGAAAAGCACACTTCTAGTGGTCATATTAGGAAGGTTAACCAGGTGGGAGTCGAATGCGGGCCACCGGAGTGGTAAACCTACTTGACTATTCACACTCCTTGCTCATAGTAAAACTAGAGGTTAGTTGGGCAACTTTTCCCTCACAAAAGTACAAATTCAAATATACATATGGTCTCATTTGTTGAAAGATCTTTTCATTTTGATAATAGTAATAATGCGGTGCAGGATAGACTTTTGTGATGAATTATCCAAGGTAACCATCTTCATAAAAGTCGCTATTACCCTGACTGAGGATGCCATTGTTGATTTATTTGCAACCCGAGTTTGAGAAATCGCTGACATGGCTGGGTATTGAACTCACAACTTTGGATAATAATAATAATTGTGCAGTATAGGCTCAGGCGATGTTATTGCTTGACCAACACCTTTATAATAGTCCCGCCATAGAAGTTTATGGTCACTGCAGATTACTATAACCCTGACTGAGAGTGCCTTGTTGATTTTTATTTGCAATCCGGGGTTAAAAATTGCTGACATGGTCGGCCGGGGATTGAACCCTCAACCTTAGATCTTAGTTCTCAGTCAGGTGCCTATGAACTCTCAGCCACGGCGACCCCTTTGTCAGGTACCTTTGACCACTTCCCTACTTTTTTGGTAATTTTTATGGTACACCTTGTGAGTCTTGAGCTCATTAAAGGTACACTTTTCCTGGTGGTCTGTTTTGTGATTTACCCTGGGCAGGAGTCAAACCCGGGTTTACTGGGATGGATTTCCAGCTTGAAAACACATGACCAACCTGACTTAAAATATTATTCTAAAATTTTATATTGTTAAGTAAAAATGATGGCATCTTTTCACACTGTTGATGAAGGAGCTGCAAACTCTCTCTTTACATTCTTTTTAACCTTTTATCCGTGCAGTTGGAAACAGAGAAAATTTTCATAGCCTCCCACTTATCTTTGAAAAATGAGTTCAAAGAAAAGTTTTTTTAAGAGCCTAAGCACATACATATTCGCCAAGTCATTTCAAGTGTTTGCAACAAAGAAAAATTTCTCTTCGTTTTATCTTCTCTACAAAAGCAACCTGTCTAGGCTACACATGCAATAAAGAAATTGTAGGGCATGACCATCATGTTAAAAATAGTTTCTTATTCTTGACATCAAGGCAACAGTTATATTTCTTACTTATTTGTAGCTTATTTTGATAAAAATATTTTGGACTTTGTCTTATGAAAATTTAGATTCACATGGTTATGGTATAACAGTATATTCAACTCAAGGCATTAACTAAATGTGTTTGAAACTACTTTGGACTAGAGATGGGCCCTGACCCGACCCGACCACTACATACTTTTGACCCGCAGTAAATAAGAGGCCGACCGGGCTCTGACCCGGGTATTTTTTGACCCGACCCGATGACATTTTTTTTGACCCGAAGGGTATAAAATTGAAAAATTTGACATTTTTAGGGGAAATTTGCCAAATCCATACCAAACTCAAGCTACAAAAATTTGACCCGGACCCATCACTACGGTTTGGACATAGGTTTTTCCTTCACACCCAAATGCTGAGATTATGCAAGATGTGTATTTGGATAATCATAAAATTACTAGGGTATCAGGATCTACTACTAATTTAATGGGGCTGCCAAGGCATCATTTTGTAGAGATGGGCCCTGACCTGACCCAACCCTAAGAGATATTTTTAAACCAAAGGGAAAAAAATTGAAAAAATTTATATTTTTAGGGGAAATTTTTGAAACCCAAACCAAAAATGGCTGACACAGCCTGACCCAACTCGAGCTATAAAAAATTGATCTTTCTAACCTGTTTAAAAATGTTTTGACCCGGACCCATCATTATCATGTTGGGAATTTTGACTTTACTTTGACCCAGATAAGTTCCCAAGTCAATCATAAAAAAGGCATCAAAGGTCAACTCAGAAAAAAATCCGTAAACCTAACCATAATAAAAAAAATAATTATGTATACAGGTATTTTTGTCAAGGGATAAAAATACCTAACTTCTGCAAGAGCGCAAACTTGAATGGCATCGGTTGTCTTAACGATGCCGTTTTGTCAGCTTAAATGCTTAAGCCAACCTGGGAAACTTTGAACTATAATAACTCAGTTCCTAAACTAAAATAAAAATGTTGTATAAGAAATTCTTGGCAAGGAATTACTCTTCCAATGAACTAAATATTTTCTTTCTAGCATCAAAACTCAGGGAGGAGTTGGAAGTGACAGACAGTCATCCATAATAGGCTCTGAACCATATATAAAAATACTAAACTCTGCATGATCGCTGTGCTTGCTCGCCAAAATAATCCAGTGCAGTAAAGACTCTTGTGATAGATTAGCCATTGCAATCACTTTTATTATAGTCACTGCAGATTATTGCTGACCTGACTGGGGAAATCGTATAGGTTTTTTTTCAATCCGGAGTTGAAAAATTGCTGGCATGGCAGGGGATAGAACCGTTAACCTTAGACCTTAGTTCAAATTCAGAAGCCTTAGACCACTCGACCACTGGTACCAATGATCAACTTTGATTTACGGTTCCATTTTTTATTGTAATTCATTAATTTGATACATCAAACATTCATGATTATTATGAATATATATAGATTTAAGCTGTTACATTACAAGCTACATTTTGTCATTATTTTTTTGAAACCTACTCATGCAGAGGTTTGAACTTTGAAGCTTTAAAAAGTGCATCTATTTTGGTGTGTGTGTGAGAGGCTGAGTTCTGGCCTGTTTATGTTATCAAGTAACAGGTACAATTTCTCTTTATGGTTTTACTTTGCTAAGCTAAGATCAGACCTCATTTCAGTTTTCAAATTTGTGAGTCATAATAATAATAATGATTCACAAATATAAACCCTAAAGTCTGTCCCGTCTCGCAGGCGGGAAGGGGGCATAGCAAAAAATAGCTGAGGGGGGCGGCTTGCCTCTTCAAAGCCTAAATAATAATTTAGTCCTGTATTGACTATACTGATGAATTACTCAAGGTAATTATCTCTGAAGATTACTTTCCTGCAAGTTATCCTAACTATTTATCCTCCAGGAGCGAGTGAAGCAAGTGTGTGGAGAAGTTAAAATTTTTACCATGCTAAATTTTTGCCACGTGACAACACGTTTAGGGGACAGTCATGTTGTCCGTCTGTCACCTCAAACTCCCCCCCTCAACTTCAAAGCTAGAGAGCTGAAATTTTGCATGTAGACTCCTCAAGGCAATGAAAGATAAAGCTACTGAGGTTTTTTGGAAATTTTGTATCGGGGCTGAGTTACAGTTTTTTCTGTGACAGATGGATGGACGGATGAACGGACAACATGCCACTCCTTATACATCTGTGCATTGGTTTGCTAAATGGCTACTGCCTTAGATGTTGTTGTCTTCATTTTTTGTTAGTTCGTAAAATGCTTGTAGAGGGTTCAGCATTTTTCATCAAAAAATGCACGTTTCCTTAATTTCAACTAGTGATGGGTCCATGTCTTCTGACCCCGGGTTGGGTCAGGTCATTTTTTTTGATACTCGGGTTGGGTCAGGTGTGCCACCTCTGAATCTGGAAAATTTCCCCCAATTTTTCAACTTTTTTTGCTTCGGGTCAAAAAAATCTCATTGGGCCGGGTCAAAAAATACCTGGGTCATAGGCGGGTCAGCCCCTTATTTGCTACAGGTCAAAAGTATGCTCAGGTCAGGTTGTGATGTTGCAACTATTTAAGCTCACAATTCCAAATCTCCTATAAAATTTTTACAGTGCATCTCAGGTTTAACTCCTAACCCCAAATGTTAAAAGGTATGAACACTTCATCAAAAAAGAGTTATAAAAAATGATAGAAATATAACTTGGGGTAGTAAAAAATCATTTTGTTAACAAAAAATCAGGACAAGGTGTGCATGAAATGCACTTTCTTGCATCCCAAGTTTTTGTAGAAGAAAAAAATTATTTTAGTGATAAGCCCATAATTGTCTGATGTTGGCCTCACACTTTCTATTTTGGGCAAACTATTGTGTTGGTTGGTGGTGTTGCTATGGGTATAAAAAAGTTTCAGATTTTCCATCCTGCAGTCAATTGTGGGTAAGAAGCCAAGAGGAGAACACAAGGCAAATCTTTTTTTTCAATATGAGGCCTTTGATTCTCATTGCACTTTTTGTCTGTCTGGCTGCTGGTCAGTCCATTCTGGAGAAGACTGATGAGGCCTTTAAGAAATGGGCTGGATGCAAGGCAATTGAATCTTGCCTTGGAGAACAAGTAAGAATGTAAAATGCTTGGACTCTTATTTTTACATTGATTTTCAAAGGAGCCCTATTTCTTTCCCATAGGCTCGAAAGACTTTCTTGCTGAAGATGAAAAAGTCTCATGCTAAATGCTCAAACCAAGTTGTACCTCTAGAGGTTCAATTGGAAGCTACCCAGTAAGTAAAATTCCACGGAAGCTCATAGACACCTGACTGAGAGCAAAGATCTAAGGTTGTGGATTCAATCCACGGCTATGCCGGCAATTTTTCTACCCCCAGATTGCAATAAAAATCAACAAGGCACCCTCAGTCAGGGTTATAGTAATCTGCAGTGACCATAGACTTCTATGGCGGAACTCTTATAAAGGTGTTGGTCAGGCATCAACATCGTCTGAGTCTATACTGCACAAGACTATTATTATTGACTATAGTTAATTTCTTTGCAGATCATCAGCCAAGTTGGTTAGAGCACTTTTGGATGGTGCTGAATTCAAAGAAAAAGATACTATGGCAAAGCTTAGAGATGCTTTGGGGCTTCCAGTAAGAAATTTTATCACATTTATTGGGGATACACATCCTAAAAAAAGTTTATATGTTGTCCGTTACGGTCTGAAAAGTGCAATAAAACACCAGGTTTCTTGTGTCTTTTGGCACTTTCCGGGAGATAACGGGAGAAATTTGAAAGTTTTATTTGGTCGGGATCTGATTGGTTGCAAGACATGTGAAAATAAAATGTCATGAGCAGGCAAATTTAAATATTTTTTCTTTTTATCTAGGAAGCTGGGGTGAAGAACTATGCCTTCCCTTATGCTCTGCCTTTTGCATTCCCACAAGCCAAGAAAGATGAGGAGGAAGACACCATGTTGGCTATGATGAAGAAGTTGTTTATGAAGAAGATGTTTAAGAAGCTGATGGAGAAGCACGCTGATGTCTTGGACGAGGGAGATGACAAAGATGAGAAACTTTCTCGAAAGGTAGTTCTACCAATATTTTTTCAAATAGCTAAAATTGACGCTACGAGTTTTTCCCAATTGTGGTTTTCCCGAATGTAGTTTTCCCAAACACAATTTTCCAAAATCATTATATCCCAGAAAAGTAAGTGCAATCAAAAGTAGGATAAGCCGGGCTAGTATAGCCAATAATTTGAAAATATTGAAATCGAGAATGAAATTCCAAAATTGGAAAAATGTGTGTTCGGAAAACTGCATTTGGGAAAACTCTTTGGTAATTAAACTCGTAGCGCTGCTAAAATTTCTAAACATATATTTTGAAACAAACCAGAGGCGTGAGGAACCTGAAGATGCTACTGAAACTAATGTTGAGGCTGTTCCCTTACCAGCAACTACCCACTCTGCTGGAGACCTCTTTGACTTGGGTGACAGACTAACTCAAAAACTGAATGAACAGAAGAAAGAGTTTGCTCTTAAATTGAGCAACTATTCCTGCATCCTTCAAGATCTCAACATTGTTGACAATGAGAATGAAATTCAATTGGAGCAGATGTTGGATGGATTAAAGGATCTTGGAATCTCAGACCCTTGGTTACTTAATGCACTCACTGAGAGCAAAAAGATTTGTTATGAGGTACAAACACACAAACTTTGTTTCAATTAACTTATTAGTTTTGATTTATTTTATTTAATTTCTTACAGAGATCCCAAGCTCTCCCTGAAAGTGTCCTTAATAGTTGTGTGATTGGACCTAAATGGATGAAAATCAAGGAGTTCATGACTTGCTGTAAAGAATCTAAAATGAGGACCTGGTAAGATATGAAAACATTGCATGGATTTACTTCTTGATATTTAACTTTTTATATTTTAGCATGAACTATGATATCAAGCAAAAGCTGGAGGCTGATTTTGGACCCATTGAAAAGCTAACAGAGTCTACTGGTCTTACAGAGAAGGAGCTGCTTGGTGCTGCCTCCAGTCTTGTTTTCGGATCATTAGACTTTGACTAAAAACAATCTTTAGCCATTGCCTTTGCTTCTGTTTATCAAAACTTTATTAATAAACTTTTTTACTTTTTTTACATTTGCTCACTCTTGGATGGTGATGGGTCCGGGTCAAAAATTTTTGATTTATGGTTTGGGTTTGAATT
>Ga0194133_10010561_pt1 | contig 10360 bp, 22 predicted proteins | sample TA2KigOf40mmetaG_FD_155448 | JGI IMG/M metagenome (GOLD analysis project Ga0194133, IMG submission 155448) | Freshwater microbial communities from Lake Tanganyika, Tanzania - TA2015055 Kigoma Offshore 40m | ecosystem: Environmental > Aquatic > Freshwater > Lake | place: Tanzania: Lake... | reverse complement strand
CAACTTCTTTTTTGCATTTTTTTTGGCTTGCTTCTCAGCTTCTGCCGCCAACATCTTTTTCTTGTTTTCAAGAGCGAGTTTGGCGCGAAGTGCATTGCCGCGAAGTTTATGGGCTGGTTCTGGATTTTTTGGATTTACATCATCTTCAGTCTTGAAGCCTCGACGACGTTCCCATTCTTTGAACTTTCTATTGAAGTCTTGAAAGAGTCCTATTGGCAGATCAGCACCGCCAACATCCCACCACGCAAAACTTTGTTGAATTGTTCCTCGGTACTGGTCACTCATTTTTTTTATAAATAAAAGTTAGTATGATAGCTATAATTATAAGTAATGCAATTATCATTCTGGTGGCAAAATCTGCTCAAACTCAATTTGAGATCCACTTAGATCCCGAATCAGCTCTCGACTAACACTATCAAGAGTCTTGCGCCCAGTCAACTGAATAAATACACTTTCTTGGCCTTTGTCAGCAAACTTCTCGCGGCGAACACCATATATGTTCTGAACGTAATATCTAATCTTGGTCTTCATTGTGTTTTTTCTTTCTGTTGTATTTTTTTTTGTTCTTGTGTTTAGTAGACGGAGGTGGGAACTGCTTTCTGACAGACTGGTACAGTTGAAGGAAAGACGGCAGCTTTTTCATATAATTTTTTCCACATAATTGTTGATTTACATTTCTTGCAATGATAACTTTTACCTTGCAGAATACGATTGTGAATGGTTGTAGATACATAAATAGTATCAGTACATCTGCAAAAATACTCGTTTCGAGTAACAACTACAAAATTGTGACAACGAGTAGGCTTTTGACACGCCACGTTTCGCATAATAGTCGCCCATTCTGCGCCGTGAGGATCAATCGCAAAAGGATAAATCTTTCGTGCGATAATATGCGCCGCCTCATGTCCCGGCACATCTTTTATAAACGCATCACCATTCCTGTGCAGCATATCATTGTTGATGGCGATAAGGTTCTTGCGAGCCAAAGCATATCCACCACGCTTGCCCTTCAGCTTGAACGTGATCGTGGGCATTGGAAACTCCATGCCGTACATCTCCTGCGCCTTGGCGAAGACTTCTTCGATTCGTTGGATTGTTTGCAGTTGCAGTTCAGTCATGCGTTGAGATTAGCACCTTGCACTACAAGCTCAAGGGACACCAACAAACACCCCCCCCCCCCCCCCCCCCCCCCCGGGGGGGGGGGGGGGGGGGACCATTATAACATGCCCCTTGGGGGTCGTCAAGCAGAATAAAAATTTATTTTTGCTTATCCAGGTTCAGGTTGGCATGATTTCTGTCGCCGTCCCCCAAGGGGCAACGAAAGATTCCCAAAAAAAAATCGCTTTTCCTCTTGCAAGATTCCCCCGCATCCAGTAGATTGTCCCCCGTCAGTCAACCTCAACACTTGCAGAAAGAAACTACTATGGCAGCTCATCTAGAAAACCGCGACGTTCAGGCTGGAATCGAACAGGCTTGGCACGGTCTCACCAAGGTCGTCCCCATCGTCACGTTTGACGATGCGTTCCCGTTCGACATCGAACGGCTTCCGCTCCTCGTCGCCAACGACACTCCGCTCGACGGTTGGAGCTACTTCCGTTGCAGCGACGACGGCAAGCCTGTCGGCGTTCCCGTTGCGGACACTTACTCAGCCATCACCAATGCCCGATTCTGGGAGATCGTCCAGAATGCGATTGGCGGTTCAGGCGCGATCATCGAATCGGCTGGCACGATCTATGACCGCTGCCGCCGTTTCGTGACCGTCAAGCTCGGCACCGATCTCGACACTTTCAAGGTTGGCAACCGCGAGTTCAAGAATCGGTTCAGCCTCCTCGACAGCATCGACGGTTCGACCAACTTCTATGGAGTCAACTCCTCGACTTGCGTTGTTTGCGCGAACACCTTCGCAGTCGTCATGGGCGATATGAGCGGCGAGTTCCGCTTCAAGATGCGCCACTCCAAGAACCTCCCCTCCAAGATCGAAAACATGGAGAAGGCCATCGACCAGTTCCTCGGCGTGACCGCTCAATTCAGGAAGGCGTTGACCATCGCCAACGAGATCCCCGTCGCCACTCAAGATGCGCGATCCCTGTTCGCAGGTTGGGCAGCGACTGAGACCAACGGTCTGTCGGCTCGCACCTTCAACACGGTGACCCGCCTGACCGAATTGTTCCAGCGTGGTGCTGGTAACAACGGCGAGACCCTGCTCGACGCCTTTTCTGCGGTCACCGATTACTATTCCCATGAGTCCAGCGGCGGTACGGATCAACCGGGGTTCCGCATGAAGCAGACGATCTCCAGCGAGTTCGGCTCCGCTTCCCGCAAGAAGCAGGACTTCTTCTCCAACCTGTTCACGACGAAGAAGGATGGCCCTCCCAACTTCCGACGCGACTCTTTCGATGCGCTGGTTCGGACTGGCGGCGACCTCATCAAGGCGGCTGAAGCAGTTGTGGTCAGCAACTGATCCGAAAGTCAATTGTGGGGGTTTTTTCCCCCCCCCCCCCCCCCCCCCCCCCCCCCCCGGGGGGGGGGGGGGGGGGGGGGGGTGCACTTTCCGTGCCAACCTTATTTATTATTTTATACTTTATCTTTCAGCTATATTACTTTATTTGAATATATACTATTTAGCTATCTATATTTCACCTATGTATATTTCTTCTATTTAGGCTATTATGCTTCAGCTATAAAAAAAAACCCGACTGGTTTTATCCAATCGGGTCTGATAATATTAGATGTTATTTGGTATTTACTTGCGCGGCTTTCGGAATTGCACCTTGCCTGAACGTGCGTATACTACCGACTCAGTAGGTACAACACGATTCGCATCTGCATTAACATCATAAAAGCGAACATTTCTATCTGTTGCGCTTGCGATTTGAGCACAATAAGTATTATTAGTTGCGCCTCTGTTCACCACTAGCGTTGTAAAACGACCAGCTGTCCTATTTAGTATCTGTGTAATCGTCATAAATTACTTACACAGATTATATGAGAAATCTATTTTTGTCAACAGGTTTTTATGACTTATTTGCTACTTTTTTTAAAATATAGAAGTAGTAAACTGATAGAAATAATTATTAGCAACATTCATTAATCTATTTCTGGAGGATGAGGAATGATAGCTGCCGACATAAAAGATAGTTTTATTTTAATATCTTCTTTTTCTTCTTCTTCGCTAACTACCATCACAGAATTTTTATGTAACAATTCAACTTTCTGATTAGCATCAAATGTATATGGACCACCATATTCTGAACAATAAATCACAAATTTATCACCTTTAATTTCAAAAGTAAGATTAGATCTTACATAACCGCTAGGATACGTTCTAGATACGGCAAAGACTTTATTGTCTTTATTAATTGCTTCAAAATAGCTTTTAAGAGTCATGGTTATTGTAAATTGCCGACAGGTATTAGATTTTGAATATAGAAAGTCAGTTTTTCTTTAAATCCGCTTCTAGATATAACGAAAATACTATTTTTAACGAATTTTATTTCTTGATTCACATCAAAGATATGACTGAAATCACAACCATCTGATACACACAAATCATCTTTTTTACAAGGAAAATGTCTGTGCTTGTCTTCAGCTTCATAATCTTCTTGTTCTTGCGTGACAAAACCAAAAGGAAATAATTGTTCATCATTAATATTTATTAATATTCTTGATTTAGTTTTTGGCAGACTATTTAAATATTGTTTTAATGTCATATAAGAAATCTAATTAGCAGATGGCCCAAGCTTTTATATTGTTACTGGGCTGGCGTTTATGATAACAAGATAAACAATTAAATCCGCAATAATACCTTAATCATCTGCTAATAAAATAAGAAAAAATAGTAGAAGGCTCCGTTTTTATGTGATTACGGCGCAGGATATTTATGATAGAACATAACATTACCGGGTTACTGGAATATTATTTTATGGTCACATATTTAACAATACAGCAGACAATCTGTATTATTTACCCTGTATTTTACTTCTACTATTTTAAAATTATATTAAACTGCGGCGAGTTTAGATAGCTTATATAGAGTAATAGTCATGTCGCCAAACTCGTTGTTTTGAATATTTTCAGAGTCGATCTGGATAATCGTGTCTTCAATATATGCGGAATTGAGCGTATCATTTGTGATGAGCATAACACCATCATCACCATCGACATCAACACTACACTCTAGACCTTCATGCGTCAAGTAGATATCCTTGCTGGAGATCCGATCAACAACAGGTCCGTGGGAGATATCGATTGTATCAGCGGACATAATCTGATTAACAATCTTCAGGGACTTACTATTTAACTTATCTAGCGTTTTCATATTTTATTTAATTATTACCGAGGAATTGAGCAACATCTTCTGCGCTCAAATTATATTTAATGCACTGCTCGACATCATGGTCCACATACTTTACATAGGACAGGGTATACATGTCAAGCCCAACTTGATGTACAACGACCATATTATGCGGCGGCAGTTTCTGTTTCATTATTTTCTACAACATTATTATCTTCTGCTTTCTTAATTTCAGACAATAATCTGTACAATTTATCGCTGACCTCCCAGAGGTTGCGGGTTGCGTTTTTACGAATGAACTCGTTTACCAAGAATGCTTGTTCTTTATTAAGCATAAATATTTTTTTAACTTTACTGACCAGAAAATCCTGCCATTCGACAAATACGTTTACGTTCCACATCGTTCAAAGAAGCAAAATCGTCATGATTGTTTGTGAGTGAATATGCGGTAACACGCAACCACCGTTGTTCATAGACAGACCAATAACTCACAGTTTTGTCACGGTGATAGGTCGTTTTATATTTAGACTTAATATTGGTATTAGTCATATATTTACTCTTTAACAGGCACAAAACCGGGATGAGAATAATGCGCCATCTCGTAATATGGATTGCAGATCTTTATAATATCGCCAACCTTCATTGTCAAGAAGTTCTTGCGCGGAGTTGGCGGCTGCACTACATACACCTTCACGAACTGAGGGTATGGATGTTCTTTCATATACAATTCAGTCAATTCGTCAGCTTCGACGATATACTGCTCACCTTTTGTGGCATCGCCAGTGCGATTGCCGATGTATTTCCATTTCATTTTTTACGCAAGTATCATGGTTGTTCTCAATGACGCGACCATCTTAGCACATTTCCGAGTGCTGTCAAGCGTCCATCGCAAAGTTTTTTCGACATATATATCCTGAATAATAAATAAAATACTATTCTTTTTGAAAACTTTATCTATTGTTTAATAATACTGTGTACATCTTTAGTATGAGTGATATAAATTATACATGGAAAGTAAATAACGTAAAATGTTATAAAAATTTAAACGGTTTTCAGGATTATGTTTATCAGACATATTGGAACTGTGCTGCTACCACATCTGGAGCTGCTGGAGCTTTCGATGCAAGCTTCGCTGGCGCGACTCCGCTCGGCACAGGTGCGGTCAATACACCTGGTTACGCATTCAAGCCTTTTGCCGATCTAACACAAAATGATGTGTTGAACTGGATCTGGGCATCATTACCTAGTGGTGCTGCAAAAGAATATTACGAACAAAAAGTTTCAGGAGAAATTGTATATAAGATGAATTATGCAACAGAAGACCCTCCTCTGCCTTGGAATCCTCCTGCTCCAACTGGCACTTTATAATCTACATATATATTATTACGAAAAAAGTCGCTCACCTTTGAGCGGCTTTTTTTATTATTTGAACTTTTTTTTCTCAGCTTTTTCTTTATTTGTCGCGGCTTCTTTTATCATTCTATCTAGTCTATTGTATGCATTTTTTCTATTTATACATGTAAAACCATATGTGCCCCAGTTTTTACTAGACGGATAATATTCGCTCGGCGGTATTTTATTACCAGCAATTTCCATGCCATTATGACTTTGAATTTTTATTGATTCATAATGCGGCGACGAATTACTATCTATATGTTTGCGCTCATATATAGCATACATATCTTCGCGGTGAATTTGTTTATATTTGAAACCCGCGCTTTCGAATTCTTTATCTAGTTTTTTCACATTTTTTTATTGAAATTATTTAAAATATTGTGTACTATATATTAGGTAATAATTTATTAGACAGAGTATCTGTGAATGCTACGGCTCACTACACAGGAAATAATCTAAGATAATTATTAACTACTTTCTAAATAGTCTTTGTAATTGTATATTTAGAATTTTATTATAACCTACAAATTATGATTGTGTGATGATGTAGTTTTTGTCGCTCTGTTCTCGCATCACACTCTAGTAATTCAAAACAACTTGACTTAAATAAAAAAGATTTCAGCATTTCGCTTTTTTATTGAAAACCAAAATGCAATTTATAAAAAGTTTTTCGTTATTGAAAAGCTATAATATTTTTTTGTTTTTATTTGATATAAAATACTTCAAAATTGGCGCAAAGTCAACAAATATCTTCAAAGAACAACAAATCGGCGCAAATTTAATTATTCTTATTTATATCTTCTTGTATACTCTTTGTGGCTTGTTGACTTGCAATTATATCAATTGTTTTTGAAATACCTAGGGCCATCCCTCGAATAAATAGAAAATATGAGAACATAACATGATTTAATAAAAAAACCCAATAAATAAGGTTATTTGGATGTATATTTACCGCATACAATATAAGAAATAAGAAAATAGTATGCAATAAACTACCATATCGTAAAAGAAAAAGATTAAATTGTTTAGCGATCATTGTTTATTTACAAGAATAATGCTCGCACATACCTTGTATTTCTATTCTTTCTTTCTTTATCTCATATATTCGTTATATTATATTGTATATTATATGTATATATATGTTATGTATATTGGGCTTGTATGTTTGATAAGAAAAAATATGATGAAATTGTTTATTTTCTCTTGTCTAATTTCCTGAGAAATACCCAATAAATAACGATAAAGTAAATAATAAAAAACAACATGGCAACCATGTTATTATTTACACTTTTTTATACCAATTATTTGATCAAAAATGACTCAGATTTTTATCTTATTTTCTTGGTATATTTTAAGCTATTATTTAGCCTATTTTTAATCAATCATCAAGATCAGAAGTAAGGCATATAATAATAAACACTATAATAACAGTTATGATTGTAAACCAAGCAAAAATATCAATTATGAAACGATCCATGATGTTAAATTACTAATTATTTGTTATTAATGATAAAGTCATTCACAATTTTACATAAAAACATATTATTCTGACCAAGTATGTAAATCGCCGTCGTTCCAGTCGAAACGAATATGCTGTACTACTTTGCCAGCTTGTATAGTGCATATATATGCTGCCGCCAACTCTTCTTGGTATTTGGCGACGAACTTAAGTTCAGGGTATCCATTGGAAGCTTTCTTCCAAAAATCGACATTAAATTCTGCTTTGTATTGAAAGGAGGTACAAGCGCAATCGCCGCCATTATCCCAAGGTTCGTATCCATCAGGCAATTCAGCAAACGCTTGTATAAACTCATATACTTTATCTGCATTGCCAGAAACAACAACATTACCAGAAAAATCGTAAGCCATAATATTATTTATTATTTAATGCTTCAATATATTGTTTATTCAATTCCATGAGTTTAGTTTTGCGCGTATCAATAGTATATTGAAAATTCAAACCAGAATGTTGTTTTACGATGACATACGGCAAATTGATGGCAACAATTGACAACAAATCACCCATGCCACTACGATTCGTCACACTAACCGTCTGTAAGTTACCATACATATCTTGAGATTGATTTTCTAATGGTTTGTGGTCAAGTATGGTGACGTACTGACCAACGCTCAATTCGCCGGGAGTTATCATGTTTTAATTGAATTTTTTCTTAAGTATATAATATCCTATAGCATTAAAAACCAATCCAGTAATTAATGGTGAAATGTCTATGTGATAGAATTTATAGAGAATGATAGAGGTTGTCAAGCCCAAACCTATTGACGCAAACATTAAGATAAATAGTTTCATATTAGAATGTAGTTACTTCGCCTGTATCCCAATTGTAAGCAGAGTTCTTAACCATGATGCCTTTCTCGTAGATAAACAATCCAGCTTCAATAAGCTCTTGAGTGTATCTCCAAGTGAGTCTAAGAGATGGATATTTGGCAATAGCAGGATTAATATCTTCGAACGATAGGCCGTCCTCAGACTGAAAATGAATGGTGGCAGACGCTCCATCATGCTCCCAATCATATTCAGCACCAAACTTCTTGACAAAGTTAAGTTCGCTGGTGATCTTGAGTAGATCGTCATGCGGACCCGAAATGTAGATGTAATTTTGGAAAGTCGCGCTCATATTCTTACTTAAGTTCAATGATCTTAGCAGGAAAATCCTTGCTGACAAGCCTTAAAACGGTTTCGGCCAAGTCTTTGCTCTTCAATCTAGCGTATTCTTCCCACTTGCCGCCGTCCTTAATCGTCACAATATATTTTTGCTTATTATTTGTTTTTTCCATGATTGTAATTAAAAATAAAAAATTGAATTAATGTTCTCAGTCCCCAAGATTCAATAATAGATATGTTTCGAGCTAAAAATATATCAGTAATCAACCAATTCCATAGAAAATAAATACCGACAATAAGGACGATATTAATAAGTAGCTCGACAAATAGCTGTTTTACAATTTCTTTCATGTATTTTTAATTAGTTTGTAACGTGTTTGTAACTCTCAACGGTTAAGATAAGGTAGCATGACCTGTCCATTCTGTCAAGCACCTTTCGCAATAAAAGCAAAATTCCTCGCTAAAACCTGCGGTTGTGACGAGGAGCATAGATTTATTTTATTAGAAGATTGGTATTCGGAATTTTTTAATTTAGAAATTTTCGAATTATTTAATCAACAAATTCAAAATCAATGAAGTTTTTACTATTTGATCCATTTATTTTAGGTGCAATTATTATAGTTCCAAAACCGACACTTAAATTAATCATTTCACAGTTGTTTTTTGTTACCCATTCTCTTGCAGACCTGCAAACACCTTCTCCAAAATTGACAACAGCATTAGCGGGATAATGAGAATCATGACAAGTGATAATCCAATTTTTATTTATCATTTTAGATCCATAATTACATAAATCTTTATAAACTTGATCTTCAGTATGATCTGCATCAATATGTAGATATGATATATTTGCGAATAAATTTATTGAATCGTCGGTTTTTTGATTGATAACATTGATTTGAGAGAAATTTTTTATTTCTTTCTCATAATATCTTTCGCCAAAACCTTTTATGTTTGCATCGACTAATGATATATCATAATCTGTAAGTATTTTATCTTGAATTAAATTATATTGAGCCAATGCCATAATTTTTGGTATAAAGCCATCACCTGATCCTAAACAAACACATTTTTTTGCTCTTATGCCGTAAATTAAAGAAAAATATAAAGGAGCTAAACCAACATGATTTTTTTTATTAGCACCATGAGATGTACTATAATTAGATAATTCACAGAATCGATTTAATATTCGTAAATCTAAATTTTGCAAAGAATAAAATTCATCTAGTTTATCAATAATCATTTTACAATAAAATAATTTTAGACTAGAACTACATTATCTACATTATTTTTTTCTATCTTACCAATGATTTGACAATTATGACCTGCATCACGAAGCAATTTCGCGCATTCAACTGCATCATTTTTATCTACTCCAGCAGTTTTATAATTCATTTTGATTATCTAAATTTCGAAGTAGATTTACCAATGATGTATGATATTTGTAATCATTCTGCAAGAATCACCTCTTTAAGCTCGTAATTATGAATATTATTAATTTTTTAAATTCAGATTGCGGAGTTGTTCGTCATCTAAGTTATTATATAATTTATTGAATAACTGTAAATTTTAAACTCCGTATCATTAATTTAAAGTCTTTATCTTTTACTTTACTTAATGTTAGTTTAACCGTTTTTGGATATCCAGATAATAATGTATTCAAATCATTTGTTAATGATTGTTTACCTATTCCTATACTCATAGTAAAATCGTGGGATATAGATAAATTAGTTTCTGTTGTCCGTCCATCTAGAATATTAATTTTACCAATATGATTACCATTTACAGCCACATTAATCTTAAATTTATCTGTATATGATATTGGTCCAGTTTCTACCGTCAATGTAGACAAATTAGAGTTTAACTTAATTAACTCTTTTAATTTATCACTATCAGGAATATCTAATACAAGTCCGTTTGATGTTAATACACCAGCAACAGGTATTGTAACTGACTTTGGATTGCTAACACCAACACTAGACTTTAATTTCACTGGCTCATCTGAAGGTGGTTGATATTTGATATTAGTCATCTTAGTCATAATA
>Ga0194133_10010560_pt1 | contig 10361 bp, 13 predicted proteins | sample TA2KigOf40mmetaG_FD_155448 | JGI IMG/M metagenome (GOLD analysis project Ga0194133, IMG submission 155448) | Freshwater microbial communities from Lake Tanganyika, Tanzania - TA2015055 Kigoma Offshore 40m | ecosystem: Environmental > Aquatic > Freshwater > Lake | place: Tanzania: Lake... | reverse complement strand
GCTTTGCCACTGCTCCACCAAAGAGACAGTTGCTTCGCAACTGCTCTTTCAAACGCTCCGCCTTTACTGCTTTTTGCCATCTTTTAGTCCTTTGCGACGTTCGTAAGCTTCCACTACCTTTGGATCGCTAGAATGCTCAAACTCAGAAAATGGAATGCTATGCACTTCCATGTATTCGAGCATCTGGACTTTGTTTCTGAATCGCATACGGTTCTTTGGAACTTCCCGACGAAGTTGAGTAGTGGGTGAGTCGCCCTTGACTTTCTTTTGTCGAAGATCGCGTCGGCGTTGCTTTTCCTGCTCTTGCAGATCGTCCCATTGCTTTCGTGTGTATCGAATGCTCACTGTCGTATTCCTTTCGGTCGGGATGCTGATTTGAAGGCTTCCGCAAGGATTTCCCATTGCAGAGGAATATCTTGTGGCACAGGAATGCACCTTGGCGTTCCTGGTGCCGGTAGTTTTGTCAACTGGATGTTCTTGTTGAACAATTCTACGTTCTTGAAGAACAGATCCCGGAAACTTTCCGGGCCTTTTCCCATAACAAATTTGGTGGCTTTCTTGATTCCTACGTTCGGAATACCGACCACGTTATCAGACGGGCAGCCTGCCCATGCCTTTACGCTTGCGTAAAGGCAGGGAGGCATTTCATCGTGCTGCTGCCGAAAATCGTTTTCATTGACAACGATTTTCTTAGTAGGCTTGAAAACAACAACACGATTGCCTTCAATAAGCTGGTGCAAATCCTCATCGCTAGATACGATATAGATTTTCTTAGCCTTGGGAAGATTGTGTACGCAGGATGCGATCAAATCGTCTGCCTCGAATCCTGGAGCGTAGAATATGTTCTTCGCTCCGATGATCGGCAAATGATTCTCTCGGAATGCTTGCAACTGGTCGAATAGCAGTTGTCGCAATTCCTTTTCTTCCTCGGTTTCTTCCGCCCGTAGCTGCCGTCTAGGTTTTTTGTAATCGGGATCTATCTGCTTACGGAAGGCGTAGCCTCCGTCAAAGCAGAAGATCAATGTATCGACGGCTAGATCGTCCTGCAATTTGGAGCAGGTGCTATGTAAAGCCATGAAAAGCGTTCCTGGATCGCTTTTCCAAACCGATCCAGGAATAGTAAACCATCTCGCATACGCGAGATTGCTTACGTCTAAAATGGCGTAACGATGATCGTCCATTAGTAATCGTCTGCTCCCAGCCCAGGAAATCGATTGATTCGGTCTTGCGTCAGCTTTCTGACAGTTTCGATCTCGTCGATTTGCTGCTTGACGGATCTCAGGGTGTCTCGAAGTCGAATCAAATCCTTTTGAATCGAGTGCCGAATGTCGAATTTTTCCTGAGCTAGAATAGCCTCGCAGGATAAAAGACTATCCACAGCGGCATTTGCGGCCACTCGGATCTCCTCGACGGTATCATCTACGCCTACCATTATTCGTACCTTCGCTTTCGTTCTACTTTTAGCTTTGCTTCGATGTCATTCCATGCGGCCTGCATAGCATCGTAGAGTTCCGATTCTTTTCCATCGTCCTCAATTTTCCTAATCAGTTCCTCGCGGAAATGCGTTGTTTCGTAGAAGGGTGACGCAATTCGGCCTCCTGGAGCTTCCCATGCCTTTTCCTCGACTAGAAAATCGATTGCGGCTCCGGTAGCGTCCATACCGACATCTGGCATTATAGGCACAGATACAGTACGTTCCCTGCCGTTTACCCTATTTTTCTTGACATGGAAACGAGTTTTGTAGCCAATAACTCGTTTCTTTCCATGAATCTCTTTGGTCAGCTTCTCTCCCGGAGTCGTCCAAATTTCAACGCTCGCGTTGAATTTGATTGCATGTCCGCCGCTTCGCGACTTTTGCGGCCCGTAGAGTCCGGCATCGAGATTATCTCGTAACTGGCTAATGCCAGTTACGATGCTGCCTGAGTCGTAGATCATGGCAATAATCCGCGACAATCGTTCGGAATTGATCTTGGCCTTGCCGTCACCGTAAGAACCTTTGAGTTCCTTACCTTCGGCTCTCGCCTTAGCATCTTCCGCTATCTTTTTTTCCTTGGCTTCCGATGAAAGGGAATCAAAGGAATCGATGATTGCAATTATTTTCTTGCCTTGTCCGATCTTTGCTTCGATCCAGTCATAGACAAATTCGAGCAGCATCGGTTTTCCCGGTTCGGGTCGCAAAACCTGAATCCGTTTGGCTGCTTTCTTTCCGAAAAATAGCTCGAAGTCGAAAAAGTTTCCAACCTCAACGTCGATATGCCATAGTTCATAATCGTCAAACTTTGGATCATTTGCTGCCTCAGCAAGCTGAGTCAGCGTAGCTAGTGTTTTTCCGCTGGAGGAATCTCCAGCGTAAAACATATAGGTTCCCTTGAGCAACCCCCTACGCCAATCGCCGGATACGGCTAGATTAAGCAGTGGGCATCCAAGCGATAGATATTCCTCGGTTCGCTGCGGAACTACAGATCCTCGTTCGAGGATCTGTATCGCCTCCGATTTCTTTTTAGCCATCGATTTGCCTCTTTGTGATCTTTAGGACTTTATTGAGCGTTTCTTCGACCTTGTTCGGACTTACTATTTTGCTGTTGTAGGTCGCTGGATACAAGATGCTTTCGCCTCCGTGCCGGTCAAATAGATGACAATTTTCCAAATTGTCGTCAATCAGTATCGTATTTGGTTTAGCCAAAAGGTATTTGTCGTGCATGTAGATGGTATCGGTAATGCTGACACCTAGCTTCTCCCAAAGCCATTTGCTGCGTGCATAAAGGCAGTTTGGATCTCGAAATGGCCTAGTGCAGATGTAGACCTTTCCTAGCTTTTTGAGATTGTTGTAGAGCTTTTTGGCTCCTGGCAATTCTTGCATGTCTTGCCAGAATGAAACGAAAGTCATTGATTCGTTGAGCTTTTCCCAATCGATTCCATCGCCTTCCCATTTAGTCCAAGGCTTGTTTCTAGGCAATCCTAGCCAATCGTTGGCCTCGCCAACGTAGTCGGCTAGGACTCCATCACAGTCGAGATAAATACGCATTGTTACACCGCCACTGGAGCCGAAATAGCTGGATAAGGATCGTAGCCCAATACTTCAAAATCGCCGAGTTCGTAATCCAAGATCGATTCCTTTTTGCTCTTGATTACGAGTTGGGGACTTTGCTTTGGATTCCTACGAAGTTGTTCAACTATCTGTTCGGTATGATTGCTATAAACGTGACAATCGCCGATGGTATGAATAAGCCGACCCGGAGTAAATCCATGCGAATTTGCCAGCATATACGTCAACAGCGAATACGACGCGATATTGTACGGGACTCCCAGGAACATATCGGCGGATCGCTGATATAATTGGCAATCTAAAACATGATCGTGGCTGACGTAGAATTGTGCCATCATGTGGCAAGGCGGAAGTGCCATTGCGTGCAATTCCGCAGGATTCCAGGCAGACAGAATGATCCGACGAGAAGTCGGATCATTTCTGAGTTGGCTTTCGATCTCGGCAATCTGATCGACTCCTCCGAAATCTCGCCACTGCTTCCCGTAGACTGGCCCTAGATTACCGGCGGCGTCGGCCCACTCTTTCCAGATCGTCACACCATTCTCGACTAGGTAGGCGATGTTGGTATCGCCCTTGAGAAACCATAGCAGTTCTACTGCTATGTTTTTGAATGAGACTTTCTTGGTCGTAAGCAGCGGGAATCCGCTGCTTACGTCATAAATTGCTTGCTTTGCGAACAGCGAGTATGTCCCTACTCCTGTCCGATCTTTTCTACTTTCCCCACTTGCATAAACCTCATCCAATAGTTGCAAATACGGTACATCTAAAAATCGCATAGTTCTGCCCTTGTCAAAAGTAAACACGAAAAAGGCCGCCCGAAGGCGGCCTATCGAGTCACTGATTGGAGATTCTAAAACCAGCCTCGACTGCGGAAGTTAAGGTTATGACTCCCGGCACTTTCCGCTGCACCAACTCTGATTAGTGATATCAAGTTTTCTTTTTAGAGGAGGTCTGATACCGCTGGCTAGAAGCCACGCCCTAAGAGTCACGGCGAGTGAATCAGCAACCCCACTTTTTGAGGGGCACGATTTCTATCCTTTTGCTGAGGTTTAACAAACAGGCGACAGACAAGTCGCCTGTTTGATTATACCAGAAACCGGTCATCCGTAGCCAGCACCCTTGGCTATGCCGCTGGGTGCTGGCCTACGGATGAGTCCAGTTTCTAGTCATCCCAGTTATCCCAGGCTCCGTCTTCCTCAGTTTCCGCTACTGCTACCGGCTCCTGAGACTCTGGTTCTTTCTTAGCTGTCGGATATGGCTTTGTAGCCAGATCCGCAATCTTCGCCTTATGTGGTTCGTCTGAATCATCCAATACGGTAATAACACCGTCTTGGTTCTTCAGAATCGTGCATTTTCCTAGCGTTCGATGGAATACAGCAGCCCCCTTCTGTACCCAGTCTGGAGTATCAGAGGGTGCAACCGCAGCCTTGGCTGGCTTCGGAGCAGGGGCTTCGACCGGTGCTGGAGGCATCGTCGTATTGATCGGATTTAGAATTGTAGTAGGAACCTCAACTGCTGTTTCCACAGCAGGCTCGTCCTCCACTACATCCATATCCCAAAATCGGCCTTTGAGCGAAGCGTAGCTCTCGACTACCAAGAGATCATCAAGAGGCAATGCCTTAGCCAGCACATCGGCTGGAACGCCGTTGTGCTTTTGGAAAATTGCCGATACCAGTTCGTAGAACTTGGTAGTTGGCAGTGACTTTTCGATGAAAGTTGCGTACACAAACGATCCATCGACTGGATCTGCGAAGTAGTCTGCATATTCCAATCCTGGAATGTTTACGTTCGCAGCGACGACTGTATTCAACGGCTTGGTGAATGTATGGAACGAAGTATCGAAGATCGCTACTTTGTTTTCGTCTGGCAGCCAGACGTTGTACAGAGTCCGCTGCTTCGCATTCAGCGTCTTTGCTTGTTCCTTGGTGATCTGCCCACTTGCGAGTTGATCTTTGATCGCTTCGCAGATTGGGCATTTGTCGCCGTTGGTCAAACGGGGGCAGATAGCGTACTCTTTGCCAGATGCGCCGAAGTTTTGATGGATGTAATAATCCCGAGCGTAGTGTAGCTCGCCCGGCTTCACTACCGGATGTTTCGCCCCTGCCGGTACGGTGTATGGCAGGATTACCATGCGAATCTGTCCGGCCTGCTTGACTGAGAACTTTTCCGTACCCTTCGGGATGCGGAGAACGCCGACCTGTGATCCTTCGGATTGCTTTTTGCGATACGAAGCTGATGACAAAGCCATGTTACTTGACTCCTCGCGGTTGAACTGTGGTAGATCCAAGGTATCCGGCGATTGTCAATTCGGCCAAATACTTTAGGGTGGAACGCTTCACTTCGAGAGCGTCTACGACTGCTCTCGAAGATGCCAACTCAGACTTCGCGGCGATAGTCGCGTTCTGAGCGTCGATGTATTCTTGCTGGGTTGTGATGATGGCCTTGACGGTATCTTCCGTCACTTTCGCCATCCCAAAATCAATCGGATTCTGGCGAATCCGAATGCTTAACTGGGCTTCGACCAGTTTCAAAGCATTCTCGGCTCGCTGACTTGTTTCCAAGTCAGTGATAGCCTTGCGGCTCCAAACGAGGATCTCGTTTGGAATGTTTTCGAGTTCGGTGTCGAGATTATTGCGATCTACACCGAGATTTACGTCTTGAGACATTTCGTCTACTCCTACTAAAACCTAGAAACTGAACTTCCGACAATCTAATCTACGTTGACGCCTTGACCAAAGCGAGAACAAATCCACCTTTTTTAGAAGAAAAAAATGGCTCGCAAAACGCCGACATAATCTTGATGACTTGCGGAGTAGTCCGACCGTTATAGCAGATTGTGCTACCGTAGGACATGATTGTCAACCGAAGACGCTCGATCTCCGATTCTTGCAAATCCTTAATAGTAACTCCATGCTTTGGGAAAATCTTGACTCCAGCGTAAAGATCCTTAACTACTTGAAACAGATCCGGTTTCAAGTCATCGGTGCTTTGCAGCACCGATCCCCAATTCTCTTTGCTGATAGCAGAAATCTGCTCCAGCAGCACTAAAGCCTGCCTTGGGCTGCCATCGGCAGCCATAGCGATGGCTTGCGGATGGCAGGCAATTTGTCGCTTTTGTGCTACAGATTCGACCAGCGAGCATAGATCGCTGGTCGGGACTCTATCAAGTTTTAGATGCGTCAATCGCGTGAGCAGAGCCTTTTCCAGCTTTTCTGGATTGGTCGTGCAAAGGACGAAATAGACATGGGCTGGCGTATCTTCTAGCATTTTGAGCATGGCTTTTTGGGCTTGCTGAGATACTTGATGGCTTTCGTCGATAACGTAAATCCTAGCCTTGCCCGAAAGCGGCTTTCGCGGTAATGCGGCTTCGATCTCCCGAATCATGTCAATTCCGTTATCGCTAGCTGCATTTTTCTCGATGATCTCTAGCTTTCCAATTCCCAGTTCTCTGGCAATAATACGGGCAAGAGTAGTCTTGCCCGTACCGCTAGGACCGGAAAATAGAATAGCGTGCGGCAGGTTCCCTGCCGCAAGCATCGTCTGTAACGCTTCGGTTACGGCCTTCTGGCCGATGACCTCGGAAAGGGATGTTGGTCGTTCTTCCTGGTATAAGCCCATTACAAGTATCCCCTTACTAATTCGTTGATTCTGCGATGGAATGTCGGCAATGCTCCGTCATTCATAATGATCCGATCTGCAGAGATATTGTTCTTGTGCGATTCGCTAACGTGATCTGGTAGAGCAGCAACTTCGGGTGAAATCCGCCCTCCGATTCTCCAAATGATTCCACCTTCCGATTTTACGAACTCCGCTTCCTCTGGAAAGCGGAGATCGTGAATAGCAAATCGCGGATGCCCGGAATCGTTCATGCGTTTCTTAGCAACATTTACCCAACAGTACGGCCCGAAAACGTCGCGGCCATTTTCGGTTCCGATGGTACGGAGCATCTGCCTGACGGCTGGATATAGCCGTTTGGTGTAGTCCCAGCCGTGCTTATCCACCAAGGTCTGCAAATAAACTGCTCGATGGTGGGCAATGATGATTGCCGGATTTAATCTATACAGGCTTTCATAAACTGGATCGGCAAAGCCGATCAGTTTATAGCCGAAGTTGTAGGCTAGATAGGTTGCCGCTGTATTCTTTCCGCAGCCTATATCCCCGCATAATGCAATTATGCGAGGTAGATTAAGTTGCCCTGACATTTATATTCTCCTAGCTTTTGTGATAAGGTTTCTTTTCCGCCCAGCTTCGACCTACTTCTACCTCAGTTCCTAGAGGCAGTTTGATCCAATTCCATTTAGCTCTCAGACCTTCCGTCATTGTATATGTAGCCATTTCTACATAATCGTCCAATTCGCTAACGGGAACTTCTGCTAGTAGACTATCGTGAATCTGGCAAATGAGCTTTGTTCTCATTTTCTTCTGAATGATTTGCTTTGTTATATCTACAGCACTCTGCAAAAGACAATGGAATGCACAGCCTTGAGTTTCTACATTCAGTATTTCGTTACGTTTGAATACGCCCCAAATACGAAATCCTGTTTTGGTATACAGATATCCTTTTCTTAGATAGTTATCCCAAGTATCTTTTCGCCATTTCGCAAAAACAGGAAATCGAATACCCCAAAATCTATCGCAGACTCCTTTTATATGGCCTGTGAATGTTTCCGGCCCTTCGTCTCTTTCGGCTCCTAATCTTTTTATTCCTCGGCTTTGTAAATGCTCTAATACGGACTTTCCGTCCACTTTTGAATTTTCAACAGTGAGAGAATTTACACCGTCCCATAATTTCTTGGCAATAGCGGCATAAAAATCGCCATAGATCAAACTAAAGTTTGTGACTTTGGCTAGCTGTCTTAAAGGTTTGGGAACTTCCTGCATGAAAAAGCATTCTTGTGCGGTAGCTTTATGAAAGTCAAAGCCCGTCATTAGATATTCGGCCATAGTAGGATCGCCGTGTAGGCAGGCTCCGATTACGACTTCTAACGTCGAATAATCTATCTCTACGATTACCTTATCGTCTTCGTGCGGCTTTATAATTCCCCGAATCGCCCTCCCGATGTCGGGATCGCGAATCGGGATATTCTGCAAGTTCGGAGAATCCGAACTTGACCGATAGGTAACTACTTTGTGCAAATTAAAGAAAGCATGAACTCTGCCGTCGCAGAGTTCATTCTTAAAACCCATGAGGTATGTACCTCGAAGTTTATGCAATTTCTGGGTATGCTGAAAGAGCTTGGCGTAAGGAGTGCCAAGCTCTTTCAAAGCCCGGTCATCCAGAGACAGTTTACCTGTCTCTGGATTGACGATGCCGCCTGGATATCCCATGACATTGTAATAAATATCAGCTAATTGCTCTCTGGAGCCTAGCTTCGCTTTGACTCCAAATCGCTTTCGCTGCTCTGCGTACTCCGGCATTTCCCGCAATCGATCTTCCTGATCTTTTATCCTTGCCGATATATCGGCAAGGGCTGCATCCAATGCTGCACAATCTATTGGGAGTCCATTGCTCTCCATGCGCGTCAACGCTAGGGAGCCTTCATGGAGTAATCGATAGGCATCGCGGCTTGCCGGTTTCATCTGTAATTACTTTCGACGGCCTTGGCGATCAAATAGAATAACAGATCGTCCAGATTGGACTGCTCGGAAGGTCTGACGACCTTGAGCATCCCTGAATTGCAAACAGTTGCCACCTTGGCAACTGTTTACCCAGCCGACGACTCGGCCTTGGCGATCCTTGATCGCGTCGGCTGCATTAACTTGAGCAATTGTCAAACAGACAATTGCAGCTACCATTGCGTAGATTTTCATTTGCTTTCCTTTTGAAAATCGTAACGAACAAAATGCGACAGCCGTAAACTGTCGCGTAGACTACATCCTATCCTACGTTGGTCATCAGCCAAATCTTGACTGGTTGATATTTTCCTTGCGGAAAAATGTCAACCAATCCATCTGACCAGTGCAGTGTCGGTAAGCAACCTACTCCTGCTCCTCCTAAAATCGCGTGTCGCAATTCTACCGGATTGGCGACCTCTGCTACCTTAACCATCGGAATGCCTTCTGGCAATAGTTGTTGAGGATCGATGAATCCAAAACTATTTATGTCGATTCCCCTAATTGGGTAAGTATCGACGGGATCGCTCCCGTAGAGCCGGAGTCGATAATTGATAATCTCAGGCTTGTGGTTGTATTTGCTCTCTAACGATTCGTACACAGAAAAATTTCCGATCACGAAAGCATCTCGCTTTTTCGGTAGGGCTGCTTTCTGCCATAGTTCCGCTGGTTCATCGTAGCGGATCAGGTGGCGAATTTCATAGTTTGGCAGGATTTCTGCAAAGTTGACGGCATCGAGCATCCAGTTTTCGACATGCAGAACTATCTTAGGATTGGCTCGCTCTGCTGCCTCTACTTTCTTGATTTCTCGCAGCATTTTCCGATGAGCCGCAAGTACGCGAATTGCGTACTTGACAAATACCTCGCCTGCTTCGGTCAGAGTATTGTCTTGGTTGAGTAGTTTTACACCTACTGTCTTGATAATCCTACGATTCCCATCGGGAATCGTAGTGGTGTTGTCAATCTTCAAAGCCTTGGAGGCTTGAGCAGCATTCCCGTATTTGACAGTAGCCAGAAACCATTCCAATTCCTCCAATCTTGGAGAAATTGAAAATCTTCTAGGATTCGCTCTCCGTTTTTTCATGCTAATCCTCGGGCCAGCATGAGATCATCGACGGCCTTCCGACTTTGGTACATCCGGCAACCCCAACATAGTTGGGTTTGCCTTGCATAAACTCGCTTTCTCGTAAAGCGACGTAGTTGTATCGGCAAACGCCGAGTCTACGCTCGGCGTCTGTCATGTTCAATCCAATCATCGCAGTAACGTGGGCAATTTTAGCCTTGCTATCACTAAAGTTTTTCTTGGTGAGTAGCCATGCCGAGTATCCATCGGTATCGCTCTGGCTAGCTGTGACTACCAAACTCCTGGTCCTAGTGGAGAGGGCACGAAGTTGTGCCCATTGCTCATTGATTGCATCCCGCTTTTCTCGAAAACCTGCTGGTAGGGCCATAATGTCAGCATAGTCTATTACAAAGATTTCCGGCATCCAGCCTTCGTCTGCCCATCTTTCCGCCATTGCCGAAATATCGGCAACGCTGAGGGTGCTTGCCGGATAAGTTAAAAGTCGGAATCGAGTAGGATCGTTATGGGCTGACTCTGAGAATGCTTTGACGGCATCATCTTGAGTGATAACCGGTCCAGACATTGTATCAAATGATACCTTCGGTTCTTTTTCCTTGTACTCGATCTGCTTAGGGATAT
>Ga0194133_10010559_pt1 | contig 10362 bp, 9 predicted proteins | sample TA2KigOf40mmetaG_FD_155448 | JGI IMG/M metagenome (GOLD analysis project Ga0194133, IMG submission 155448) | Freshwater microbial communities from Lake Tanganyika, Tanzania - TA2015055 Kigoma Offshore 40m | ecosystem: Environmental > Aquatic > Freshwater > Lake | place: Tanzania: Lake Tanganyika... | reverse complement strand
GCGGCGACGATCGCGGTGGGCGGCGGGAGCACGGTACTGGCGCCTGCACCGCGACGCGCCCAGACCTCCCAGAACCCGATGATCGCGGTGAGGAGCAGGACCGGCGGTGCGAGGCCGGCGAGTGGTCGCCTCATCGGTACGGCCCGGCGAGGTCGTCGATGCTCGGTTGACGGTCGCGGTCGCGGGTCTGTTCGACCTTGACGACGGTGACGACCCCGTCGGCGCCGGCTCGGAGTGTGGCCTCGTGCACGGCCCGGACCAGCGGCCAGACCTCGTCGGGTTCCCCCTCGACGGCGGTGCCGAGCGGGCCGACGACGTAGCGGAGCCCGCTGGCCACCACGACGGCGATGGCCGCCTCCACGTGCGCCCAACGGCGGTCGGGTGTGCCCGTCGGCGACGGAAGGACCTGGATGTCGACGATCATTCCTGCATTCCCTCCGCTCGCATGACCGAGATCAGGTTCTGGGGTGTGCTCTCAGCCCGATCCGATCGGGCACCCCCAGCAGGTACCGACCATCGTAGCAAGGCCCTCCACCGGGAGGGGAGCCCGGGCGGTAGGGTGCGCGCATGCCGAGCATGCAGCGTCTCCGCCAGGCCGTTCTGGTCGCCGCCGACTACGAAGCGGTCGCCGACCGTGTGCGGTCCGAGTTCCGGCTCGCCGAGCCCTTCCACGATCCCGGGGTCGCGGAGTTCGGGCTACGCAACGGCGTGTTCGCGATCGGGGACACGTTCCTCGAGGTCGTCTCCCCGACCCGGGAGGGAACGACGGCGGGCCGCTACCTCGACCGCGTCGGGGGCGACGCCGGGTACATGGTCATGTTCCAGGTCCCCGACATCGACGTGGCGCGCGCCCGGATGGAACGGCTCGGCGTGCGGGTCGTGTGGGTCGCCGAGGAGGAGGACATCGTCGACCTGCACCTGCACCCGCGTGACGTGCCGGGGGCGATCGTGTCGCTGACGGCGGCCACCCCGGCCGGCTCGTGGCACTGGGCGGGTCCGGCGTGGGCGGGTCGGGTCCCCGAGCACGGTGCGGGGGCGGTCACGTCGATGACAGTCCGGGCCGCCGACCCCGCCGGGCTCGCGGCGCGCTGGGCCGAGGTGCTCGACGAGCCGGTGACCGTCACGGGCGGCGAGCCGACGGTCGTGCTCGACGGCGGTGCGCAGGTCGTGCGGTTCGTCCCAGCCGACGGTGCGCACGAGGGCATCGTCGAGATCGGGCTGGCGCTGCCGGCGGCGGACCGCGCCGGGCGTGACGCGGTGACGGTGGGCGGCGTGCGCTTCGTGCTCACCGACGCGTCCTGAACCGTGGCGTCGGCCGACGTCCCGCCGACGATCGCCTGGGCGGGTGATCGGATCCGGCTCATCGACCAGCGGCGCCTGCCCGCCGAGCTGGTCGTCGTCGAGGCGACCACGGTGGAGGAGCTCTGCGAGTACATAGCGACGCTCGCCGTGCGCGGCGCGCCGGCGATCGGTGTGGCGGGGGCGATGGGGGTCGCGCTCGCCGTCGTGCGTGGCGAGGACCCCGCTGCGGCAGGGGAGCGTCTGCGGGCGACGCGGCCGACGGCGGTGAACCTCGGATGGGGGGTCGACCGGGCGCTGGGCGCGGCCGACCCCGTCGCGGAGGCGCAGCGCCTCGCCGTCGACGACGTCGAACGGAATCGGGCGATCGGGCGTCACGGCGCGCCGCTGTTCGCGTCGGGTGCGAACGTGCTCACGCACTGCAACACGGGTGCGCTCGCGACGGTCGGCTGGGGCACGGCGCTCGGCGTGCTCCGTGCGGCGCACGAGGCGGGTACCCGTCTTCACGTGTGGATCGACGAGACGAGGCCGGTGCTGCAGGGGGCCCGGTTGACCGCGTGGGAGTGCGAACGGCTCGGGATCCCGGCGACGTTGGTGGCCGACGTCATGGCGGCGGCGCTGATGCGCGCCGGTCGGGTCGACGCGGCGATCGTCGGCGCCGATCGGATCACCGCGAACGGCGACGTGGCGAACAAGATCGGGACCTATGCGGTGGCCGTGGCCTGCCACCACCACGGGATCCCGTTCTACGTCGCGGCCCCCCGGTCGACCTTCGACCACACGCTGCCGACCGGCGACGCGATCGAGATCGAGCGTCGCAGCCCGGACGAGGTGACGACGATCGCCGGGGTGCGGATCGCCCCCGAGGGCATCGCCGCCGAGAACTGGGCGTTCGACGTGACCCCGGCCGAGCTCGTCACGGCGTGGATCACCGAGGACGGGGTGTTCCGCACCCCGCCCGGTCCCGACGTCGCACCCGCCCCGTAGCGTCCGGGGCGTGTGGTTCCCGCCCCGTTGCCCGGTCTGTGATCGTCTCGGGGCGGCGCCGTGCGCAGCGTGCGTGGCGCTGCTGACCGACGTGTCCGGTGCGCTGTGGCGTCTTCCCGGGGTCGACGCAGGTTCGGCAGCGCTCCGCTACGACGGCCCGGCGCGTCGGCTCGTGACCGGGCTCAAGTACCGAGGCAACCGCGCCGTGCTCACCTGGGTGGCCGACCGACTGTTGCCCGCCGTGCACTTCGGCGCGATCGGCGGCGCCGATGTCGTGACGTGGGCACCGACGTCGACCTTGCGTCGTCGGGCCCGCGGGTACGACCAGGCCGAGGAGCTCGCCCGACTGCTGGGCCGGCGTGCCGGGGTGCCCTGCCGTCCGCTGCTCCGGCGGGTGCCGGGCCCCGGGCTCACGGGGCGGACGCGCCGCGACCGGGTCGGTGCGGTCGCATTCGTCCCGCTGCGGGCGGTGGCGGGGACCGTGCTCGTGGTCGACGACGTCGTCACGACCGGTACGACGTTGTGCGCCGCGGCGGCGTCCCTGCGGACGGCGGGAGCGACGCGCGTGGTGGCAGCGGTCGCCGCCCGGGTACCACCGTGGTGACCATCGACCCTTGCGGTCCGTCGAACGGAGGCGCACTATCCCCCACATGCAGGTATCCGTCAGCAACCGTGGTACCGATCTGACCGAGGAGGCCCGTGCGGCTGCGGTCGACAAGATCGGGCGGCTCGACCGCTTCCTCGACGGGATGCAACGCGCCGAGGTCCGGTTCTCCCGGGAGCACAACCCCTCCATCGCCGAGAAGGAGGTCTGCGAGGTCACCATCGAGGGCAACGGCCACGTCGTCCGCTGCCGGGCGACGGCGGCCGACGTGTCGACTGCGGTCGACCGGGCGGTCGACAAGCTCGAGTCCCAGCTCGCCCGTCTGAAGTCCCGGCTCCGTCGCCGTCCGAGCCACGCCCGACGCCCGGAGTCCGAGATCCCCGTCACCGCGCTCCTCGACGACGAGGACCACTCCATGGCCGACGACGCCTACGTGACGCGTGCGGGCGAGCTTGTCGTGAAGCGCAAGTCGTTCGCCCTCCACCCGATCTCCGTCGACGATGCCGTGCTGCAGCTCGAGCTCATCGGGCACAGCTTCTACGTGTTCACGAACGAGGAGACGGGTCGCGCGGCCGTCCTGTACCGCCGGACCGACGGCACGCTCGGCCTGATCGATCAGGCCTGAGGGGCCCGTCGTCGGGGCCGTCGCGTCCCCGCCGGTAGGCTGACCGACCGCATGGGCGTATTCGACCGCATCCTCCGGACCGGTGAGGGCAAGATGCTCCGGTCCCTCCAGGCCCTCGTGCCCGACATCGCCGCGCTCGAGCCCGAGCTCGCCGCGCTCGACGACGACGCGCTCCGGCACCGGACGGTGCTCTTCCGGGAGCGGCTCGACCGAGGTGCGACCCTCGACGACCTGCTCATCGAGGCGTTCGCCACCGTCCGGGAGGCCTCGCGCCGGGTGATCGGTCAGCGGCACTACGACGTCCAGGTGATGGGCGGTGCCGCCCTGCACTTCGGCTGGGTGGCCGAGATGCGCACGGGTGAGGGCAAGACCCTCGTGTCGACCCTCCCCGTCTACCTGAACGGCCTGTCCGCCAAGGGCGTCCACGTCGTCACGGTGAACGACTACCTCGCCCGACGTGACGCCGAGTGGATGGGCCGCATCCACACGTGGATGGGCCTGACCGTCGGCATGGTGCTGCCGGGGAACGACGACGCGGCGACGAAGCGGGCGAACTACGCGTGCGACGTCACCTACGGGACGAACAACGAGTTCGGGTTCGACTACCTGCGCGACAACATGGCGATGACCGCGGAGGACAAGGTCCAGCGCGGGCACGTCTACGCGATCGTCGACGAGATCGACTCGATCCTGATCGACGAGGCACGCACGCCGCTGATCATCTCCGGTCGGGTCACCGACGCGGCGGCGCTCTACAAGCGGTTCTCCTCGGTCGTGCGGCAGCTCTCGCGCGACGAGCACTACGAGGTCGACGAGGAGAAGCGCACGGTCGCCCCGACCGAGGCGGGCGTGGAACGGGTCGAGGAACTGCTCGGCGTCGACAACCTCTACGACCTCGGCCGCACGGACCTCGTGCACCAGCTCCAGGTGGCCCTCAAGGCGAAGGAGCTGTTCAAGCGCGACAAGGAGTACATCGTCGAGGCGAGCGAGGTGAAGATCGTCGACGAGTTCACCGGCCGCACGCTCGAGGGTCGCCGCTGGTCGGAGGGGATCCACCAGGCGATCGAGGCGAAGGAAGGGGTGCGGATCAAGGAGGAGAACCAGACGCTCGCGACCGTCACCCTGCAGAACTACTTCCGCATGTACGACAAGCTCGCCGGGATGACCGGTACGGCCCAGACCGAGGCCGGTGAGCTCGCGACCACCTACGGCCTGCAGGTCGTGCCGATCCCGACGCACCGACCGATGGTGCGCGCCGACCACAACGACCTGATCTACAAGTCCGAGGCAGCGAAGTTCGAGGCGGTGGTCGACGAGATCGTCCACCACTACGAGGCGGGTCGTCCGGTGCTCGCCGGTACTGCGTCGGTGGAGCACTCCGAGCTGCTGTCCCGGCTCCTCACCCGGCGCGGGGTGCGCCACGAGGTGCTGAACGCCAAGCAGCACTTCCGCGAGGCGGAGATCATCGCCCAGGCCGGTCGACCGGGTGCGGTCACGGTGGCGACGAACATGGCGGGCCGTGGCGTGGACATCCTCCTCGGCGGGAACCCCGAGCTGATGGCGCTCGCCGATCTGCGGACCGAGGGGCTGCCGGCGACCACGCCGGACGAGGTACGTCGTCGGCCGCTGGTGCTCCGGGAGGACATCGCCAGGCTGCGGTCCGCCGGGGTCGACGACGAGGTCGTGGTGCCCCTCGAGGACGAGCTCGCCGTCGCGGAGCTCGCCGCGGCCCGGCTCGACGAACGGACGGCGGTGCACGCGGTCGACACGGCCGCACAGGGCGTGCGGGTCCGGGAGCTCGGTGGTCTGGTGGTGGTCGGCACGGAGCGGCACGAGTCGCGCCGGATCGACAACCAGCTCCGTGGCCGTTCAGGCCGGCAGGGCGACCCGGGGGAGAGCCGGTTCTACATCTCCCTCGAGGACGACCTCATGCGCCTGTTCGCGACGGGGCTCATGGAGCGCGTGATGAGCGCGACGATCCCCGACGACGTGCCGATCGAGTCGAAGATGGTCACCAAGGCCGTCGAGCGGGCGCAGACCACGGTGGAGCAGAAGAACGCCGAGGTCCGCAAGAACGTCCTCAAGTACGACGAGGTGATGAACGCCCAACGGAAGGTCGTCTACGGCCGCCGCGACCAGATCCTCGCCGACGGCGATCTGCGCGAGGAGTTCCTCGGGTCGCTCGCCGAGGTCGTCGACGGCCTCATCGCCCGCCACCTGCCCGACGGTGTCGCCGGCGACTGGGAGGCGCACGGGTTGCTCACCGACGTGGCCACGTTCTGGCCGACGGCCCTCACCGAGGCGGACCTCGCCAACGTGCGGTCGACCGACGAGCTCTACGAGGCGCTCGCCGGCGAGGCCACGGCGACCTACGAGCGCAAGGAGGCCGACCTCGGCGCTCCGGTGCTCCGGGAGATCGAGCGTCGGGTGCAGCTCTCCCTCGTCGACCAGCGCTGGCGCGAGCACCTCTACGAGATGGACTACCTGCGGGAGGGCATTGGGCTGCGGGCGGTCGGCCAGCGCGACCCGCTCACGGAGTGGCAGCGCGAGGGCTTCGAGATGTTCGGCCAGATGCTCTCATCGGTGGCCGAGGACTTCGTTCGCATCGTGATGCATGCGGAGATCCGCGCCGAGGTCGCCGCGTCGGCCGAGGAGGCCGACGTGATCGCCTCCTTGCCCGAGGCCGCCGAACCCAAGCTCCGTGGCGTCGCCTACTCCGCAGCCGAGGAGCCCGTGCGCTCTCCCGCACCGACGCTCACGGTGCCCGGCCCGTCGGCCCGCGGTGCGGCCCCGGGGGTGGTCACGCGAGCGGCGGAGCCCGCGGCGTCCGCCCCGAAGGTGGGGCGCAACGCGCCGTGCCCGTGCGGGAGCGGCAAGAAGTTCAAGCTGTGTCACGGCGCGGGCTGAGGCGGGGTCGACGTGCGTGACTTTTCCTCCGATCTGACCGCGCTGCGGGACCGTCTCGCCGAGGCGGAGCGCTACCTGGCGATCCCGGAGTTGCGGGCGCGGCGTCCCCAACTCGAGACGGAGATGGCCCGACCCGATCTCTGGGACGACGCCGAGCGGGCGCGCAAGGTGCAGACCGAGTTGGCGGCCGTGGCCGGCGACCTCGACCTGTTCGCCGCGCTCGGCCGTTCGCTCGAGGACGCGACGGTGCTCCACGAGCTCGCGGTCGAGGAGGGCGACGACTCCGTCGAGGCAGAGCTCGAGGGCCTCGTCGCCCAGTTGGCGGCGCGGCTCGACGAGCTCGAGCGGCGGTCGCTGTTCACCGAGCCGTACGACACCTACGACGCCGTGTGCGAGATCCACTCCGGCGCCGGTGGCACCGACGCCCAGGACTGGGCGGAGATGCTGCTGCGCATGTACCGCCGCTGGGCGGACGAGCACGGTTTCAGCGTCGAGCTCGACGCGGTCACCTACGGCCAGGAGGCGGGCATCCTGTCCGCGGACTTCATCGTCCGGGGCCGATATGCGTTCGGGATGCTGCGCGCCGAACGGGGGACGCACCGTCTCGTGCGGATCTCACCGTTCGACAACAACGCCCGGCGGCAGACCGCGTTCGCCGGCCTCACGGTCGTGCCGTTCATCGAGGACGACGGCGAGGTCGAGATCATCGAGAAGGACCTCCGCATCGACGTGTACCGCTCGCAGGGTGCGGGCGGTCAGCACGTCAACACCACCGATTCTGCGGTGCGGATCACCCACGTGCCCTCCGGCATCGTCGTGAGCTGCCAGGTGGAGCGCTCCCAGATCCAGAACCGTGAGCGGGCGATGCAGATGCTGCGGGCGAAGCTCGCCGATCGGGCCCGGCAGGAGCGCGACGAGGAGTTGAACCGGCTCGCCGGTGAGAAGAAGAAGGTCGAGTGGGGGAGCCAGATCCGCTCCTACGTGCTCCAGCCGTACCAGATGGTCAAGGACGAGCGGACCGGGCACCAGACCTCCAGCGTGGAGGCGGTCCTCGACGGCGACGTGCAGGACTTCATCGACGCGTACCTGCAGTGGCAGCGCGCCGAGGCGGCGACGAACGCCTGAGTGCGGAGGGATCGCGCCGATCGCGTGGTCGGCGTGGGTATCCTCGGAAGGTCCGTCGGACGACCCCCACCATGATCAAGCTCGACAACGTCTCCAAGGTGTACAAGGGCGATGTTCATGCCCTTCGGAACGCCAACGTCAACATCGACAAGGGCGAGTTCGTCTTCCTCGTCGGCACGTCCGGGTCGGGCAAGTCGACCTTCATCCGCCTGCTCAACAAGGCGGAGGAGCCGACCGAGGGGCAGATCTTCGTCGCCGGCAAGGACATCGCGCGGCTCAACAGCTGGAAGGTCCCGTACCTCCGGCGGAACATCGGCTGCGTGTTCCAGGACTTCAAGCTCCTGCCGAACAAGACGGTGACGGAGAACGTCGCCTTCGCCCTCGAGGTGATCGGTCGCCCCGCCCACGTCATCCGTTCGCAGGTGCCGGCGATCCTCGACCTCGTCGGCCTGACGGCGAAGTCCGAGAACTTCCCCGACGAGCTTTCCGGCGGTGAGCAGCAGCGCGTCTCGATCGCCCGGGCGTTCGTGAACCGCCCCCTGATCCTGCTCGCCGACGAGCCGACGGGGAACCTCGACCCGGGCACGGCGGTCGGCATCATGCGGTTGCTCGACCGCATCAACCGGACCGGTACGACGGTGGTCATGGCCACCCACGACCGGGGCGTCGTCGACACGATGCGGCGCCGGGTCATCGAGATCGAGAAGGGCCACATCGTCCGCGACCAGTCGCGGGGCGTGTACGAGTAGACGCGCCCGGTCGCTGGAGGAACTCTGATGTCGATCAACCTCGCCTACGTCGCCCGGGAGACCGGGTCGAACCTGCGCCGGAACCTGAGCCTGACGCTCGCGTCCATGCTGACCGTGGCCGTGTCGCTGTCGCTGTTCGGCGCCGCCGTCCTCATCGCGCAGGGCGTCGGCAACATGACCGCCCGCTGGCAGGGCGGCATCGAGTTCATCGTGTTCATGAACCCGAACGCCACGCCCGAGCAGCTCAACGGCGTGCGCACGGCGCTCGAGGCGAACCCGGAGGTCGACACGGTCGACTACGTCGACAAGGAAGCAGCGTACGAGGAGTTCAAGGAGCTCTTCTCGCGGTCCAAGGAGATGGTCGAGGCGGTCGACGCCGAGGCGATGCCGCCGAGCTTCCGGGTCGCGCCGCGTACCACCGACGCCGACCTGATCCAGGCGCTCGGCCAGGAGTACGAGAACCGTGCCGGGGTACGTGAGGTCGTGTTCGCCTTCGAGACGGTCCGCACGATGCAGAACGTGACGACTTGGATCACCCGACTGATCATCTTCATCGGTACCGCCCTGCTCGTCGCCGCGGTGATGCTGATCCTCAACACGATCCGCATGGCCATGTTCGCCCGACGGCGCGAGATCGAGGTGATGAAGCTCGTCGGTGCCACGAACTGGTTCATCCGGGTGCCGTTCATGATCGAGGGCCTCATCCAGGGGGTCATCGGCGCGCTCGTGGCGATGGGCGTCGTACAGGGTCTGAACGTCGCGTTCGACCGCGGGTTGAACGGCAACGAACGCCTCCGGATCTTCGAGGGGTTCGTCGTGCGAGCCTCCCAGCTCGGGGTCACGATGGCCGCGTTGCTGGCGATCGGCTGCCTGATCGGCGCGATCGGGTCGGGTATCGCCGTCAGCCGCTATCTCGACGTCTGAGCCCGGCGGGCGTCGCACCGCCGTGGAGGGGTTGTCGGAGCTCGCCGATGCCGCCGGGGTCCTCGGCGGCTACCACGCGACGACCGGCGCCTGGGTCGAGGCGTCGACGACCGATCTGGTCCGCACGCTCGAGGCGTACGGGTTCGACCTTGACGGCGCCCACGACGTCCGCGGCCTCGCGGCCGAGGTGCGCGCCCGCGACGGCCGACGCCCCCTCGAGCCGGTGCTCGTCGCCTGGGACGGTCGCCTCGCCGGTGTCCGTGCCGGTGGTGCGGACTCGCACGTCGACGCGGCGGGTCGGATCGATCTCGAGTCCGGCGACCGGGTCGACGTGGTCGTCGCTGCGGGGATCGTCCGGGCCGCCGGTCGTCTCCCCTTCGGCGTGCACCGGCTCCACGTCGGTGACGACGTCGCCACGGTGATCGCCGCACCGCGCACGGCGTGGCGGCCGGCGGCGGGATCGGAACGCCGTTGGGGGGTCTTCGTCCCGACGTACGCACTGCGCACCTCCCGCACCCGGGGGATCGGCGATCTCGCCGACCTCGGGGCGACCTTCGACTGGCTCGCCGGTCGGGGCGGACAGGTGGTGATGACCCTCCCGTTGCTCGCGGCGTTCCTCGACGCCCCGGCCGAGGTCTCGCCGTACACGCCGGTGTCCCGCCGCTTCTGGAACGAGGGCTACCTCCCGCTCGACGGCACCGCGGCGGCTGCCCCGACCGACGACGGGGACCTCGTCGACCACACCGCGGTGTGGGACTGGCGGCGGCCGCAGCTCGCCGCGGCGGCGGAGGCGTTCTTCGCGTCGGGCGGTTCGGCGGACCTCGACGCGTGGGAGTCCGCTCACCCGCTGGTCGGGGAGTACGCACGGTTCCGGGCCGCGGGTGTGCGGTACGGGCGTGACTGGCGTCGTTGGCCGGCCCGGCTGCCCGCCGACGTCGACCCGGCCGAGGTCCGGTTCCACCGGTACGTCCAGTGGCGCACCGACACGGCCCTCGCCGCGCTCGCCGGTCGGGTGCGCCCCCGCGGGCAGATCCTCGCCCTCGACCTCCCCCTCGGCAGCCACCCCGACGGGTTCGACGTGTGGCGGGAGCGGCACCTGTTCGTGGAGGGGATGTCGGCGGGCGCGCCACCGGACGACTTCT
>Ga0194133_10010557_pt1 | contig 10367 bp, 2 predicted proteins | sample TA2KigOf40mmetaG_FD_155448 | JGI IMG/M metagenome (GOLD analysis project Ga0194133, IMG submission 155448) | Freshwater microbial communities from Lake Tanganyika, Tanzania - TA2015055 Kigoma Offshore 40m | ecosystem: Environmental > Aquatic > Freshwater > Lake | place: Tanzania: Lake Tanganyika... | reverse complement strand
CAGAACGTACGCAAGCTAAAGATGTTATGAATATGCTGCCTTCTATGTCGCTAGAGCAATTGCGTGCTTTGGCAGGTGTGGCTACGACTGCAGCACCAGTAACACCAGCAGCAATTCAAACATCAGGACAAAGATTTGTTGGTTCTGATAAACAAGGTGAAGGTGGAGATATTCGTAAAGCGGATATTGCTGCAGGAGGACAAAACAGCCCCGCTATGCCCTCACAGATTGCTCCGTATATACCAAAAAATTTGCGAATGGCTGATATAAGTGAACCTACAAGACCGGCAGAAGTTAATTTACCTGCGTTGCTCACTCAAGCAGACGCTATTACAAAAGCATCGTCTGGAACAGCACCCAACGTGTTGACTACAAAACAAGGTGTTGAACGTATTTATGATGCTATGCGTGAGGCTGGATTTGATCCTAAGTTTTTTGAAAAACGTGTTGGTGAGTTAACAAAGGAAAAAGAACAAAGCAAACTTGACAGGCGTGAGGCAGCTTGGCTGCGCACATTGGAAGGTGCTTTTGAAATGCTTGGTGGTGAGTCACCTTATGGCTTTGTTAATTTTGGTAAGGGTGCAGCCAAAGCAGTTAAAGGAATTCAGGAAGATCTTAAAGATATTAAGAAGATTGACCGAGAGCGTGATAAAGCTATACGTGATGTGCAGGCAGCAGAACAAGACTTTCGCAAATCCGCAGGACTTACCGGACTTAAAGAAGTTCAAGAAAGTCAGAACCGCCTTGATAGATTTAATGAACAACGGGCTAATCGTACTAATGATCTTGCTAGAACACTTTACTCTGGTGAAATTCAAAAGTATGTTGCAATGCAACCCACAGGCACGGAGCGAATTATTGAGCGCAGCATGCGTGATCCAAACTACGCGGTTTTTGCTGAAAAGTTTGCAGGGCGTAGTGGCGCTGGCGCAGACCCAATGGCAGACATTATTGAGCACTACGCTAAAAATCCGCTTGCATTGGAGCGTTTAAAAGATTCAAAAGATCCACAAGAAATTGCACTGTATAACGCTATCAAAGCTAGATTAGCTGCTATGTCTGTACCATCAGCAAGCACACGCTCAACTGGAATCGTACGCGAATAAAACATGGCTCAATATCTACCGCTTCCCGATGGTTCCTCATTAAAACTGCGGGAGGGGGAGACTCCTGCGCAGGGATGGGCGCGCGCCCAACAGATGTACCCAGAGGCTTTTGCTCGCGCTGCACCTACTGAAGAACCTAAAGGTGGTTTTATTCCTGCTACTAAAGCAGGCATAGCTAGTCTTAAATCAGACGTAGCCGGATTGCTTGGACGTACTGGAATTATTGATATTCCTACGGCAGAAAAATATCGCCAAGAACAGGAAGAGTATCAGCGCCGCGTATTTAAACCTACAGAAAAAGGTTTTCTAGAAGCACCTGGAACTAAAGTTGCTGAACTTTTGGGTGGTTCGCTACCGTACATGGCTGCTCCAATAGTTGCAGGTGCGGCGGCTACAACGCTACCTGTTTCCACTCCGTTAGCTGCAGGGCTTGGTCTTGGTGCTGCGGGACTTACATCAGCCGCTCAATTTACGGGTTCTAACATTTCGCGCCAGGTTGAAGAAGGCAAGCGTTTAGCAGAAACTGAATTAGGCGCTGCCACTGCTGCTGCGTTGCCCCAAGCAGCATTAGACTTAGTGTCGTTCCGCATGATGCCTGGTATCCGTCGCATATTTATGCAGGCTGGCAAAGATGTACCTGAAGCAGCGGCTAAAAAAATTGCTGAGCAAGGCGTTAAAGACGTAGCAAAAGACTACGCTGTTGCCACTGGTAAATCGATGGGGGTAGAAGGTCTTACGGAAGCTGGACAGCAGGTTCTTGAGCGTCTGCAGGCTGGTTTAAATATTACTGATCCTGAAGCACGTAGCGAGTACTTTGACAGCTTTATTGGCGGCGCTGTATTAGGTGGCGCCATATCACCAGCAGGTCGCTTTATTGAACGTGGAAGTCAGCAACGCAAGGAAGAAGCGGCAGCGGCTAAAACTAAAGCGGAAGAATATCGTAAAAAGCAAGAAGAAAAAAACAAAGAACTTGCTGCTCAGTTTGGTGTACCGCTTCTTACTGGTGAAGAAGCTACTCGTCCTTTGTTTATGGGTGAGAAAGGTGAGCCTGCTAAGTTTACCGACTTGCAAGAACGTGAGCGGATGCTCCAAGAAAAAGAGCAGGCTAAAAAAGATGCACAAGCGCAATACACTGAAATAACAAAGTCTATCAATGACCTGCGAGAGCAAGGTCAAAAAGCTACGCCAGAACAAGCTATTGCTTTAGGTCAACAAGCGCAACAGTTAGATACGCTGAAAACGCAACTGGAACAACGTGTTGCAGATAAAAAAGATCCAATTTATAAAACCAAACTGGTTACCTTTACTGAACTTACACAAAAAGAAACAGACAAAAAACTGACTACGTACGATGCGCTGCAACAAAAAATAAAGCAAGCACAGGGACAGTTTGATAAAGCTAAAGAACAAGGCGATGTTATTGCGCAAGGTAAAGCAGCCCAAAGACTTCAAGATCTTCAAGAAGAACTGCGCGGTGCAACCCCGGATTTGTTTGGCCTTGAGGGTAAAAAACAAATAGCTGAGCGTAAAAAAACTGAAGAAGAAGCTCAGGCGTTAGAAGAAAGGCGCACAGCATTTAACGCAGCTTTACTTATGCTAGGTAAACGCGCTGAGCGAACTAAAAACCGAGAAGAGCTTGCGGAAATAACCACACAGCAAGATGCGCTTAAACGGCTGGAGTTTGGCCTTGACCGTATGGGCCTTGGCGTTCTTGGTATTACTGGTGAGGAACGAGTTAAAGCAGAAGTTGATCTTGGGCAGGGTTTTATTAGCCCTGCAATGGCTGAAAAGCTTGGCATCTACGATGATCAATTTAATGCACTGCAAAACCGTCTTGCAAAAGTTGCTACGCCTGAAGAAGAAACAGCCGTTAAAGAACAAATAGCCGCGCTTAAAGAAAAAGCTAGAGATCCTGTTCGTGCTGTTGACGTATTAGAAAACATTAACACGGCGTATCAAAATGCTTTAGCTAAGCAAAAAGAAACTGTTGATGCCGTTGCGGCTAATGAATTTAATCCGTTTGATGCTAAAGGCCAACTAACTCAGCAAGGTAAACTGGCTGTAGCAAATGAAGCTATTTTACGCCAGCTTGCGGAACTGCGCCGTCTTGGGCGCGAGTCCAAAGAAACGATGGAAGCGCAGCGTGCTGAAGATTTGTTTGCTGAAGCACCTACAACAGGTGAAGTTCGCATGCAGCAAATAGCGGGCGAAGCTGGAGCAAAACCTAAAGCAGAACTAGAAGAACAAAAAGTTAGTGCGGAATTTAGTAGCCGCAATGAAGCCTTTGAATCTTTGTCTGATTCAGCTTATTTTTTACAACGTGGCAGCTTTACTGGAGACCGGGAAAAGGGTGCTGGTTTAGCCGGGGCAGAAGAAACACGTAATGCTGCACTTGCACAAAAAGTACAAACACTTAAAAAAGAACTTGCCCAAGTTGTACGTAAACAGCTTGATCCCCAAATACAAAATCTTCCGTCATTAGCTAAACGGCAAGCTGTTCTTGAAGGACGAATTAAAAAATTAGAAGCGGGACTCACAACCCGCTTAAAAGATCCAGAGTTAATTGCCAACGACACGATTGAAGAATTAAACAAAATCAGAAAAGAAACTGGTCGCCCACCGCTTACTGAAAACGAACAAAGACGTGTAGCTAAAGATATTATTGATAATTTTCAACCAGAAGTTAGAGGTACGCTTGGGCCACAAGATCGTCAACTTATACCGTATAAACAACAAGTTGCCCGTGCTGAACGTGCAGTTGATTACTTAATTGCTGATGCCCTCAAAGATATTGAAGCCAGTCGTTTAGCCCGTGGTATCGGCCCAATGCCGCCATCGGACGCACGTACTATAGAAGCAAACCTACGAAACGAATTTAATACTTTTGTAAGTAGAGTTAGCGCAGCGGAACGTACAACTGGCGAGATGGAAGAAAAACCGGTTGCTGTAAAAATGGTTGACGGCAAGCCTGTCGTGGTTAAAAAGCTGCGTCCCAAAAAACCACCTGAAGCCCAACGTGCGTATGAAAAACTTGGTGTTGCGCTTAAAACTCTTCGTAACGAGTTAGAAGGAACAATTACTGAAGCCAAAGGCATCCCCGCTAAAGGTGAGTTTGAAGAAGAGCCTGTTGAAGTAGCTAAACCTGTTAAAGAAAAGCCGGTTAAAACTACTAAGAAAAAAATTGCCGAGCGTGAAAAAGCAGCAAAACATGAAGCACGTAAACGCAAAGCCGTTGCTGTTGGTAAACAAGTTGTGTCTAAAAATCAAAAGCAAATGCGGGGACTTGAAAAACAACTACGGGCAACCGGTGCTGAAATAGCTCGTTTAAAGAAAGCAGCGCTAAAAGATAAAAACCCACAAATGCGTTTGGCTAAAGTAGAACGCCTTGAAACGCAGATGGAGCAAATGCGCAACAATTTATTAGAGCTGAAGAATACCAATAAAGGGTTGGCAGCGGCATTACGCACACTTGGTGTTGAAACTAGCCGTACCCGCAGTGCCGCCTACATCTTGGACATGATTGAAAACGATCAATACCTCATTAAAGAGGAAATGTCTGAAGCTGGATTAGGTGACAAAACTGTAGAACGTGTAGAGCAGCTTCAAAAAATTAAAGCGGAGTACGAAAAAAGTTTAGCTGCCACCGAAGCTACAGCTAATGCGTTAGAACGGCGCTTAAATTTGTTAACACTATTTGGTGTCAAACTAAAGATTGCTGAAGGTAGTAAAATTAAAACACGCGATGACTTACGCAAACAAGTTGAATTTCAAAAACGTTTAGTTAGTCAAACAAAAAGCGAAATTAACAAAACACAACGTGAAATAGCTTCGTATTTAAAACGCGGTTTTGATGAAGAAGCAAAAGAACCTGAAGTAAGTCGTCGTTTTACAGGATACGAAGTAGATCTTGCGGCTAAGTTTTTACAGTCACGGATTGATCAAGTGCTTGCCCGTATGGAAAAAGCACAAAAAGTTATAGATGAAAACGACAAACTAATTAAAGCGCAGCTTGGCACCATCACAACGCCTACTGGCAAAACATTACCCGGAATCAGGGTAACTACTGAAATGGAGTGGTCACCCAAAGCTCTTAATGAAACAGCACAACAAGAGCGTGAGTTGTATCAAAAACAATACGAAGACGCTGTTGCTGCACGTAATGAAATTGCTGAACGCTTGCGTGCTGCTGGTAAACCTCTTCGTGGCAACGATGAGTACGAGAAAGCCGCAAGCAAGGCGCGTAATTTAGCTAGGGCTAGAAACGCAGTTAAAGATTTTGTTTACGGCAATGTGCCTATCAGGACTAAACAAGAAATTTTTGCTACTGATGCAGATGCAAAAGAAATATTAGGTCAACGGCAACGACAAACTGCCGACTTTGTTGAATCAAAAACTGATGAAGACATTGAAACAGCTAAAGATGTTCACGCCATGCTAGTTGAAGATGTCTTGCTGGCGCAAGAAGCTTTACGCAGTATCCCTGCGGATGACAAAACAGCCATTAAGAAAGCCAAAGCTGCATTGGTGGCAGCTAAAAACAGGTTAAGCAAAGGGTCTATTTATCAACTTCGAGCTGCGCTGACAAGAGAAGAAATGAAGGAAACGCTTGTCCAAGCAGAGGAGAACACCAACACAGTTAAAAAAGGTGCGCGTAAAGGTAAAACTGAATTTAACGTAGAAGGCGTGCTTGATATTGATGCAGGTACTGCATCTGATAAAGATATTATTGACAGCATCGACTATCGTGATGACACGATTGACCCTCGCCTTGGTGAAGAACCCACTGAACTGATTGATGAAAAAGAAGCCAACGAGCTATTGGCAAAAATTAAAACCAAAGCTAAAGCGCAAGATATTGATTTTGAATATTACGAAAGCGTAGAAAAATTGCCTATTGGTATCCGCAAGCAAATGGCAAAGCAGGGTATGGATACCGTAGCCAGCCAGCTTAGGGGTGGTGTGTACAAAGGTAAAGTGTTTGTCATTGTGCAAAATCACAACGACATGACAGATCTGCAAGAAACTTTAGCGCATGAACTTATTGGTCACTATTCTTTTGATGGGCTGCTTGGTAAAGAAGGCATGATCAAGCTGTCGCAAAAAATTGACAAAACACCAGACGGAATATCAAAACTTGCTGAAGAACTTGGCGGTGAAGAATTTAAACGGCAAATAGAAGGTGTGTTTGCTAATGCCGTAGAGTATTACAAAAAACCATTTATGGAAGGTAAGATTACAGATTCCCAGATACGTGCTAACGCTAAAATTAAAGCCATGCGCGAAATGGTGGCATACACTATGGAAAAGCAGGTTACTGCTTCCCGTATAGAAAAACTTAGCTACTGGTACAAGGAACTAGTTGGTGCTTTGCGTGCGGCGTTGCGTAAAATAGGATTTATAGATAAGTTTCTTAAAATTAGCACCAGTGATTTGTTTTACTTAATGAAACAGGCCAAGCGTAATTTTGAAGCTGGCAAACCTGTAGCTTATCGTGACGCGGATGACATGATTTCTTTCCGTAGTACAGGCGCACTTCCTCCACAGACTGGCCTTGGCGCTATGGTGGCTCCTCGTGGAAAGATGTTTGACACACTTAAAGCAAATTTAACTGGCCTTAATTTCCGCGTGCAGTTTGTTGACAGATTGGCTGCGCTTGATGCACTAGTCAAACGAGGAGTGGATGCAGGCTTAATTGATTCGCTTAAAGCTATGGATGTAATGTACTTTAGCCGTAAAGCGGATCAACGTAACAACATGACTTCTCAATTTGTAACCAACGGTGTAGGCAAAATAGTCAAAAAAGATGGCGAGTTTCAATATGTTGGTGGCGATGGTCCCAGCATGAAGGATGTGTCTGAGGCGTTAAGTAAATCTGGTGTGCCATCTAAGCAAGTTGAAAACGAGTTTACTCAGTATGAAATAGCTTTGCGTGCTAAAGATGTTGGAATTAACAAGCTTGATTTTACAGAAGAGAAAGTTACGCAGAAAGATGTTGACGCTATCATCGACAAGTACAAAGACAATGAAGCGTTTAAAGAAGCGCATAAGCTGTATCAACAATACAACCGTAACTTAATTGATTTTGTGGTGTCTGCTGGAGCCATGACTCCTGAAGAAGGTGCTCGGTTAAAAAGCATGAACTACGTACCTTACTACAGAAAACGTGGCGGCGCTGCTGAGTTAGTCGTGTTTGGTGAACAGCCTATCCGCATAGGCGACATGAAAAATCAACCTTACTTAGATCAGCTTGTGGGCGGCAAACAACAAATTCTTCCAATTTTTACAGGCGCTGTGCAAAACACACAACTGCTTGTAGATATGGCAATGAAGAATATGGCGACCCGTAACACGGCGTTTGTTCTTGGCGAGATGGGACTGCTGGATGTAACTGAAAAGCAAGCAGCTAAAGGTTTGACGGGAATTCACAAAGGCATGGGGCCAGCCGATAGCAACGTAATACGCTTTAAGGTTAGCGGAAACGATATGTGGGCACGGGTAAATGTCGAAGCCAAAAAAGATATCTTTGGGGATATTCCAACCGAACTTGTTGTTACGGGTATGGAAGGCATTAAGGCTACATTGCCTGTAGGCATACGTATGCTTGGTGTTCCTGCAAACATACTGCGTAAATTAATTACACGTGATCCTCGCTACGCAGTACGCCAAATCTTCCGTGATTCAATGTCGGCGGTGTTTACAACCGGTGCTAATTTTGTGCCTGTGGTGCAGACAGTCAAAGACATAGCCACCATGAAGAAAGGTGAGACATACAAAAAACTGCAAGAGTCTGCTTCACTAGGCGGTCAGGTTATTACTGGCGCTACTGATGACATGGATAAAATTTTATTACAGATAGCTTCTGGTAAGCGTGGGTGGCCGATGGCGTTGGCAAAGCTGGATGAACTAGCCATGATGGGGGATGCAGCGACTCGCGTATCTATGTACAACTCGTTTATTAAGCAAGGGTTGTCTGAACGAGAAGCTGACTTTGCTACGATGGAGGCAATGAATTTTAGCCGTCGCGGTTTATCTCCCACTATGATGTATGCCAATACAATGATCCCGTTCTTCAATGCTGGTGTTCAAGGTATTGATGTTTTGTACCGCGCTATTAAGGGAGACATGCCGTTTAGTCAACGCCTTGATATTAAGCGTAAGTTGTTTATGCGTGGATTGATGATGGCTGGTATGACTATGGCCTATGCTGCGGCGATGGATGACGATAAGACTTACAAAAATGCCAATCCAGATGAGCGTTACAACAATTGGTTTGTTCCTACACCGCTAGGCACGTTACGCGTACCTATTCCGTTTGAAGTTGGTTTTCTTTTCAAAGGCATACCAGAAGGTGTGTACAGAGCAGCGTTTACCGACGATAAAAATTCTGAAGTTCTGTCTGCGCTAAAAGACTTGGCTATGCGCAGCGTTCCGATTGATATGCCCACGGCTGCAAAACCCGTAGTAGAACTTATGCTAAACCGTTCGTTCTTTACAGGGCGGGAGATTGTGGATAAGTCAATGTCAGAAATTGCTAAGTACCAATATCGCCCCAATACACCGGAAATAATTAAGTTGTTTGGCGAGATCGGTATATCACCAGTCAAAGTTGAATATTTTATTAAAGGCTACACAGGGTCACTTCCGCTTGGGTTAATTAGTGCTTTTGAAAATGTGACTGGCATCAGCACTATGGAGAAGCAGAAGCCCACCATGCGGGTTCCTGACTTGCCTATTGTTGGCGGATTATTCCAACCGCCTGATGCTTCTGGTCTAATCAACCGCGCTTACGAAACGCTAAACCGAGTCGAAGGTGCAAAGGCTACGTACAATAGATTACTTAAAACTGATCCGCAGGAAGCAACTGAGTTTTTAAAGCAGAATCTTCAGGACATTGAATTGGCGCAGCCAGCCGGTTGGTTTAGGCAGCAGATGGGCGATATCACCCAGTACGAGCGTTATATTCGGGATAGTCGAACCTTGTCAGCGGATGAAAAGCGTGCGCGTTTGGACAAAACTAAACAGATGAAGATTGACTTGTCTAAGCAATTTAACAAATTCAGCGCCAAAATAGAATCCCGTACCTCCCAGTAATAACACCGACTTTGGTTTTGGCGTCAAACACACGGGCTGATACGGCGGCTTTCAGTCCTTCTTCTTTTATTTTTTCTGTGTCAAGGCAGGGGACAAAAAACCCCTGCCCCTTTTTAAGCTGCGACCAAGGATAGCGGACTGTCAGGTTCGTCATCTTGGGTTACCCGCCGAGATATTTTCATGGCGTTCACACGCATCTGTGGACCCTTGGTTTTGCTCATCAAGTCCTTCTTCAAGTAAGAAATGTTGTACGCTGCTTCAAGCTGCTTTTTAAAGTCTGAGTACCCAAAACTCATGCTGGAGCAATACTTCTTAAGCAACTGCTCTTCAATGTAGTAGTCCACATGCCCCGGCGTTACGCCATGCTCTACCCGCCCAAAGATTTCGCTGCGGGTAATACTCTGATCAATAACCCCTTCCTCACCAATGGACGCAGCCAGCGCACCCTCCAGCGCCTTGACCACCACCATCTTGCCGTAGTACTCCCGGGTATAGGAGTTAAGCACATCCTCAGCGGTGCGTACGTTATCCCGCACCATGTTCTTGGCGTCGTTCACCATGCTCTTGAGTATCCCGATGATGCCTTCCAGGGGAAAGGTAGCGATGCCTGCTTTCTTAGCCAGAATAGCCCCCATAATTAGGCAGGTACAGCCAGCGATCCAAAAGCGCTCATCATCAATAAAGCCAAACTCGGCCATAACTTTTTCTTTGGTTTCCTCGTATATGTCAGGCAGTTTGTCGGCGTTATCTACTAAGTACTGCGCATAAACGTGCCCAGCTACGCCGTAGTTTCTCTTTATCAACTCCAGCGTTTTACGTTCATAGGTTTCCCAAGTAAGTTTATTTTCTAGTGTTAGTTCCAACACCCGCCGTGTCTCGCCTTCTGAAGAGTGCTTGCGCGCGCCAGTCAGGTAGTCCATCACGTGCGTGTTAGAGGACAGTAAGCACATCGTGTGCCAGTAGGTTTTGTTCTCTCGCTCTTTGTCTGCGCCGGACTCCATCCGGGTCTTGCCGATACCCTCAGACATGTCGAAGATGAACTGTGCTACCCACTCAAAGTCGTTTCGGTTCTTGGAGGTGATCTCATCGGCAATCAGCGGCATGCAATACAGCATGCCCGACCTCTGCTTCATGGCGTTATCTGATGTGGCGTTGCTGATCCGGTACTTA
>Ga0194133_10010556_pt1 | contig 10369 bp, 5 predicted proteins | sample TA2KigOf40mmetaG_FD_155448 | JGI IMG/M metagenome (GOLD analysis project Ga0194133, IMG submission 155448) | Freshwater microbial communities from Lake Tanganyika, Tanzania - TA2015055 Kigoma Offshore 40m | ecosystem: Environmental > Aquatic > Freshwater > Lake | place: Tanzania: Lake Tanganyika... | reverse complement strand
CCAGTCGGTAGATTCCACGGCTCACCCGGACGAGTCGCCCGTTCTGGACGTGATGCAAGAGGAGCTGAGCGGAATAGCCAGCCGCCCGAGCCTGCCGGGTGGTGAACATACCCTCCTGGCCGGCCGCCACCTCATAGAGGTGATCCCAGCTTGGTTTGGTGATCGACGATTTCCCTATGCACAAAACGTAAGTGGGGCTTTAGGTTTGTGCAAGTCCCCGCACCTACTCCTTGATACGGGTGACGCCCGGCCCGCTGATGCGGCTGCGGCCCCCCTTGACCGGAATCACGTTGATGCGGGTGTTGATGCGTTCCTTGAGGGCCGGCACATGCGAAATTACCCCGATGGTCTTGCCCTCGTGCCGAAGCGAGGCCAGGGCGTTCAGGGCCCCATGGAGGGTGTCTTCGTCGAGCGTTCCGAAGCCTTCGTCAAGGAACAGGGAGTCCAGGCGGACGTGGCGGCTCGCCATGCGGGACAGGGCAAGGGCAAGGGCGAGACTGACGAGGAAGCCCTCACCGCCAGACAGGTTCTGGGTCGAGCGGACCGTACCACCTTGGTAGGCATCGGCGACCTGGAAGTCCAGAAGGGAGTCGGGATCGGGCAGCAGGACGTACCGTTCGGTCAGATGCCTGAGTTGGCGGTTGGCGTGCTGCAGCAGCACCTTGAGCGTCTGGGTCTGGGCAAAGTTGCGGAACTTCTGGCCGTCGGCACTGCCGATCAGGTGGTTCAGGCGCCCCCATCGCGCGACGGCCTGCCGCTGCTGGCTAATTCGGTCGGCCTGTTCGGCGTGCTGGAGGCGGGCTTTGTCATCCCGGGCAAGCTGATTCTGGACCTCGCCTGTCTGGACCAGGGCCTGCTCCAGTGCCGTTGTAACCTGAGTCCGTTCCGCAACAAGGGAATCCTCGTCCCTATCCGCAAGCGGGGCTGACTCGAGTGCGGTCAAGGCTTCGGTTCGATCCTGCTGCCTCGCCAGGATTTCCTGCCGCCGTCGGGCACGGGCCTCGACCCTGGCCTGAAGTTCCTGACGCGTTCCGGGATCCAGCAGGGCAGCCGACCATGCGGCCTCATCAGCAAAGCTTGCGGAGGCGAGAGCAGATGCAAAGGCCTCGGCCTGTCCTGCCAGGGCGGAGGCCAGTGCCTGTTCGCTGGTGCGCAAGGTCTCGATGCCTTCCTGCAGCTTGGCCAGTTCCTCGCGCGCCTGGTGCAGTGTCTCGCGTGCATCCTGCTCGACTTGCTCCGCAGTCTGCACCTGCTGATCGAGGTCACGACTCTCGTCGTCGGGATCACGGTCACCCCCCAGCTCATGACGCTCCGTTGCAAGGGAGGCTGCGGCCTGTTCAGCCTCCATCCGGGCTTGCTCGGCCTCTGCCAGGGTCGTTGAGGCCTCACGGATCTGGACATCGAGGCCCCCCAGGTCGATTCGCGCAGTGGCCAGCGTTGCCTCAACCTCTCGGATGCGTTCGTCCAGGTCATGCCAGCGCGTGCATGCACCCTCGAGTTGCCCCAGGATATCCCCGAGGTTGTCCTCCGTCGGGGTCCAGCCGTGGGGTTGCAGGTGCTGGAGCAGGTTCAAGCGTTGCGACTCGGCCTGCATGCCTGCTTCTGCAGCCTGCTCCTGAAGCAGGCGAAGCAACGCTGTCGCCGCATCCCACCGGGCCCGTGCCTCAGCTTCATCGTGGCGAGCAGTCGCCAACTGCGCCTCATCCGCGCGCACCTGCTGCTCGGCTGCGGCGACATCCTGTTCCAACTGCACGAGGGCTGACTCGGTGGTTGCCGACGTGGCCAATTCATCCATCCGATGTCGGATTTCCTGCTCGAGCGCCTCGGGGCGCGCCATGTCCGATGGTTCCTCACCCAGGTTCCGGAGGCCGTTTTCGAGGGCATCGCACGTGACCGCAAGGGTGGCCAAGTTCCCGCTCAGTTCCCCGCGTAACGCCTCGTGGCGGGACAGGGTCATCTGAGTTTCCCGAAGCGCCTGATCCAGCCTGTCGCAAGTCTGCATGGCCTCTTGCAGCTGCAAGACCTCGTCCGCTGACTCATCGGGGCCGGCCTCGGCCCAGGGATGTTCCGCGGAACCGCAAAGCGGACAGGGCTGACCGTCCTCCAGATGCCGACGGGCCTCGGCGTAGCCCAGCGTCCGCTCCCGGTCACGCGCGCGTGCCTCGAGGGCGCGCAGGGTAGTGGCCGCACCCGCATGTCGGGCTTCCAGGTCCACCGTGGCGCGTTGTGCCTGAGTAACCGCTTCCAGGGTCTGGTCCAAGCGATGCCGCAGGGCTGTGACCTGCAACCGGGCATCATCGCTTCGCTGCCAGGCCTCGCTGCGTTCCTTGAGCCAGGCGAGGCGTGTCGTGGCTTCCAGGCGAGAACGACGCCAGTCTTCAGGCGTCTGGCCGTCCAGAAGTCCCCGCATCCGGTCTGCGCCGACCTGGATGTGTTCCCGGGCCGCCTGAAGGCGATGGTCCGCATCGGCAAGGCGGATTCGAGCCTGGGCATGGACCTCTTCCGCCGCATCGACCGAGGTCGCTTCCCGAGTAACCTTCTCTTGCAGGCGGCCGTACTGGGTCTGCGCTTCGTCGGCAGCTTTGAGCCACGCGCGCCATTCCGGCCAAGCGGCGGCAATGGACGCGTTCACGGTCAAGCTCCCCTGCTGGACCTGCAACACGTCCAGCGCATCTTGATGTTGCTGGTAGGCCAGATGGGTCTGCTCCCGCTGTTGCCTTACGGTTTCGAGGCGAGAGGTGGCCAGATCCGCGGTCCGGGTTCGCTGAATCAGCTGCTGTCGGGCATCCCCCAGTCGTGTGTCGCATTGACGGAGCGCTGCCAGAAGGGGCTGGCGGACCTCGCGATGGTTACGGGCTGCCTGTGTGGCTTCCTGGGCTGCTTGAAGACCGTGAGCGGCTTCCCGAGCAAGCTCCGCGCATGCGGGCATCTCAAGGTCGCGGCGTTCGCGTTCGCGATTCACCTCCGTTTGGCGCGAGCGGGTCTCGTCCAGGCGGGCGTATGCCGATTCGAGGGCACGGGCGCGTTGGTCCGACTCGAGCTGGCTCATGTCGGCTGCGGCTTGATGTTCCGACGCGTCGAGGTCGCGGCGTTGCGCCTCCAGGTCGGCAAGTTCGGTGCGCAGTTGCCGGATCTGGGCGTGCCACGCAAGTCCGCGCTCCACGGAGGAGCGTGCGTCGGTCCAATTGGCAACCTGCACCTGCAGCGTGTGCCGTTTCTGGTCGAGGGCACCGCGCTCTTCGTCGGTCAGCAGGGCCAGGCCGGATAGTCCGGATTCGAGCGCCTCAAGTGCGCCTTGCTCTTGCTTGTGGCGCTCGAAGGCCGCCGTGGACAGCCGGGTGTAGACATGGGTGTTGGTGAGGTATTCGAGGATCGGGGCCCGTTCGGACCCCCGGGCGTTCAGGAAGGCCGCAAAGTGGCCCTGGGCCAGCAGGATGGCCCGGGTGAACTGCACGTAGCCAAGGCCCGTATGCTGCGCCACGACCTTGTGGGTGTCGCTCAAGGAGTTGCAGAGGATCTCGCCCACGTCACCATCGAGTTCGAGGCGGGAGAGCTCGTGCTGAGCCGTCTGAAGATTGCCATCGGCCTTGTTGCGGGCGCGATGCTGACTCCAACGGGCCCTGTAGCGCCCCTTGGACGTCTCGAAGGTGACCTCGGCCAGGCACTGGCCTGTGCCACGAGTCATCACTTCGTCTCCCGGGCCTCTGCCCAGGCGCGCGGTGGCTCCATAGAGTGCCAGGCTGATGGCGTCGAGTAAGGTGGTCTTGCCGGCACCCGTAGGACCCGTTATGGCGAAGAGACCTTCGGTGACAAACGCAGGGTCCGTCAAGTCGATGAGCCAGGTCCCGGCGAGCGCATTCAGGTTCTGCAGGCGAACGGTCAGGATCTTCACGGGTTGGCCTCCGGATGGGTCCCTGTCGGATCGCCTTGCCGAACGGCGTGGACGATTTCCGCAAAGGCCTCGAGCAAGTCGCCGGTGTCTTCCGGAGTCGTATCGCGAAGGGCCAGCAACTGCGCGAAGACCTGGCTGACGCCCAGGTCTTCGAGGTCTTCGGCCAGGTCGAGCGAGGCCGTCACTTCTTCGAGGAGGCGCTGGTCGCGCAGGCGCAGCAGTTCGTGCGGGCTGCCGGCCAGCAGCGCTTCGAGGCCTTCCCGCAGGTCCATCCGCAGCTCCTGGCCACGATAGGTCACCTCGAGCCAGGCGGGAAGCGCAGTGGTGTCCGCAACCAGCTGCCTCAGGCCCTGTTCCAAGGCGCCATGGTCACCGGACAGCCGGACGAGACGGCGCTGTTGCGGGACCTCGCGCTGGCTGACTTGGCGCTTGCCCGCTGCCAGCTCTACCAGGGTCACGGTCTTGGTTTGTCCGGCCTCGCCAAAACCCATGGGCAAGGGTGCACCGCTGTAACGGATGCGATCGCCGGCGCCTACGGTCTGGGGACGATGGATATGCCCGAGGGCCACGTAGTCGAGGACCTCGGGGAAGTGGTCTGCCGGCACGGCGCCGATGCCGCCCACGTAGAGGTCCCGGACGCCGTCATCCTCGACGATGGTGCCGCCGGCCGCGAAGAGATGGCCGGTGGCAAGGATGGGGAGATGTCGTCCTTCCTGCTCCCGCAGGGCCTCTGCGCGGCTTGCCGCCTGCGCGTAGTAAGCCCGCGTGCCTTCCTGCAGCCGCTGCTCGCGGTCCCGGCTGGTTTCGCCCGCCTGGCTCGTCAGCAGGTCGCGATCCCGCAAGAAGGGAACGGCGCAGACGATCAGGCGTGCCGTACCGTCGCGCTCTCGCAGGACATGGACGCAGTCGGCCGGGTCAGGCGTCGCAGCACCGACGATGAGGATGTCCAGGTCCTCGAGCAGGTCGGACGGGGCATCCACCAGGCCGGGTGCGTCGTGATTGCCCGCCACCACGATGACGTGGCGACAAGGGGTGCGGCGTGCCGCCTTGAGAAAGCGAAAGTACTGACGCTGGGCGTGGTGGCTGGGATTGGTCGTATCGAAGAGGTCGCCTGCGATGACGAGGGCTTCGATTCGTTCTTCCTCGAGGACGGTCGCGAGCCACGTCAGGAAGGCGTCGAACTCGTCATCGCGCGGCTTTCGATGAAGCTGCCGGCCGAGATGCCAGTCCGAAGTGTGAAGGATGCGCACGGGAGTCCTGCGGGGGAGGGATGGGACCGTTCATGGATGCCATGAGGTGGGGGAGGTTGGGGAGGGGGGCATGACGGCGGATGGGTCGAGCTTGCCTAAACTCTCATTAGCCGGCCGCACGTTGTCAGAATCGACGTTAGCTTCGGGGCTCAAGGAGGTCCGGTTTGGATCAGCTGGTAGAGGGCGTTCAGCCCTGAAATCGTCTTCATACAATATTCTCCCACCGCCACCATCCTGGGTTAGTGTTCTGATATTGCTGTGAATATAGGGAGAATCAAGTCAATACAGGATGATGAACCAAGGCCAGATTCGTCCTTCGGGGGCAGGGGCTGGAAAACTGGGTCGAGAGGAATCATCAAACTTGTCACAAAGTAATGCTCGGCTCGGATTGACGAGAAGGTGTGCGCCAAAAGTTAAGTGCTGCATATCAGGTCGATATGATCCTGTGTGTGGATCCATGGTGTTGGCGTCCGCCCTTAATGTGCGGGGTGCTCGCTTGTGAATCACGCATCCCCACAACTTCCTGAGAAGGCTGCGAGGGGCGCCTTACCTATGGATGCTGCAGAGATGCACGACTTGATTCTCGTGTGCGTGGCGCGTCTGGCCGCGCTATGGGCGGAGCCTGCACTTTCAGAGAGGGTAACTGTGCGGCTGTCCACGCGATTGCGCACCGCTATGGGAATCTGCCGCGCAGCCAGTGGCCGAATTGAGTTGAATATGCAGCAGTTGGCAGATGCGCCGGCGCTCCTTCAGGAAGTACTCTGCCACGAGCTGGCGCATTTGCTGGTGTACCAGCGCTATGGGCGCCGAGCACGACCGCACGGCCCAGAGTGGCAGGAACTTGTGCGGGCTGCCGGGTACGCGCCGAGTCTTGAGATGAAGAGAGGGATGCCAACACCATTCCGTGGCTTCGATGGGGTGACTTCGAAATTTGAGCGACCCCGCGTGGTATTGCATCGCTGCCCTGTGTGTCACGCTCATCGCCTGGCTCGACGTGCGGTGCACCAGTGGCGATGTGCCGAATGCCAAGCCGCTGGCCTTGGGGGTCAATTAGAGATTTCGCTGCTTCAGCACTTTCAAGGGGAAATGGCCCCGTGAACCATGAAGGTGGCATGGTGCCAAGTCCCAGCGGCAGTCGCGAGGATTGTCCCTTCTGTGCGCTTGACGATAAGGACTGCACAGAAACCGCGCCTTTCGCGCGTGCGCTGCTGGACCGCTACCCAGTTTCGCTCGGCCACACTCTCGTCGTGCCACGCCGGCACGTGTCCTCGTGGTTTGACGCAACGGAGATGGAACAAGCCGCGCTGACGGACCTGATTGACCAAGTTCGCGCTAGATTGGATGCGACCTGCGCGCCTGACGGCTACAACATTGGCATCAATGTCGGGGCGGCAGCGGGGCAGACCGTGCCGCACCTACATGTGCATGTGATACCTCGTTACAAGGGAGATGTGCCCGACCCGCGTGGTGGCGTGCGCTATGTCATTCCCCACAAAGCTAACTATCTAGCCATGCCGACGGAAGATGGGGCACCGCACGATAGGGCTGTGGTCCGGGGGGGTGCCGACCCCTTGCTGCCACACCTGATTGCCCATTTGGATAACGCCGTCCAGGTGGACATTGCGGTTGCCTTCATAATGGAGAGCGGGGTGCGACTTATTGAGGAGCACCTGCGCGATGTGATCGACCGTGGGGGACGCGTAAGGGTACTGACTGGGCGGTACCTGGGGGTCACAGAACCTGAGGCGCTGCGACGCCTATTGGACTTGGGGGAGCGTATAGACCTGCGGGTCTACGAGAGTGGCCGCATCAGTTTTCACCTCAAGTGCTACATCGTGCATGGGGGGGAACAGGTCGGTACGGCCTTTGTGGGAAGTAGTAACCTGAGTCGTAGCGCGCTGGGCGACGGCGTAGAGTGGAACTACCGCGTACTGACCTCGCGAGATGGTGCTGGCTTTCGTGATGTTGCGATCGCATTCGACGACCTATTCCACGATTCAAAGGCTATTGTCCCGGATGCTGCGTGGATTGCGCGCTATGCCGCTCAACGACAACCGGCTACCGTGCAACTAACGGGGGTAGTTCCCGAGCCAGTTCCGCCACCTCCGCCACCTCATGCCGTCCAACGCGCTGCGCTGGAGGCATTGGCGGAAAGTCGTGCTCGAGGTGCCTCAGCGGGTCTGGTGGTGCTGGCTACTGGGCTGGGGAAGACCTGGCTGAGTGCCTTTGACACGCAGGCCGCTCAAGCTACGCGAGTGCTGTTCGTGGCTCATCGGGAAGAGATCCTGGACCAAGCTATGCGGACATACCGTACGCTGCGCCCTGGTTCGGTATTGGGTAAGTACACCGGTACAGAGCGCAGCGATCAGGCAGACATCCTGTTTGCTTCTACCCAGACACTTGGGCGGCAACGGCATCTGGATCGGTTTCCCGCGGATCGTTTCGATTACATCATCATCGACGAGTTCCATCACGCGTCTGCTGCCACCTACCGCCGCTTGTTGAGTCATTTCGCGCCGCGATTTCTCCTCGGGTTGACCGCTACGCCCGATCGCACTGATGGCGCTGATTTGTTGGCTCTGTGCGGGGGGAATCTGGTGTTCCGGTGCGACTTAACAGATGGGATTGCCAAGGGTTTGCTGGCCCCTTTTGATTACTACGGAGTGCCCGATCAGGTGGACTATGAAAACATTCCGTGGCGCAGCAATCGATTTGATGAAGAGGCGCTTACCGCTGCTGTCGCTACACAAACTCGGGCACAGAATGCGCTTGAGCAGTTGGTGCGTCGAGGTGGACAGCGGGCCCTTGCCTTCTGTGTATCTCAGCGGCACGCGGACTTTATGAAGCGGTTCTTTAATGAGAATGGTAAGCGAGCCGCGTCTGTGCATTCCGGTACGGGGAGTGACCCTCGTGCTCATTCGTTGGAGCGGCTGCAGGCGGGCGACTTGGATGTGGTTTGCGCGGTCGATATGTTCAACGAGGGCGTCGACCTCCCGGATATAGATACCGTGATGATGCTGCGTCCCACAGAGTCCGCGATCTTGTGGTTGCAGCAATTTGGGCGCGGGCTGCGCTTTCGAGTTGGGAAGCGACTTAAAGTCATAGACTACATCGGTAATCACCGATCGTTCTTGCTCAAGCCCCGCACGCTGTTTGGTATCTCTGGTGGGGATGCGGAGTTGGCGTATGCGCTTCGATTAGTTTACGAAGGCCAGGGTGAGGCGATACTCCCGCCGCGGTGCCAGGTGACATACGACTTGGAGGCTAAGGATATACTGCGCGCCTTGCTAGAGCAGCGGGGGCGTGGAGGTAATGCGTTGGAGCGGTACTACCGCGAGTTCCGAGATGCGTACGGTCATCGTCCCAGTGCGACCCAGGCGTTTGGGGACGGCTACGACCCCAAGGCAAGTCGTGTGTTATACGGCTCGTGGTTTGAGTTGGTAGCAACTATGGGGGACCTCGTCCCTGCCGAAGATGCGGCTGCAGAGCATCTGCGAGAGTTTATGCGGGCCATTGAAGTGACCCCTATGACGAAGAGTTATAAGATGCTGGTCCTCTTGGCATTCCTGGCAGAAGATGGCTTTGAGGGGCCGGTCGCGATGGACCAGCTGTTGATAAGGGTGCAGAAACTGGTTAGGCGGTCGTTGGCGCTCCGGAACGAGTTGGGGGAGACGTTAGATGACGCCGCCGAGTTGCAGCAGTTGCTGGAGCGGAATCCCATTGCTGCATGGTGCGGGGGCGATGGTACAGGCGGGCAGGTGTACTTCCGATATCAAGATGCCCAACTGTCGTATGTCGGGGGCGTTCCGGAGGCCCAGCGAGCGGCGGCCACTGCGTTATGTCAGGAGTTGGCTGACTGGCGGTTGGCGGTCTACTTGCGGCGAATTGAGGGAGTGGATGCCGCTCCAAGGATGACGTGTAAGGTATCCCATAGTGGCGGGCGCCCCATACTGTTTTTGCCGTCGCGTGAACGGACACCCGGGATTCCGGAAGGGTGGGTGGCAGTGACTGCCAACGGCCTTGCGTACCAGGCCAACTTCGTGAAGGTGGCTGTGAACGTGATGCACGCTGAGGGTGGCGAGGAAAATGAGCTTCCCGAGGTGTTACGGCGATGGTTTGGTGAGGGGGCTGGATTGCCAGGGACGACCCAGCAGGTGGTGTTTATTAAGAAGGGGGAGGGGTATCGGCTAGAGCCGTGGAGTCCAGATCAGGTCCAGGAGCCACGCCTGTGGCAGTCTTATGGGCGGGCATTGGTGCCCGAGCTCTTTGGCTTTGCGTTCAAAGGTAGGGAAGAGCAACTAGGTGTGGTGGTCCGTCCTGGATTGACTCTACTGTTTGTTACCTTGGACAAGTACGCCATGGAGGCATCGCATCGTTACGAAGATGCTTTTCTCTCTGCTGAGGAATTCCGGTGGCAGAGTCAGAATCGCACAAAGCGCGAGAGTGAGGCGGGCTTCCTACTTCGCGACCACGTCGCGCGTGGACAGCGGATCCATCTGTTCGTGCGGAGGGACCGGAAGGTTCGCGGGATGACCCAGCCCTTCATATATGCCGGCGAGTTGGAATTCGTTCGCTGGGAGGGTGATAGCCCGATTACTGTATGGTGGAAACTGCTTTCCCCGGTGCCGTCGGAGCTGCATCTGCTGTTACGGGTGCCTGGCTAGCAGATGCTCCACGAACCGACGATCGCTGGGGGCGAGCGGAAGGGCGGAGAGTGCTTCCGGGATGTCCCAGGTCAGGGCCGAATGTTCTAGGCACTTGGGCGTGCCCTCTATTTCTACTTCGATAAATGCGATGAGGTAGGGCGAGCCTGGATCCAGGATTTTGAACAACTGCTGGCCGGTTCCTATGACACGGACACCGAGTTCCTCTTGGAGTTCGCGGCAAGCGGTGTCGGTATCGGACTCCCCGGGTTCACACTTCCCGCCGGGGAATTCCCACAGCCCACCGTGGCGCTTCTCAATGGGGCGTTGGCAGACAAGCAGATTGGGGCCGCGGCGGATGACGGCTGCGATGACGCGGATAGGGTGGGGAGAGGTCTGTTCGAGCACGTGTTTTCAGTTGTCGAGATGAATCCAAGTGACGCTGTCAGGCGACGGTCCCCTGCCCCTCAGAACGTCAACGCCGTCCTGAACCCGAGCTGGCTGATCCGGTTGGTGAACCCCTTGTCCACATAGGTGCACCACAGGCCGGTTCGGGTCCCCGAGCCTACCCAGCCCCCACGGCG
>Ga0194133_10010555_pt1 | contig 10369 bp, 8 predicted proteins | sample TA2KigOf40mmetaG_FD_155448 | JGI IMG/M metagenome (GOLD analysis project Ga0194133, IMG submission 155448) | Freshwater microbial communities from Lake Tanganyika, Tanzania - TA2015055 Kigoma Offshore 40m | ecosystem: Environmental > Aquatic > Freshwater > Lake | place: Tanzania: Lake Tanganyika... | reverse complement strand
AGGCTCGTGGGTTGACTGCACTTGATCTTTTGTCCACTACCTATAAAAAGGCGGCAGAGATCGCTGGCAAATCTTCAAAGATTGCTCTTACCTTTATTTTGGTACTAACCGCATTTTTAGGTCTTAACTCCCTAACTGGTAATGAACCAAATACATCATTAATCACAACCTCTTCATCTCAGGTTAATTCAAATCAAGATATGCCCCTTGTATCTGAATCACCACTTGTAGTTGAAGAGCCGGTAGTTGAATCCATTGAAGTGATTAAACCGGTAAGGTCAAAGAACTCAATTTCAACCGAAGAGTATGCAGACCACATGCAACTTTCATTAAATCAACTTGAGACTGTGACTCTTATGCTTCAGGTATTAGAGCAAACAGATGGTGGGCCAGCTCCTACCGAATAACTAGGTTTCCATTGCCTGGCGGCATTACACGTGTGTGCCATTAGGAAATGGAATTAGAAGGTCCACAAGATCTTCGAGCCAGATTTAGGAAATTCCTAAGTCTGACTAACGAAAGGAAAAAAATGTCGAAAACGACACTACGTAAGCGCCTGGCGCTTACTGTAACAACTGCATTGTTTGCAGGTATGTTAACTGTTGTATCAACACCAGTTGCATCTGCAACTCATAAAGTAGCTAATGATTCTAGCAATAATAATGCTGCAGACGGAACTGTTGATGCAAGCTTATTCATGGCAGTTAAGGCTAGTACTGTTCCAACGGCAGCTATCGTAACAGCAGCAGATGGTACAACCGGAACACAAAAAGGCCTATTATCCAAAGATACATCTTCTGGAACTGCTCAAACTGCAACAATGTTAGCTGGTGGAGTGCTTTCATTTTACGCTGAAGTTTCCACTGCCTCTGCTTTTACTGCATCAGGTGGAAGCTTTTCATCTGCCGATTTGTTAGATGACTCACAATTTACGGCTGTTTATAACTCCACTAATACACAGCTAGTTATTCCAAGCACAGGTACATCAGCTACCTATGTTGCTACACTTTGGACAGCGCCAACAACTGTAGGTACATACACTGTCAGTCTGTTGACTGGGTTTTATTTAACAAGTGGTGGTTTGAGATTGGTTCCAGATATCGATAACCTTCCACCAACCCTAAGTGGTAAAGTGACAATTTCCGTTGTTGCTACTTCGGCTGGTGGCACTTATTCTGCAGCTTATAGCACTTGCCAGGTAGGTTCAGCAGGTGAAGCATTAACTGCTGGTACTACTGGTACAGGTATCGATTCAACAGCAATTTTTGCTGATGGCGATGCGGCTTATATCAATATGGATCTAAATGATGCCTACAATGCAAATCTACCTTCAGGTAGTGTTATTGCAACGGCAACAAATGGAGGCATAGTAAATGTTGAAACAAGCGGATCAATTAATGCTGGTACAACAAGTACTGATGTATTTTCATCAAACGGATCTCAAGACACAGTTCGTATTGATCAGCCAACATCTGGTGCACCTTTAACTACAACTGTAACTGTTACATATAATGGAACAACCGTATGTACAAAAACAATTACAATTCGTGGTAAAGCTGCAAAACTAGCTGTTGCAAATGTTGGAGCTCAGGCGCTTAGCACAGCATCAACATCTGGCTCAGCTCAGTGGATGTACCAACAAGTTGGTGTGTCCAACTCCGGAGCTTTATTTACTGTAGTTGCAACTGATAGTGCAGGAAATGTTGTTTCAACTCCAGCAGGTTATGGAACTTATTCAGCTGATGCCGCTACTTTAACGACAACAGTTCAAGCGATTTCTGTGAATACACGTTCAACTACAGCTACAGCAACTAGCGTATCAAGATATAACTATGGATCTTGGACATGTGGTGCAGATGCTGGTTCAGCAAATGTGAAATTAAAGTTCACAATTACTGCAACTGGAGAAACTATCTCCTCTGATGCATTTAATGCTCGCTGTGCAGGAGCACGCTATTCATATACAGCTTCGCTTGATAAGGCTGCATATACTCAAGGCGAGATAGCTAAAGTGACTGTTAAGTTCCTTGATTCAAAGGGAAATCCAGCAAATACAGTTACTGCTGTTGGTGCTAACTCATGGAGCCTTCCATATATGACTGGTGTTGATGTGTCGCTATCAGCAACTAACCCAGCATCATCAACTGCTGTAACAGGTAAGAATGATGGAACTTCGACTTACACTCTAACTGTAGGTACAACTTCTGGCCTAACAGCTGGAACCTACACTGGTGTAATTGAGTTCTCAGATGCCACAATTGTAAGTGCTAAATCAACACCTACTTACAAGTTAAGTACTGGTGGAGATACCACTACAAATGCTGACGTGTTGAAGTCAATCGTTGCGTTGATTGCTTCAATTAATAAGCAAATCCAAGCACTGCAGAAGTTAATTCTAAAGCGCTAAGGATAAAATAAGATAAAAATCGAACCCCTCTGTGAGAAACCAAAAATGGTGACTTGCAGAGGGGTTCACTATTGAAAAATATATGCATCAGGTTCAAGTGTTATTCGTTGAAAGTTAGCCTAAACCCTTATTATGTGGTCATGAAAGTAACTTCACAATATCGAGAAACTTATGAATAAGCTTTATAAAAATCCAATTTTGGTCATTTCAGCCTCAGCAGGATTGATTACTATTGCTATGACTCCTTGGTGGAATGAGGATTCTCTAATAATTCCGAAACTAGTTATTTTATGTTGTGTAGCATTCTATTTTATTCCCTTCATATTCCCCAGTTTAAAAATTTTAAAATCTAATAAAATCGTAAAAGTTTCTTATTTAATCTCAATATTAATGATAGTTCAAATACTCTTAGTGATTACTCTCACTAATGCGCCCTTAGAACAACAATTTTATGGGCGTTTTGGAAGAGGCTTGGGTGTGGCTACCGAGATTTCTATAATTATTTTCTTCCTAGCAGTATTGAATAACATGAAGATTGAAAAAATAGGCCAAATTTTTATAGCCTTAACCGTTTCTGGCCTTGTAACTTCAGTATACTCAATACTTCAGTATCATGGGTATGATTTTTTTAACTGGCAAACTCGAACTAATGGAATTATTGGCACATTAGGAAATCCAAATTTTCAATCTAGTTTTGCAGCAATGGCAATTGTGCCTGCAATGAGTTATTTTCAACGAAATAAAAAACATATGTATTTTTCGATTTTGTCCACCATAATTTTTTTATATACAATTTATATATGTGAATCTACGCAAGGATATTTGGCGACCCTAATTTCTATAGGAATATTTACTTTATTTTATTTATACTTTAAAAATAAATATTTTTTCTTTAGCTTTTTAATTACAGGCGTAATCACTTTAATTTTAGTTATTCAAGGGATGATTAATCAAGGTCCGTTTGCTAGCTTTCTTTATAAATATTCTGTGAAATCTAGAGGCGAAATGCTAAGGAATTCAACGAATGTAATTCAGGATAACAAGTTGGTAGGAGTCGGTTTTGATTCTCTTGGGGATAATTATTTGCGGTATAAAGATTTTCAAACAACGCAAGGAGTAAATGAATTCGCTGATCACGCTCATAATTTGTATGTTAATTATGCTGCGGTTGCTGGCCTTCCTTATGCCATACTCCAGTTAATCGTCACACTACTCGTGGTATTTTCTTTAATTTATTTAGTTAAGAATCAAAGTGTTTTTAATGCAAAATGTGTGGCTCTTTTTAGCGCTTGGGTGTGTTACCAATCTCAAGCCATGATAAGTCCCTCAAATATAACTATGCTTGTTTGGAGTGTAATATTTTCAGGTGCCTTAATTGGTATTGCTAGCAATATTCAAACTGAAACATTAATGGAATATTCAGTAGAGGAGCAAACTACAATTTTTCTTAAGCCCTTGAGTTATTTTGCTTTACTAATTTCAATTCTTTTGATGTGGCCTTATTTTAGTGTAGATAAAAATACTCAAGATGCACTGAGTAGAGGCGATGCCAAATTAGCCATTATGGCTGCAAATTCATTTCCAAGATCAGTTGTAAGATATGAGCGTCTTGGAGAAACGTTACTTAACTCCGGTTTACAAACTCAAGCCCTCGAAGTCTCAAAAGAGCTGGTTCAGTTTAATCCTAATTCTGCCTACGGCTGGGGATTAATAATGATTAATAGTTCAGCAACTTTGGAGGAAAGGCAGAACGCCCAACAAAGATTAATATATCTTGACCCTCAGAATTTAAGCGTGAAAAATTATTCTATTCGCTGACATATTAAAAAGTTTGAAAAAGGATTAGGTCAATATGAAAATTTCCGTGATTGGTCAAGGGTATGTTGGAGCCACTTTAGCAATAGGAGCTGCAAGGGTTGGCCATACGGTATTCGGAATAGATAATGATCCATTAAAAATTAAGGAATTAGAAATTGGAAGTACAACTATACCCGGATTAGTAAAAAATGAAATTTTAGAATTAATCAAGAGAAAAAATTATGTACCAACATTGAATCCTGAAGTAATTAAGGAGTCACAAATAGTAGTAATAGCCGTACCAACGCCATTAAATGATAAACGTGAACCTGATATGAGTTTCTTGGAATCTGCATGCTCAACGATAGCTCAATTCGCACGCGAGGATATATTGATTGTAAATGAAAGCACATCTTACCCAGGAACCTTAAGGCATTTCGTTCATTCAAAAATATCTTCTCTTACCCAAAAAAATTTTCTTTATGCCTCAGCACCAGAAAGAATTGATCCTGGGAATACGAATTGGACTTTAGAAAATACCCCTAGAGTTATTGGAGCTCTTACACCAGCCGCAGAGAAAGTAGCAGTTGAATTTTATTCCACATTTTGTAATAGTATTTTTAGAGTTAGCTCACCAGAAGCAGCCGAAGCTTCCAAACTATTCGAAAATACTTTTAGACAAGTAAATATTGCTTTAGTTAACGAATTTTCAAAGATTGCTCATAAATTAGATTTTTCCACCCATGAAGCCATACGTGCTGCTTCTACAAAACCTTTTGGATACATGCCTTTTTATCCAAGCATTGGTGTTGGAGGTCATTGCATCCCTGTTGATCCAACGTATCTGAGTTACGCTGTAAATAAATTTGGATTTAACGCACAATTTATTGATTTATCAAACAGAATGAACCTAGAAATGATTCAGTATGTTTCTGATCGGTTAGAGGAAAAGATTAATGGGAATTTAAGAAATCTTAGAATTCAATTAGCGGGTATCGCATATAAGATTGACGTCGATGATTTAAGAGAAAGCCCTGCCCTTTTACTTTTGAAAGAATTAAAAAATAGGGGATCACTGGTTTCATGGTATGATCCAATTGTTGGTAGTAAGTTTCCTGGGGGAAGTGAAAAACTGTCGATAGATATTGATTTAGGACTTATTGTTACTCCACACTCCGCAATTAATTTTTCTCCTTGGCAGGGCAGCAGAATTCAAGTATTGGATATATCACCAACGACAAAAGATTATGGTTGGCCTAAATTTTTATGAGTGTAGTAATTTGCGACATCTTTAATAATATTGTCTAGACTTACTCTAGGCGACCAAGAAGTATAATTTTTAATCTTACTAATATCTGGCACTCGTCTTAACATATCCTCATATCCAAAAGAGTATGCATCCTTGTATTGAGAAAAAATTATGGGTGATTTTGACCTAAGTTGCAATTTTATTTTATTTGCAAGATCAAGGATTGAGATTTCTTCATGCCCACCGATATTGAAAACCTCTCCAATTGTTGTCGGTTCTTTAATAATTGATTGGATACAATTTACAGTGTCTACGACATGGCAAAAAACTCTAGACTGCTTTCCATCTCCAAAAACATTTAATGGTTCATTTTTCAAGGCTGCTAAGATGAATCTAGGAATTACCATTCCATATTTCCCAGTTTGCCTAGGTCCAACTGTGTTAAAGAAGCGCACCGTTGTAACTTTAAGACCACGTGTTTTAAAAAGAAAATAAGCCGTAGCTTCCTCTAATGCCTTAGCATCTGAGTAAGTCCACCTAAGTTTCTGAGGGGTTCCAATAACTCGGTCATCTTCTTCAGCCAATGGTTGCTTTGGATTTTTGCCGTATATTTCAGAAGTGCTCGCAATAATTATACGCCTATCATACTTAAGTGAAGCTTTCAAGACTATTTCTGATCCATAAAAGTTAGTTGAAATTGATTCAATTGGATTTTCTAAAATATTATCAACGCCCAAGGCTGCTGCCATATGAAGCACAAGATCGCAATCCCTAATCAAGGACTCAACGAGATTTTGATCCCTAATATCTCCTTGAAACACCTTAATCTTGCCCTCAAGATGGGCAATGTTGATCTTCGAACCAGTACTCAAATTATCTAAAATTACAACATCTTCATCCTTCGTAACTAAAGCGTCACAAAGATGCGAGCCAATAAACCCCGCTCCACCAGTTATCAATACTTTCACTCACCTATTCTAGTCTAAATAGCAAAGCACTTTCGCATTCTTTGCGGCTAGTTTTACCTTCTAAGAGTGCTCCAATAGAGTTTGATAGTGGAAAACATCAACGGATTTACGCCAACCCAACTTCTTGCCGAAGAGCAAATTCTTGTACTACCTCCCATGGGTATTTCAGATGCATTAGAAATTGGCGAGATCGCTAAATCACTTTGCGTTACAAGAAACCTACCAGTTGCAATTGAAGTAAGGCTAGGTGATTGGATTGTTTATCACGCTTCCCTTCCTGGAAGTAAGCCAGAGAATGATTGGTGGATCGCTCGAAAGGCAAGAGTTGTGATGCTTAAGCATCACTCAACACTGTATGAAAGAGTAAGTACGCAAGAACGCGGCGTTGATTGGCATAAAGAAAATAACTTACAAGATGAGACCCATGCTATCCATGGTGGTGGATTGCCGTTGATTACAAAAGATAAGGGATTTGTCGGAGTACTACTGATCAGTGGATTACCCCAGGTAGAAGATCACTTACTTGGGGTTGAGGTATTAACTGAGTTTTTAGCACGTAAGGGTGAATTACTTTGAGTAGTCAAGTTTGGGTTTGTGGTGAGGTATTAATTGATTTAATACCAGATGGCACAGAGCGCAAGGCGGTTGTTGGTGGGGGCCCTGCGAACACTGCTACAGCATTAGCAAAGCTTGGCATTGCTGCCCAATTCATTGATGGCATATCAACTGATAAGTATGGTCAGGTGGCGCTTAAGCAATTACACAAAGATGGTGTGCTACTTGATTTTGTTAAGTTTTCCGATAAGCCAACCTGTTTAGCAATTGTTTCCTTAAACAAACAAGGAGTTGCCTCCTATGAGTTTGTAATAGAGGGAACTGCCACCTTTGATTTTTCTGCCATCTGGCTGCCAGATCCAGTTGCAAATAAACCAGTCCTATTACATATTGGCACATTGGTTACTGCAATAGAGCCAGCAGCTAGTGTCTTGTTTGAATGGGCTAAACAGGTAGCAAAGGTTGCACCGATTGTATTTGATCCAAATATCAGACCTGCGGTAATGAGTGATCGGGCTGAGTATGTAAAGCAGGTGGAAAGATGGGTATTAATCTCGTCAGCAGTTAAGGTAAGTGATGATGATATTTACTGGCTATACCCTGGTGTTGAGTTAGAACAGGTGGCAAATAAATGGCTTTCAATGGGGCCAGAGTTAGTTGTAGTTACATTTGGTGATAAGGGCTTAACTGGATATCGAAAAAATGAAAAGGTAACAGTTGATGCTAAAAAGGTCGTGGTGGCAGATACGGTTGGGGCAGGAGATACAGTAGGTGCCATATTAGTTGAGGCAATTATTGAGGATGGGCTAGATAAGTTAACTGGGATGAGATTATCTGTGATGCTAGATCGAGCAGCAAAGGCAGCTGCTATTACCATATCTAGGACAGGGGCCCTGCCACCATCAAAAGCTGAGATTAAATAAAAGGGAGTATTACGCAGTGCTTAATATTGATGGTGATCAAATATCAATTGCAATTGATTTAGATCAGGGAGCACGCCTTGCATCAGTGCAATGGCGGGATATGGAGTTTGTCTTACCCTTTAGAGGACAAAGCTACACCTGGGGTTGGTTTGCTATGGCTCCCTTTGCTGGGCGAATAAGAGATGGTGTTATCAGAAATTCAAAGGGTGAAGGATTTCAACTGCCAAATAATGTTGATCCACCACATGCCTTAATTGGTTTTGGCGCCTCATCCTCTTGGGAGGATATTGGAAATGGCGCGCAATACTTAGAGCTGCCATCGCCATTTAATGGCGCATCTGTTACGCAAAAATTTGAAATCTTAGATGATGCTCTTAGATGGTCATTAGATTATGAAGCAGCAGGATGTGATCTGCCAGTAACTCTAGGTTTTCATCCCTGGTTTCCAAGAGATATTGGTAAGGGAGGTAGTGCAGAGATTATTTTCAAGGCAAAGAAAATGTTTGAGCGAGGAGATGATTACCTGCCAACTGGGCATTTGATATCACCTACCCAACCCCCCTGGGATGACACCTTTACTGAAGTCATTGACACACCAGAGATAGTATGGCCAGGGGCTGCCCGTATGAGCATGGAGTTTGATTCACCATATTTGATGATTTACTCCCAAGATGATGAAGGTATTTGCTTTGAGCCGGTGACAGCGCCTCCAGATGCTCAAAATTTAGGAATTAGTGGAAACTCATGTTTAGAATGCTTAATTAAGTTTGATTCTGATAGATTTTAAGAAAATAAATTAAATTGAATTCAGATACCAATCTACGGTCTTAGAAATTCCAATTTCCAATTCATGTAGAGTAGGATTTTCAAAGTTTAGGATTATTAATAAATTTAAAATATTCTTACAATTAGATCTAGCTGAGTATATGGCGATTTCTTCGAAAATGGTTAGAATGCCTAGAAATTAGCCATGGATAAGAGTAGAATCTGGTTTTAGTGGTGCTGCACTATATAAATCTGAGGTATTTTTGAGGTGTGACTATACAAAAGAATTTGAAACCAGAGAGACAGATCATGTTTCACTTCATAGAAAATTGGTAGGAAGTGGAAGTAAGATTTTTATTAACCCTAAATTTATAAACTCATATTTTAATACGTACAATTTAAATAGATATTATTTAATTATAATATTGAGAAAATTTCTCTGGAGTAGATCATACGTATATAATAGTAATCTATTTTAACTACAAAAGAGTTCAAAGAAATAATATAAAATTTAAAGCTAGGAAATTTTTGATTGATATAATGTATCCATATCAGATTGCGTAAAACCTAAGCTTTGATAAAGATTTAATGCTGCTTTATTGTCAAAATCAACATATAACATCGCATCGCTTAATCCTTGATACTTTAAATAATTAAGGGCGGTAATTGTTAATACCTTACCAATACCGCGGCCGGAATACTCTTGATCTACTGCGGTTATATAAATCTCACCAATTGCAGGGTGGGCATGGCTTTCTTCATCTGCCTCGTGTTGGTGAGTGTGAGAGCCATGAATCTTGGTCCAGATTGAGCCAATTATATTGTGATTTATTTCAGCTAAAAAGAAGCCCTGCTCATCAAACCAATCTTCATTAATCCTGATATTTAAATCAGTTAACTGCCAATTTCCTTGCTCAGGGTGATCTTTAAACACCTTATTGTTTAGCGATAACCAAGCATCACTATCGATGCCAGGTAAAAAGCTGCGAACCACAATATCTTGATCAATCTCTTTTTTACCTACCTTTGGTAATTGCTGAATATTGGTAAGTGGTTTACTCATCTGCAAAACGGTTCGAATTTTTTCAAAGCCAAAGGAGGTAGCAAGTGCGTTTGCTGCTGGCTGAGCCCCATGCACCCATAGCCGTAACCCGTTGCCACAAATCTCAATCGCCTTACTTAATAATTGTCTGTCAACTCCTTCGCCTCGAAACTTTGGATCAACTACTAATTCAACTGAAGGACCAGCAACTAGATCAGTTTGATCTAGGTGGGCGTACCCAATTACTTCTCCTTCTTTTTCTACCAATAGGTGAGAATCTGCCTTATCACCACCATGGCGAAGATGTAGCAGGATGTGTTCGGCAATCGGGGGTGTGTTATCAAAGGCGGTTGTATCGGTAATTAACTTTAAGACCGCGTCTTGTTGGGTGGTGGTAAGTTTTGGTAGATGTAGCAAGGGGTAATTTAACTGGCTTAAGTTATATTACATCAACTGGGGTTTGCGAACCATTTTGAGTAAAGCGGTAACCAACATTGCGCACCGTATCAATTACAGATTCAAACTCTGGTCCAAGCTTTGATCGAAGCCGTCTAATATGGACATCAACAGTTCTGGTGCCGCCAAAGTAATCATAACCCCAGATCTCCTGTAGTAATTGAGATCTAGAGAACACTCTTCCTGGATGCTGAGCCAAATACTTTA
>Ga0194133_10010554_pt1 | contig 10370 bp, 7 predicted proteins | sample TA2KigOf40mmetaG_FD_155448 | JGI IMG/M metagenome (GOLD analysis project Ga0194133, IMG submission 155448) | Freshwater microbial communities from Lake Tanganyika, Tanzania - TA2015055 Kigoma Offshore 40m | ecosystem: Environmental > Aquatic > Freshwater > Lake | place: Tanzania: Lake Tanganyika... | reverse complement strand
GAGCAACTCAGGGAGCTGTCGCGAACGTTATGAAAATCGCCCTGTTTTCCGATCTGCACGCAAACATCCACGCGCTCGATGCTTGCCTCGAGCACGCCCTCGCACAAGGAGCCGAGCGCTTTGCGCTCCTTGGCGATATGGTGGGCTACGGCGCACTTCCGGCGCAGATGCTCGAGCGCTGCCAGGCACTCGAAAGGGAAGGGGCCCTGGTTATCCGCGGCAATCACGAGAGTCTGGCGCTCAAACCACAGATTGGAAAGGGAACCTGGGGCGGGCTCACCGCGCAGTGGACGCACGACCAGCTTTCGGTCGAGCAGCGCGCGTGGATCGCTGCTCTTCCGCTCGAGCGTCGGCTTGGGCCGCTCCTGATCGTGCACGCCAGTGCAAATGAGCCGGCGCTCTGGCACTATGTTGTGGATGAGGGGGCTGCTGCGCGCAGCCTGCGGGGCGCGGCTTTCGACCCAACGATTCGCTGGATCTTCAGCGGCCATGTGCATCAGCAGGCGCTCTACGTCGAAACCGGGCCCGACCGTACCGTTCACTTCGTACCCGAACCGGGCGTGCCGGTACAACTGAGAGGCAACCGTCGCCACCTTGGAATCGTCGGTTCGCTCGGTCAACCGCGTGACGGCGATCCGCGGGCTTGTTATGCAACGCTTGATGTGGGCAACGCGATGTTGACCTTTCACCGCGTGCGCTACGACCACTTCGCTGCTGCGGAGGCGATACGCGCTGCCGCACTCCCGGAGGTCCTTGCGCAGAGGCTGGAGCGCGGGCTTTGAAGGCACTCCAGCCTGGAGATGTCGTCGACGGATACCGGATACTTCACGAAGCCCATCGAGGTGGTATGGCACGACTTTACGCGGTGTGCCCGCAACCATCCGCGTCGGGTCCGCCCGCTTCCGAAGTGCAGGCTCCAGCCGAACTGCTGATGAAGGTCCCCAGGATGTCGGTTCGCGACGGATCGGAGACGATCGTGAGCTTCGAGGTCGAGAGCACGATCCTGCCAAGGCTCAAGGGCAAGCATGTTCCCCGCTTGTACGGTAGCGGATCGCTCGAGCAGGTTCCCTATCTGCTGATGGAGCATCTGCCCGGCCAGACGCTCGTGCACTGGCTGCTCGAACTGCAGCGAAGTGGATGTTCGGCCCCTCTCGATGAGATCGTTCGTATAGGTACCGGGGTTGCGGTAGCCTTGTTCAGTCTGCACCGACAGCGCTGCTGCCACCACGATCTGAAGCCCGCAAACGTGTTTCTCCACCGCGAAGGGCACGTCGTTCTCCTCGACTTCGGCCTTGCGCGCCACGCACACCTCCCCGACCTGCACGCAGAGGAGATGCGCCAACCTGTAGGTTCTCCGCCGATCCTTGCGCCGGAGCAGATCTTCGGCGTTCGTGGGGATCTGCGGAGCGACCTCTACGCCCTCGGCGCAGTGCTCTACGTGATGGCAACTTCGCGCTTTCCCTTTGGCATGCCCACCGGAGACGCCGCACTCAAGCGCCGTATCTGGACAGCGCCAGTGCCCATCCGCAAGTTGCGCCCGGACCTGCCGGTCTGGTTTCAGGAGATCGTGTTCCGCTGTTTGCAGCCGCTCGCGGCGAATCGCTACCAGTCTGCAGCGCAGCTGGTCTTTGACCTGCGCCATCCGTTGCAGGTGAAAACCAGTGCGCTCGGGGAAGCTCTTGACCGCCCGCCTCTCTCGGCTCGACTGCACGCGCTGTTCAGCTATCTGCGGCATGGCTATCTGCCAAGCAAGCGCCCGGAGAAGGATCTACCCGCGGCGCCGATCGTGCTGCTTGCGATCAACCATGCCGATGACTCCGAACCGGTCCGTCGCCAGCTCGGCGAGGCTGCAAGGCGCGCGATGGGCGGACTGAGCGGCGCGCGCCTGGCGCTCGTTACGGTAGTACGCACCGACGACATCAGCGCGAGCGAGGATCGTCGAAGCCACACCGAACTTCAGCGGCGTTACCTGAGCATGCTGCATCAGCTTGCCATCCAGCTTGGCGTGGACTCACCGCTTACTTCGTGCCATGTCCTGGAAGGGTCTGGCGTGGCATCCACCCTGGTGCGTTATGCGGAGTCCAACCATGTGAACACGATCGTTCTCGGGATTGGCAACCCAGGCAATCAGGTGCAGCGCTGGGCGAATTCGGTGGCGGTCCGGGTGGCAATGCTCGCCCCGTGCACAGTGATGCTGGTGAAACTCGAGATCGACCCTGGAGGGTAGCGGCAGCAGCGGTTCCGGCTTGTCGGTCAAACGGCATTCTCCAACAATGATCCGATCCCATACAAACCGCAGTGCAGCATGAATCTGGTGCGAGACCGTCAAGCGTTTCCAGCGACAACTCGGCACAGGCTGATTCGACGCAGTGACCACCACCGTTGAACGCGATGCAGCCACCGCAGCGCCCGAGGGCTCAACCGGGGATGAGCAACTCTCCGGGGTCTTCCCGGATGAGCCGTTGCTGCCGACCTCAGTCCGGCTGCACGCCGCCCGCTGCCGGGTCGCGATGGGTCGCCCGGCGAAGTCCCCAGAGTACCCCGGCAATGAGCAGTGTGATCCCCGACAGGCTGACTGCATCGGGTATCTCTTCCCGCCATGCATACACGTACACGAGCGCAAAGATACCCTCGAACACAATCAGCATCCCCGCAGTGCCGGCAGGCAACCGGGTACTTGCGTGATTCCAGAGCCAGGTCCCGAGCCAGGAGGCGAGCAAGCCGAGGAGCAGCATGGCACCGATGAAGCTCAGGGGATTCGGGCCCCACAGCAGCCGCCATGGATCCGGCGAATGTCTCGCAGGATCGAGCCACAGGCTCGCCACGACAACAAGCGAAGCAACACCGGCAAGCCCGAAGGTGGCAAGGCCTTGCGCAGTCGCCCATGCCTGCGCGGTGAGATGCCTGCGACGCTGAAGCCACAGCGCGTTGCGGATCGGGTACCAGGTCCAGCATGCGAGCGCACCCAGCCCGAGGAGGGCGCCCTGCGCGAGCGCAGTACGGTTGCGCGGATCCTCCGAAGCCATCGACGCAGGGAGCTTCTCCCACTCCTGGCGGTAGACCAGCAGCAAGCCAGCGACGATCGCGAGCATCGGCAGACCCATCCCGCGCAGGCTCTGTCCGGGGTTTCCGTCAACGCGTGCAATCGCCGCAGCGAGTGGAATGACCAGGGGAAGCGTGGCGATGATCAGGGTGGCGAGCGGACCGCCGCTACGCTGGATTGCTGCCGCAAGCAGCAGGTAATAGAGCAGGTTTCCAACGGCGGCGAGCCTCAGGGCCTCGACCCAGTCGGCCCGGTCGAGTCGGCGTAGTCGGTCGACTTGCCACAGGGCGATCGCAGCGGCAACAACGCCAAAGGCAAGGTAGCGGCCAAGCGCGAGAGCCAGCGGCCCGTAGTCGGGTAGCGCAAGCGGAGCCACGAATACGAGTCCCCAGAGCATGCCTGCAAGCACGCCGCAGGAAACCCCGTGCCAGGGTGCAGTGGCTGCTCCGCCTTTCCCGTGTAAGGTTGATGCCACAATGGGTTTCCGATTTGATCCTTTGCTGACGAACCCGAGGCTATCACTGTGGATGAGGTGCGTTGCGATGTGCTCGTCATTGGTGCCGGTCCGGCAGGATCAGCCTGTGCCATGACCCTTGCGGCGCGGGGCTGTGCGGTCGTGATGGTGGATCAGCATACGTTCCCGCGCGACAAGGTCTGTGGCGATGCCTTGATTCCCGACGCGATACAGGCGTTGCGGCGGCTCGGGGTGCTTGAGCAGGTTCTCGCCGAGGCCTGGAAGCCGCAGCAGGTACGCTGCATCGCGCCGAGCGGACGCAGCGTGGACTTCGGCGCCACGCTCGCCGTCTTGCCGCGTCGGCGTCTTGATCTGCTGCTTGTTGAGGCTGCCATCAACCGGGGTGCGCGTTTTCTTTCCGGCCTGCGCTTTGTGCAACCCGTGGAAGCAGCCGCGGTCGGGGGCCGGGTGGTGGGGGCGGATTTTCAGCCCAGCGACCAGCGCAATGCCCACCTTCACCCAGTAGAGCGGGTTCGCGCGCGGCACACTGTGCTTGCCACGGGGGCATCGACTGTGTCACTGCTCGCTGCCGGCATGGCAACCCGACGTGAGGCAAGTGCGATGGCGGCGCGCCTCTATGTGCAATGGGATTCCAGGCGGAACGATCACGACACCGCAAGCCAGGGGGGCGCTCTGCAGGTGATCTGGAACAAGGGCCTCAGCCCGGGCTACGGCTGGATCTTTCCGGGGCCCAGGGGCGTTTACAACCTCGGGGTGGGCACCTTTCAGTCGCAGCCGAACGCCGATCCCAAGGCGCGGAATCTGCGGGAGATGTTCACTGGTTTTGTTGCAGGGAACGCGGTCGCCCATCGCCTGCTCCAGGAGGGCAGTGTGCTCGGTCGGCTCAAGGGAGCACCCCTGCGCAGTACACTTGGTGGCGCGCGCTGGTGGCGTCCTGGCATGCTCGTATGCGGTGAGGCTGCGGGTAGCACCTATGACTTCACCGGCGAGGGGATTGGCAAGGCTCTCGAGACCGGGATGCTTGCCGCAGAAGCGATCGTTGCGGGCATGTCACGTCAGGGCGCGGGGGAGGACCCAGGCCCGGCGTATGCGGCCTCGCTCGAGGGGTTGCAAACCCGGTTCGAGCTTTATCAGCGGGGCAATCTCATCAATCGCAGTCCCTGGATCGCAGAAGTGCTCGTCGGTCTTGCCCGCGCAAGTCCCCGCCTGCGAACGCGGATGGGTCTGCTGCTGGAGGAGAAGATCACTCCGGATGCGCTTTTGTCGGCGATGGGGCTGCTCCGGATGATGTGCGCGCGGAATCTACAGGGTTGACTTTACAGGGATGACGACATGATCGAGATCAGCGAGGCACAGTTTGAACGGGAGGTGATCGAAACCTCTCACCGGCTACCGGTCCTGGTGGACTTCTGGGCCCCCTGGTGCGGGCCTTGCCGGACGCTTTCGCCCGTGCTTGAGAGGCTCTCGTTGGCGCTCCAGGGTGAAGTGAGCATGGTGAAGGTCAATGCCGACCATGCACCGAAGCTATCGCAGCGCTACGGCGTGCGTAGTATCCCCATGGTGCTTCTCTTTCGCGCCGGAAGGGTTGTGGACCAGTTCACGGGCGCAAAGCCAGAGGCTCAAATACGCAGTTTCATCCAGCCGCATCTGCCACGTCCCGAGGATGCGGATCTGGTTGCGGCACGCCGTCTGCGTGAGCAGGGCGATCTGGAAGCGGCGGCACACGCCTTTGAACGCGTGCTCGCGGTGAACCCCGGTCATCTCGCAGCGCGGAGTGAATGGGTCTACTGTCTTCTCGAGTCGGGTTGCTACAGCGAGGCTGCAAACGCTTTCGAGCCTCTCAGGTCGGCTCTCCACGCCGATCCTTCGCTGAGCGATGCGCGCATTGCGACTCTCGCAGTCTTCGTGGAGGCTGGTCAGGCGCTGCAGGCCGCCAGGCTCGCCGAGGGCGCCGAAGCCGTACCCAATCGCGAAGCCGCAGCCAGCCCCGAAGCCGTGCCCAATCGCGTAGCTGCAGCCAGCCCCGAAGCCGTGCTCAGTCGCGAAGCTGCAGCCAGCCCTGAAGCCGTGCCCAACACCGAGGGCACCCTGGAGGGGCGTCTGCTGGCTGCCCAGCGACACATGCTCGCGTCACGGTGGCGGCCGGCAATCGATCTTCTGCTCGGGATCCTGTCGGAAGACCGCAAATTCTCTCCCGACCGGATCCGCAAGAGTCTGCTCGCGATCTTTGCGCTTTGCCCGGATCAGGCGCTCGTTGGGCAATCGCGCAGACGCTTGAGTTCTCTCCTGAACTAGCAAGGTATCGGGGATTTGAGCGCAGCCCCGGTGATCAACCCGGCTGCGCTTGCGCATGTCCTGCTGCGAAGCGGTTGGCTTCCTCAAGCCCTTCGAGCGCATTCCAATGCCTCGATCGCCCGCTTCGGCCGTTGTAGGGAAGAGCCGATCACGACCCACCCAGATCCGCCACCACCGACGTTTTCAGGGCCCTGCGGTGCTCACCGGCTTGATTGGCATCTGCGCCTTGCGGCGCGCCATGCAGTGCGCGCAAATGAAGCGGCGCACGCCTCCGCGCGTCATGACCCATTTGCCCTGAGATTCGTCGCGATCCACCCGACAGCTCGAGCAGAACCGTTGTTTGATTGTTTGTTGCATCGCACCGATCCGCTTGAATCATCCTGAGCGTGCTTCGCCCCGCGCCAGCCCCAACGTCCATACAGTATGCCTCATTCGGGAATGCCACCTTTGCTACTCCGGGGAGCCGCGGTGTTCGCGGTGCAGGTCAGGGGAGGTCTTGGATTTTCGCTGGGTCTCCTCGATAATGCGGTCTGACCTGTTTGGCCCCAACCTCCCGTCCAGCTGGAGTGATTGCTCATGCATCCGAAAGCCAGAATTCGCCACTACGAAGCCGCTATCGAGCAGTATGAGCAGGCGATTGCCGCCTACCGCGAGGCGATCGACCTGGCTGGCAAGGACGACGCTGGCGCCTTGCATCTGGCTTCCTACCGTGCCCGTAAACACCGGGTGGAAGCCGACCGCCTGATCGCGGTTGCCGAGCAGACCGAGGCCCCCCCACTGGTAGAGCGTATCGCCGAGCGCGAGGAGAAGTCCTCCCGGGCAGCTTTTGGGAAACTCACAGTCTTCACCGTGGGAGTGATCGCAGTGGTCCTTCTCGCGATCGTGGCCGGGACAACCGGCGATCTGAGCAAGACCTGGAAGACCACCGACCCCGGCGAGTTTGCCAAGTCGGTCCAATACCCCCGTGAAACGAAATGAGGCATGAGCCTGCGGCAGTGGAGCCTGCGTTCGTCGCGTCCGCACCGGTGGCCTCAGCCACCGATCTCAGCCAGCGATTGAAGGCCAGGACCGCTACTCGCTTCTGAAGGTCACCACATGGTCGGCATCGAGCCGGATCCCGATCGCCTCGCCGTGATCATGGTTGTGGTGGCTTGGGACCAGCGTGAGTACTTCCGAGCCGGAGGCCAGCCGGAGCGTGTAGAGGAACTGCGCACCGCGGAAGGCCTTGCGGACAATCTCACCAGTCACGGGGGAGGCGTCGTCGTGCACGATGTCATCGGGACGCAGAAGCACCATCAGTGATCCATCGAAGGCAGCACAGACGCTGGCCATCGCCAGGTCGGAAGGGTCGCGGATTGGCAACTCACCGATTTCGGTGATCAGCAGACTGAGCCCGTTGCGCTGGGAGAGGCGACCCTGGAGAAAGCATCCCTGGCCCACAAAATTGGCCACGCGTCTTGAGCGAGGCTGGTGATAAAGGCGCCAGGCGGTATCCCACTGTTCAACTCTGCCGGCCAACATGACGCCGACCGAATCCGCAAGTGCAAAGGCCTCATGCTGGTCGTGTGTGACCAGCAGTGCGGTGGTGCCATCCCTCTTCAGAAGATCCCTCAGGTCCATCGCAAGGCGCTCGCGCAAGGTGGGGTCGAGATTGGAGAAGGGCTCGTCGAGCAGGAGCAAGTGCGGTCGCGGAGCGAGGGCGCGGGCGAGTGCCACCCGCTGTTGCTGTCCGCCGGAGAGTTCGTGGGGGTAGTGGGATTCGAATTCGGCGAGTCCAACGAGCTCAAGAAGGTCCAGACACTGGATGTGCGCGGCCTCTCGCGACAAACCCCGCAAGCCGAAACCCACGTTCTGGATCACGTTCAAATGAGGAAAGAGCGCGTAGTCCTGAAAAACGATGCCCACTTTGCGTCGCTCGGGGGGCACGGTCACCGACGGGGTGGATACCCGCGTGTCGCGGATGAATACTTCGCCCTGCTCCACCGCCTGGAAGCCCGCAATCGTTCGCAGCACCGTGGTCTTTCCGGAGCCCGACGCGCCAAGCAAACAGCCGATCGCGCCGTCGTCGAGCTCAAAGCTCAGCCGATCGAGCACGCTTCGGCGGGCCGTACCCTCGCCATAGGACACGCTCACCTGCTCGAGGCGAAGGGCCTTGAGCCTGGCTGCAGATGCGTGCTTCATCGTGCCGCGCTCGGGGATTCCACTGGGATTCGGGATCGTCTGACGGGTCGATGATAGGCTACCTGCGATCGACGCCAGCAGAGCTGGAAGCCTTGAGTGCCCCGATGCGCAAACTGCTTGTTTCCCCTGTCACATCAGTCGCGATGCCATGGCTCATGGGTATTGGTGTGTCGCTTCCAGTGGTTGCGCTCGGTCTCCTGGCAGCAGGAATCAATCCCACCGAGGTGTCAACCGCGGCCGACGCAGTCAGCATTGCGTCTGACCGTGCCTTAGGTGAAGGATCCTCCAGTGGAGCAGTGCAAACCGGCGACAACTGGTTGCTGGTTGCGCACTTGTTCGACCATGTTCTTGCGCGCTATGCCTGGACCACCTTCGAGGTGGCTGCAATTGCGCTTGCAGTGGCAGCTTCGATCGGTGTGCTCAGTGGCTGGCTGGTGGCCGCCTACAACTTCCCTGGTCGAAGCTGGATGTCCTGGGCGCTCCTTTTGCCGCTTGCGATGCCAGCCTATGTGATGGGCTTCGCCTACACCGACTTTCTCGACGTGTCCGGAACCCTCCAAACCCGGCTTCGCGGCTGGTTGGGCTGGGAACTTGGTCGCGACCCTGCGGTCAGCGTACGCTCTGCCGTAGGCGCCGGCATTTGCCTCGGGCTTGCCCTTTACCCCTACATCTACATGCTGGCTCGTGGCGCATTCGCCGAACGTAGCGCCTCGCTGGGCGAGGCGGCCCGCAGCCTTGGCCTGCCGGCCTGGAGTGTCTGGCCCCGGGTGATCTGGCCGATCGCGCGTCCGTCCGTGGCGGCGGGCTCGGCGCTCGTCCTCATGGAGGTGCTCGCAGATTTCGGAACCGTGAGCTACTTTGCAACCGACACCCTCACCGCCGGAATCTACAGGGCCTGGCAGGGCCTTGGCGACAAGATCAGCGCGGCGCGTCTCGCGGTGATGCTCCTGGTGCTGGTCGGACTCGCAGTCTGGATGGAGCGCCGGCAGCGGGCCCGCCGTGTGCTGGCCGCCCGCGCCTGGCGGCCAGCACAAGTGCATCACCTCCGGGGAGGGGCGGCGCTTCGCGCCAGTGTGCTTTGTGCGCTGCCGATTCTCGCGGGATTCGTGTTGCCGGTTGCGATCCTGATCGAGGCGCTGGCGCCGCTCGAAAGCGGGCAATGGAGTCGGCTGGTGGATTGGCTCGGACACTCGCTGCTTCTTGCCATTCTCACCGTGCTGTGTGTGATTCCGGCAGCAGTCCTGCTTGCCTACTGTGGTCGCCTCAGACCCATGGCCTCGGTCAGGGTTGCCACCGCAATGGCCAACGCCGGTTATGCACTACCAGGCGTTGTGCTCGGTGTGGGCATCCTTGCCTCCGCATCGTGGTTCCGCATCTGGTTTCCAGAGATCAATCCATTGGGAACTCAGGGACTTGCGACAGGTATCTTTCTTTTGCTGTATGCCTACGGGGTACGCTTCTTTTCGGTGGGATTCCAGGGCATCGAGGCCTCGCTCAAGCGCATTTCCACTTCCATGGACCAGAGCGCACAGTCGCTCGGTCACAACCCTGTTCAGGTGCTTCGGCGAATCCACTGGCCATTGCTAAGGCCAACGGTGACTGCCTGCTCGCTGCTCGTCTTCGTGGATGCGCTCAAGGAACTCCCTGCCACGCTCGTTCTTCGCCCCTTCAACTTCGATACGCTGGCGGTTGTGGCCTACCAGTTTGCATCGGATGAGCGCCTTGGCGAAGCAGCCTGGCCTTGCCTGTTGATCGTTGGTCTGGGCCTGTTGCCGATCTGGTGGCTCGCGCGGGTTCAGCGCGAGCGCTCCGTGTTATAGTTGAAGAAGCAGGCGGTTAGCTCAGCTGGTTAGAGCGTTGCGTTGACATCGCAAAGGTCGTTGGTTCGAGTCCAATACCGCCTACCACCATCGACAGAGTGGCGGCATCGCACTCAACTCTGGCGTGGCTTAACCGGTGTGTGAGCGATCCAACCCACCGCGTTGTAGCTTTCACCAGGTTCGTACCCTGCTGTTTGAAGCCACTACGCGTGCTCACGCCCCGCGAGCGGCATCATCCCCAATCCGATCCTCTGATGCTTCACGGAAGACCTCCTCGAGCGTCGACGCGCGCAACACCACCACCGACAGATGCCGGAGCGTTGCGATGCTCGCCACCACCAGGCGTTGCTGCACCCAATCGGGAAGCGTGCCGAACTTCGCCTTGAGCAGATCCTGCAGCAAGGCTCTCGAGGCCTCTCGCTGACCTTGCTCGATCCCCATCCTGATCCCGGTGTGGGTAGAGACCTTGATCATCGTGTTGTAGTCCTTGAGCGCCTTCTCGCGATCGAAGGCCTCGTCCCGCGCGTAGCGATCCTCGCTCAGCGCCTCGAGCGAG
>Ga0194133_10010553_pt1 | contig 10373 bp, 4 predicted proteins | sample TA2KigOf40mmetaG_FD_155448 | JGI IMG/M metagenome (GOLD analysis project Ga0194133, IMG submission 155448) | Freshwater microbial communities from Lake Tanganyika, Tanzania - TA2015055 Kigoma Offshore 40m | ecosystem: Environmental > Aquatic > Freshwater > Lake | place: Tanzania: Lake Tanganyika... | reverse complement strand
TTGAAACAGTGAAGCCTGTTGAGGGGGTTTTGTTAAACGAGAAAGAAATAGAAACCAAAGCAGAGCCTGCCAATAACAGCGTCGAATCTGAAGATGATGAACAGCAGCCTGGTTATGGGGAAAATGTTGAAGAAACACCAACAAAAAAAGAAAAGGTTGCAGAAGTGCAGAAAACAGATAATGAGGACAGCAAAGAAATTGAGGATGAGATTGAAGATGAGAAAAAAGATGAGAATTCTGATACAGATTCCAACCAATTATCACAGTCTAGCAGTTTAGAAGATGAATATGGAGACAACAATGATCTTGAAAATGTTGGGGTTGCAAATGATGTGAAAATTTCTGGTGACCCCAATGTAGACTCAACCACAGAAGCTGCTTTTATCTCAGTCCCCTTGCTTATTGAGGAGATCAGCGACAATGAAAATGGTGGAACTGGCAGGCCAGGGGATCCCACTGTGATTCTTGCAGGATCACCTGACGAAGTCAAAGTACCTGATACAGTGTATGGAGCTCCTGGAAATCCAAGAAAAGGACGTGAAAATGAAAGGACCTTACACCAATTTCTTGTTGATGTTCCCAATGCAAAGAGGCAGGCTGATTGGTCACAAAGGCTCAGGGAAAGGCAACGACAACAAATCTGGAGACAGTTCCAATTAGACTAAAAAACAATCATTTCATGCTCAATTATAAAAGGTACAAATTTTACATTTCTAGTCAAGTTTAGGAATGGCAAAGCTGCTCTCATTCAGTTCACAGAACTGAAAAGGGTCACTGTGGCCTCTGACTCAGAATTTGAGATCTAGGGTTCTGATGTCCGACACTTTGACATGACATGCCAACTCTCTTTCATGCACACCCTTAGCTGCAAATAAATCAGTTGCTTTCTTATAGTTAATAGAAATAATTGCTTGTTTATCAAAAATAAACAAACCACGAGTCAATATTTTTACTTTTGTTACTTTTGCCACTGACATTTTATGTATTACAGTGATTTTAAACAAATACACCAATTTTATTCTTACAGTTTTTTCCAATACAACTGACTGCCGGCGGTCTAGTTTTAGAATAACTATGCTTTAAATCATCTTTTTGTGCTCAAACAAGGTAATATTCAAAATCTTATGAAATTCCATCCTAAATGATAATCTGCTTGCTTTCCAATTTTATAAAGTGTGACTTGTTATCTGCCAAATGCCAAGTCCAAATCAAGTGTCCCAGGATCAGGAGTTTGTTCTGCTATCCTTTGACCAAGTTCAAGATGTATCTTCAATACCATCCTAGTCAATTCAAAGAGTCATCAGGAATAGGGATCTAGTCAGTCTAAAAGCATTGCTAAAAATCATTCTATTCATTTTTTCAATATTCCCCAAACATTTTACCTCTCATTTGGACAGGAAACCAAAATTTAAATGAATGACAATTTGAGTCTATTGGATAAGAAAAAATGCAACTTGTCTTACCAAAAAACACTTAACTTTTTTACAAATTGTTTGATTTTGATGCCTCAAAAGTCACAAGCATATAATTTAATATTTCAAAGGCCATATATTTATGCTTCATGCATGTGTTTTTTTGATGTAACAAAACACATTTGTTTTTCTCATAACCAAATTGAAATTTCTTTCCTCAAATGCATCTTTAAAAAAATCTTTTTGTAAAAGATGGATGATTATATAAAAACAAAATCTAAACAAAAATGGATGCTTTTTTTCACAAGAAAAATTACTGAACATCAAAGAAATGTTATGACGTTTTATGTATTTATTTGCAAATATAATCAAGTCAACGAGAATCCAATTATTTTACTCAAGGAAGGTGAAAGGAGATTTCGTGACATTGAAAAAGTGTGTAAATTAGTACAAAGAAGCTCATTTCCTCAAAATGAGAATCAAGAGTTGCTTCAATACCTACAAGAAATTTTGTCTAATATCTTATGGAAGCGTTGTTCATGTACTTTTTGGAAAGGTGTTTCGGCTCGACTCAACATACAATTGAAGTTAACTTCAAAGTTATACCAATTTGGAAAAAAATTTTGAAACTTAAAAATCTTTTATTGTAATTTGATGTGGCTTTGAAAATTCACAAGTCTTTTTGCAATATAAAAAGCTGAATTTTTTAGCCTACATATTTTCATAACAAAAACCTTCACATTAATTTTTTTCATGATTCTTCTTGTCAGTATCAAAAATTGCATTTGAATTTTAGAAAAATTCTCATATGTTGTTTTAACATTTTTCTTAAGAAATGCAATTTTGTATATCTAAAAAATCATGACCCTGATTGAGGCAGTTTCTTAAAATCTAATGATTCAGCACTTTTTGTGCACTTTAAACAACTACTTCTTGACGAGGAAACTATTTCATGTGAGAAATTTATTGCCATATCTAGCTGGGGTTTTAGGGATATCTGTTCGATCCCTGGCAAGGCCATCAACCTTTGACCTCATTTTGCTACAAAAAGAGAGAAAGGAAACATTCAATTCAATTCACAACTTTTATTTAGGACTCATTGTCCGCAGCATGTATGGTACATTGGAGACTTTACAAAATTCCTGCTTCTCGCCCAGGACTGCAGCATCATAGATGATCATTTTGCAAGATGCTCAAACATAATAAACATTTTTAGGGATCGATCCAAAGCCTCGGAAAACCCTTTACTTCTGGGGTTAACCTTAGTAAGCGGTTTATAGTTTAAAGCGATATACAGCAAATGACTGATGAGAGTTTTTCAAGTAAAAAAACCAATCTTAATAAAATGCTCTTTTCCTGGTATGGACACAACCTAACCTATAGTGATGGGTCTGGGTCAAAGATTTTTGACCCGGGTCTGGTTGGATCAATTTTTTTGTTGCTTGGGTTGGGTCAGCCATCTATGGTTTGGGTTTGGAAAATTTCCCCTAAAATGTCAAATTTTTCATTTTTTCCCCTTTGAGTCAAAAAAATCTCATCGGTAGGGTCTAAAAGTACCTGGGTCAAAGTCAGGCCGTGGGTCAGCCTCTTATTTACTTCAAGTCAAAAGTATGCTCGGATTGGGTCGGGTCAGGGCCCATTTCTACTTACCTGGCATTCGCCACCAAAAGACTCTTAACTATGTATATCCCAGGTAAGGTGGGTGTTCCTTAACTATTGGAATGGCCAGTATGTATAACAGGGTAATCTTACTTGCATAATAAGTTAGCTTGATATCAATGTCAATCAAAAAAATATTTCTCAACATCTTTCATCAATTCATCAAAGTTGAAATTCAAATTGTTTGAGAGGAAGAAAAACTGTCACAGGAAGGTTTTTATCCTCCCTCTTTCCCTCCCTCATAAAAAATCTTGTCAGATTGTATCTTAGTCTAAATATATCAAACAAATAAATACAATTTCAAAATCGACAATTCTCTGCCATTATAAGATAACTTTTAAACCAGGAGGATATTTATTTTTTGTTGTGGGAAGTGAAGATCCTGTGGCAAAAAGAATCTAAAACTTTGATGATATTAGGGTGAAAAGGGCTAAATCTTAATCAATAATTTCAATTTCAGTTTCTGAAAAAATAACACTTTAGATGTCGTGCAAATCATTATTTTCCACGAAAAGAGGACCAGATGATTTGATTTTGTCTTTTCTTTCAGGCTTTAAATTAGGTTGCATCGGGTTTTGAAGGTCAGGCATGACATCTTCGATGATTAGCTTCCTTCTTAGACAGATTGCATGAAATCGATGCCTTAGATGACAAGATTCAATTTTCAATTTATCAAAATCATTTCTGATCTCAAAAGATTAACCTTGACAACATCTTTAAATATTACTTAATGTTACCAATATTGTGACAGATAAGTTGATTAAGGGAATAAAAAACATTCAGTCTTTCACTTTGTTGGTTAAAAGGTATAAACAAATTTGCATAGGTGGATTGTGTTGTATGTAATCCACCATTCTAACTATGATACTTGATTGAAGCTAGAAAATATGACACAGAAAAGAATTATGATCCAAAAACTCAAAAAGTGTAAACATTTATACTTGTTTTAATCTAGGTAGGGGTTGATTTCCATTCCAAATTTCTATGGGATCACATATTACTTAAAGCGTGATCCCTGTCGTCTCTCTGATTGGAAGTGCCTAACATTTCAACCCCCGAATAACATTCACTGTTTTTATCTTTGATATGCCATTGTTGTAATGAAATAAGAACCTGTCAACTAAAAAGGCTTAATAAGGGGATTGAATGTCTTTTATTGGGCATATATATAATAGAAATTACTGAGTGAATGTAAGTTGATAGATGAAAAATGGGTCCCAACATCTTGCCTGAACCATTTGCTTAACTTATACTATATTTTGTCACACTAAGGCCATTTCCTGCCAAAGTTTATTCTATCTATACCTTTGCTCTCTGGACGTTAATGTTAGTTCTTTTTATTGCATCTCTCTAAAAAGACTGAGGCAAAAAAGTAAGATTTGTAAAAAAGGTAACAAATTAGGTACTTGCCATACATTTAGAATCAATTGTGGGACATTTTCAATAGGAATATTGGCTATTACCATCCCTCTGAAAGGAAGCTAATTAATAAGGCTTCCTTATAAAAATTACTATGATATATGTAAAAGTATAACTTTGAAGTATCAGATAAAACAAAAGATATTGATCTAAATAAATTGTTTGAAACCACTTGTTACACTTGTAAATTAGGAACCTTTTTTATTTCATAAACTTTTTAAGTACCTAAAATCTCTTTGGGATCTCTTTTTTGTTTCTACATTTATGATGAAAAAACCTTCTTATTTTATGCCTGCCATTCTTAGTTTGTTTATGAAACATGAAAACAGATCGAAATTGCTTGTGTTCTTGAAATACTTTGCCAGGGTCAAAATGAAAAAAGTTATTAAATTCTTCTAGATTATAATTTCTGTTGTAACTTGACAAGATCAATCTTGTAAAATGATATCCAAACAATCCATTCAGCAGGTTCATTCCCAAGCACAATTGATCCTTGACCCTCGAGAAGTTCATTTAAAAAACTCAGAATTTTCAACATTAGAAATGAAAAAAATCATGATCATGAATAAATGAATGATTTGTTCAATATGAATTCTCTACATATTTCATAATAGTTCATTTCTTTCTCAAACTCCAGAAAAATCCTTGAGAAAATTGAGATTAAAAAAATCTATCCTCTCATTAAAAGGTGAAAAAGCTAGAACAATGAGTTAATTAACACATTCATGTTCCACTTCTTTGATATATTATTGATGATTTTAGGAGCTATGCCTACCTACCAACAAGAGATCAAGGTTTCCAGCTATTTATCACAACAATCTTCCCAAGTATGATGGTTGGATGGATCTTCCTTTTCTATCATATATATACTTACTTCCCTTGTGTGTGTTGAATGAACCCCACACACCCATCTACAATCCAATATTATCATCAAACACATGGCTAGAAAATTGCGTAGGATACTAAGGTCAAAGTCTATTCTAGTAATGGATTTTTTCGTACAAAAAAATTAAAAAATAAGTCAAGTTGTTCAAAAAACGAGATTGTAAAATTGGAAGCAATTTTTTGTGTAAATTAAACATGGTAAGAGAACTTTCTCAAGGAAATGAAATATAATTTTTTAGTATTGAAATGGTGGGTTAGATTTAAAATTATTCGTTTTTATTAAACAAATCTTTCTGTAAAATTTTGACTCTTTTATATAAGATAATAACATTCATGCAATTGCAACAAATCACTTTAAGAAAAGGGGATTTAAAAGTGATTCTGGGGAGATTTTTTTGCAGCCCAAGGTTAAAGTTGGGGCTCACTTTTCTGAATTCATAAACTACAGAGGAAAGTTTAAAAGGACTTGGAGTTTGTTGAATGAAGTGTGAGCAGAAGATTGGATCCTGAGGGCTCATTCAGATGGGCCCTTGTTTGGTGCAAGGCTATTTCACCATGTTAAGTAAAATAGAATATTGCTATGAAAAGCTTGATTAAAACCTATTTTTCAATCCTGAAAAAAAATCAAAAGGAAAAAAAGTTACACCTCTTAAGTAAAAAAATGCATCTACATAGGAATTATTTATGGGTCGCTGTAGCCTGGGGTTCAATCCTCAGTCTGGTCAAAATATTTAACCCCCGATAATTTGTTTTGATTTATAATGTCCACAAGACGATCATCTCAGGGATTGATTGTTCCACAGATGCTAGATCAGGATTATCTTTTTTTTCACTCATCAACCCACTTGACGTGGGGGTGGTTAACCTCACTTTAAGAGGTTTTAGCTCCGACAAGATGGCAGATATGGGACTAAATAGCCACCAGTGGATATGCTGATCAAAGGTTTCTTATTCACAGCTTAAGTCTTTGCTGAATTTGTTGTTAACAGCTCAAAAGTCTATGCTGAATTTGTTATATTCACAGCTCAGTAGTCTATTGCTGGAGTTACTGCCGACAACTCAGAGTCTATGCTTGAGTTTTATTGCTCACAGCTCAGCTCACAAAAGTAGATTTCATCTACCATGTGATGGAGTGTTTTTCAAAAAGTCTGGGTTTTTGGAAAGGTGAGTCCTCAGCACTTGCTATCCTGTTGAAAGCGGAGGGGGAACCGCTTCCAAGAAAAATAACCATCAAATTTTTCTCTCAGAGGACCCCAGCACGTGCTGTCCGGTTGAAAGCGGAAGAGGAACTTTAGGATTATCTCTTAAATATTCATTTATTCACATTTAACAATAAAATCAAGTGACTGACAGACACAACTTTCAAAGATAGGAATTTTTGCAAAGTCTACATTTTTATCATTGAAACTCGTGTAAAGGTGGATCCTAAAAAGATTTGTTTAATGGTATATTTGAAATGTGATCGATGGAACCATGTAGAAATACAAATACAAAATAGAATAATTACCTGTCAAAATCTTCATGATGTTATTGTTAAAAACAAAAAGTTAGCAGATCACTTCTTGAATGAATTCATTTTATTTTTTAAAAGAGGTTTAGTGATATTTAATATTTTTTCCGATAGCTTTTATGATCTTCAAGATTTGTTAATTCTATGTTTTTTATATCTATAAGGATAAGCTCATGAACCAACAGGGTATATCAACTTTTTGGTCATTTGAATTAAGATTTTTATGTTTCTAGTATGAGCCTTCTTGAGTAAGGAGGTTCTCAAACTTCAGCAACCCAAAAACATTTCACCAGCCGAAATGCTGCAAATATTTGGAAGTCATTGCCTTTTTACATGACAGACTACAGTAGGAGATCTATGATGTATTTCAACACCCAAAACTGTCTTTTGAAAGGCCAGGGCTCAAGATGCGACAGCTGAGAGCCTCAAAGCTCTTGACACCCAAATTGACCACCAAAATGATCAGCAACTAGTGATGGGTCCGAGTCAAAAGTTTTTGATCCAGGTCAGGTCGGGGTCAAATTTTTGTTGCTCGGGTTGGGTTAGCCATCTTTGGTTTGGGTTTGACATTGGAAAATTTCCCCTTAAAATCCCAAATTTTCAATTTTTGCCACTCGGATAAAAAAAAATCCCTTCGAGTCAGGTCTAAAAGTACCCGGGTCAAAGCCGGGTTGGCCTCTTATTTACTTCGGTCAAAATTATGCTAGGGTCGGGTCAGGGCCCATCTCTATCAGCGTCCCTCAATACCCAGAGAACCATACTGCAAGGAGTAAATGGTACAGCAACCTCTTTGAGTCTTGAAAGTCACTTTATCTTATGGGTAAGCTGGACCCCTTTAAGTACCAAACACAGAAAAATATCATTTATTTTCCTTTTTTTCTGAATCTCCTTACTTAAAATCGAATCTTTTTTTTGAGAAATTTAATGAAAGAATTCATACAATTTTATTATGCTTTGAAAGCAAGAAATGCTAACAAATAAATGCTTACAGTTGAATACTTTTCCTTAAGAATAAATTTTTGCTAGTTTTATTTTTCATGAAAGCATTGAAAACTAAACCGGTTATAAAAATCAATCACAAAACACAATTCTTAGAAATCCAAACTTTTTATTTTAGGAAGCAATATCTGGTATTTTGTGAAATAGATAAATTTATTTGTTGAGGGATAGAATTGAATTCAAGTTTTTCATGATAAAACGTTGCGTTTATGTATATATTTATGTACAACAAAGCAGGCGAGCAAAGCAAAAGTAGGCAGGCCCTACTTCTACACAAAGTTGGGAGTTATATTCTAAAACAGCCATAGTTAAACAATCAAGCAGAGAAGAAGTTAACCTCTCAACACTAAATCAAGAAAAAATGTCTGAATCCAACGTTGACAAATACGAGCATTATAATTATGACCAGGATAAGGCCATGCACAGCAGAGGGTCAGGAAAACAAAGAACAAAAAAGGTGACATTTTCAAATTGAAATTTTGTTCAAACTTGACCCTATAAATTTTCATTTGATTTCTTCAACTTTTGTTCAAAAAAAAATCTTTTTTATGTACAGTATATAGAAAATTAACAAAGAACTTTGATGCGCAGTTTGCAAAGCTGTATCATAAACAGGTGTTTTGTAGGGAATGACTCAGAAAAATTGTCAGTTTACTAAACATCTGTTTTTCTGAGCAAATAATAAAATCTGATTTAGTGTGGACTCAAGCAATGATTACTCAAGGTAATCACCTTTGTAAGGGTCACTGCAGTACCCTGACTGGGGGTGCCTTGTTAATTTTTTTGTAATCTGGGGCTAAAAAATTACTGGCATACTGCTAGAGATTGAATCCACAACCATAGATCTTAGTTCTTAACCTGCCTTAAACTTTGACCACTCAGCAATAGCAACCCCTGGAAGCACCATGTATATTTAAGTTTACAGTCCAGTACTCGAAAACTCTTGAGTACAATCAATAATTGAGCTCTTTGCATAAAAAGTCTGACCTAAAAAGTAACATAAAAATTAAGTTGACGGGCATTTTTTGCTTAGGGAAAAATCCCAAACCTACGAGCAAGCGAGTGACTCATTTTTTTGTCATCTCTTTGCCTGTTTGACATCAAATATCTCAGGTTCTAGGCAAAATATCAAAAATCTGGCAGGTAACTTATTATGGGCAAGGGTTGAAGCTATCTTCGTGCAAAAAATTAGCTCTCTAGCTTTAAAACTGAGGGAGCCTTTTAGGTGAAAGAAAGTTATTCTACTCCTTTATTCTTTAGTTCTAATTAAGGATAACTTCTAGGACATGACATGTATGTGGTGCTCTATTAATGGATCTGATTGAGGGTCATACATATTTAGACCTAGAGACACTCTTAATTCATAACCAGCAAAACTATCAATAATATTAGTACATATAATAATAAACTTTGCAGTGGTTATTTTTTGTCCTAATTGAGAATGTTCTAAACTGTGTTGATCTTTCCCATTTTAATGGATTTCCCAGTTGGCCAATACCCAGTTTTGTCACTCTTCTCTATGGTCCAACCTTTAGGTTGGGGTCATAATAGCATTCTCCTACTTACACTTTAAGCCATTCAAGTTAGCTTATAATAAATCATAATTTTCCAAGGCTTCAATCTGGACAGAATCACAAATATTCATTTATATAATGGTATGATTTAGGAAGCTGAACAGAATACCAACCATCACAATCCAGGAGGCCATGAACGCAAAATTGTCACCAAGTTACAAAATTCGGAGGCAAAGTCTAAAAATGCCAACAAGGGATCCTGAAAGGTGTTCTTAATTATCTTGCAATAATTTATCTCTTGGGTAAAATCTAGCTCAAACATTTTTCTTTTTAGATCTTGAAACTGAAAATTAAGCTTAAAGATTCATGCTAACAAATGTCAACTGAGCTACTGTATGGATAAAATTCAATCATTTTAGAAAATTATTTTTGATATGGTTTGTTTTTGATTCAATAAAAAGTATCTTTTTGCAAATTATTTTTCTTTTTAAGTTCAAATATATTTTTAATAGACCATCACAAAATCCAAAATTTTTATTTTGTATATGTACAGTATTAGTTAAAGCTAACTCATTTCATCTTCTAAATTCACATTTGTTTCAAAAACCTCTCTCTGAAATCATTAAAACCGAATTGTGAACAATCCGGATCACAAGTCCTACAGAGTCCGGGTGTTACATTGCACATTTGTTCACGTTCTGGACAATGAGGAATATTACAATTTTCATATTCATAACTATAAGTCTTCTTAAATCCATCTCCATCCAGACAAAAGATTGTTGAAAAAGCCTGAAATAACATCATAAAATGGTTAAATGACTCATATTATATTGTAATAGGCCCAGGAAGTTTATTTCCATGTTGACACAATATTTTCAAATCACTTCATATTTCTGTGACAAAATTATTTCATTTGCTCAAATGTTGTCAATGTGGCCAGTCAGATACCATGTCAATTTGTCAAATGACCTTTAT
>Ga0194133_10010552_pt1 | contig 10373 bp, 6 predicted proteins | sample TA2KigOf40mmetaG_FD_155448 | JGI IMG/M metagenome (GOLD analysis project Ga0194133, IMG submission 155448) | Freshwater microbial communities from Lake Tanganyika, Tanzania - TA2015055 Kigoma Offshore 40m | ecosystem: Environmental > Aquatic > Freshwater > Lake | place: Tanzania: Lake Tanganyika... | reverse complement strand
CCGTTTACCCGGCGCCTGACGGCGCCCGGCTCCGAAATCCTTGGCCCGTATAACCGGCGCCTGACGGCGCCCGGCTCCGAAATCCTTTCCCATGGAGCCGAGCGCCGTCAGGCGCTCCAATCGGATTGAATCATTCAAATGTGTTGGAAATCCAGAAATCCGGCACTTCCCGTGTCTATTTTGATCCGGCATGAATAGTATGTCCGAGTTGCCTGTTTTCCGGAAAAGCCAGCCAAAAAAATGCTGACAGGTCCTCCAGATAATCCCCGTGATATCTCCGGCGGCCTTCCCAGCACCATCAGCACGGGACTACTCCGGAGCGTGAGGCAAAACGACCAGGAAGCTTGGGCCCGCATGGTGAGCGTTTATTACCCCATGGCCTATGGTTGGTGCCGGCGCGCGGGCCTCCAACCGAGCGATGCCGCCGATGTCTGCCAGGAGGTATTCGCCGGCATCGCGGCGGGAATAGGCGCTTTTCGTCGCGAAAAACCGTCTGATACCTTCCGCGGCTGGGTCCGTCGCATCACCCAGCGCCGGATCATCGATTTCCGCCAGCGCGGTGGTTCGCTTCCCGTGCCGATGGGCGTCGGGCACTCCGATGACCGCCTCCGCGACATTCCCGCCGGTGGCATGTCCGATTCGGGTTCCCCCCAGCCAAACCGGCAAGCCTACCTACGCGACGCGCTGGAACTGGCCCGCGCCGAATTTGAAAACACCACCTGGCAGGCTTTTTGGCGGTCGACTGTGGACGGGGTTGCCGGAACCGATGTCGCCCGCGAGTTGGCTATTTCCGCCAATGCCGTGTATTTGGCCAAATCGAGGGTGCTGAGGCGGCTTCGCGAAATCCTGCGGCGGGGAGCGTCTCCGGAATGAATGCCGAACGCCCCACGCGCGAGCGGATTCGCGACTTCCTGCTGGGCCGGGTCGAATCCCACGAGCAAGGGGCCATGGCCAGCTACATCGAAGCCCACCCCGAACTCCTCGACCAGTTGATCGAGGCCGACACTTCTAACGACTCCCTGTTGGCGGACCTCCGGCATTCGGCCGGCGGTTTCCTGCGTGAGGCTGATTTTCGCAAGGGCCTGGAATCAGCGCGCGGCATGACTCCCCGGTCCGCCCGACAGGAAGGCGATTCCGGGTTCGACAAGCCGGCAACCGGCAGGGTGGGCCCGTACCAATTGATGGAGCGGATCAATCGCCGTGGAATGAGCGTGGTCTGGCGCGCCGCCGACACGCGTGATGGAACACCCGCGGCGGTTAAGCTGCTTCCCGCCGCCCGTCTTGACGACGCCGATTCGGTCGCGCGCTTCCGCCGCGAAATGGCCATGGTGGCTAGCCTTCATCACCAAGGAATCGTCCGCTGCCTTGGCTCGGGCGAAACCGACGGCGTGCCCTATCTGGCCATGGAGTTGCTCGAGGGAGTCGACCTCTCGGAACTGTTGCGCCGGCACGGGCCCCTTGCCGTGCCGGTGGCCAGCGCGCTGGCCCGTCAAGCCGCGCTGGCCCTGGATCATGCCCACGGACACAGCCTTGTGCACCGGGATGTGAAGCCCTCGAACATCTTCCTCACCACCTCGGGCGAGGTGAAATTGCTCGACCTCGGCCTGGCGCGTTGCCTGCGCGGTGAAGATGATTCCCTCACCCATGCCGACCAGGTTCTTGGCACCATGGACTACATGTCGCCCGAGCAGGCGTTTGAGCCTGCCGGCGCCGATGCCAGGAGCGACCTCTACAGCCTCGGTTGCACCTTGTACGCCCTGCTGCGCGGCAAGGCGCCATTCGCCGGGGGCGATTGCACGACGGTCTTCAAGAAGGCGCTGGCGCACGCCTCGAGGCCGGTGCCAAACATCAGGGACGCTCGACCCGAGGTGCCGGAGGATCTCGCGCTTCTCGTGGCGGCGCTCTGCGCGAAAGACCCCGCCATGCGCCCCGCCAGCGCCGCCGATGTGGCGGCGGCCTTGGGGAAGTGGGCCGAAAACCCGATGCTGGCCGGACTGGCGGGCCATGCCTCGGTCCGCGGAACTCCACCCGCGTTGCCCCGGGGGCGCTCCCGCCGCCGACCTTGGCTGGCGGCGGGAGCGCTGGCTTTCGCGGTCCCCGTGGCCCTGTGGCTGAGACCGGTGCCTGTCGGCCCGTCTCCGGGAAATTTCCAATTGGTTGCCAACGGCAGTTTTGAGGACGGATTGCGTGACTGGTCTCCCCAGGTGCCGGCGCACTCCGACATATACGGATCGTTCACGGCTTCCGCGGACAAAGCCTTCCTGGGCCGATGGTCGGCGCGGTGCCGCTCCGTCGCCGAATTCAGGAAGGCCGGTTACGCATTCCTGGGCAACCCCATACCGGTTGAACAGGGCCGGCGTTATGTGCTGAGCGCCGCCTTCGAAACATCGGACATGAAAACCGGCTCCATGTCGGTGGACCTGAGCGAACCGAGCTACCACATCCGCCTCGAAAGCCGGCCGGGCTACCCCGGCTGGCAATTCCTGCATGAGGAATTCACAGCCGCGTCAAGAACCGTGCAAATCCGCCTGGTGCACGACGGAGATTATTGTCCGCGGGGTGAAACCGGATACATCGACGCCGTGGCGTTGACCCCGGCGGAGGAATTCACCCCGGCACCCTCCACCATGGGACTGCCGGCGCAGGCCATGGCGGATGTTGGCACGGTTTCGATCTTGCAACCGGCGCCCGCCGCCGGACCCGTCGTGAGCCTGCATGTGTCCGGGGATGGAAAACAGGTCCTTTCCCTCGACAGCGAAGCCGACATCCGCGCGCACGAACTCCCGGGCGGAACCTTCGCGCCGGTTTCCGGATCAGGCAAGATCCGGGGAACAGCCATGCAGGCGAGCGCCTTCGATCCATCGGGAACCCGTGCCGCGGTGATCTCACCCAAGGGGACGGTGTTCCTTCGGGAGATCCGGAATACCGAACCGGTGGCGGAAATGGCTCTGCAGGCCAAGGCTTGTTCGGTGGCATGGTCTCCCGACGGCGCCCGGTTGGCCGCGCTCGACGAGGCCGGTGGAATCCGCGTGACGGAAATCGCGAGCTTGCGGATGGGCCTGGACTTCAAGACTGGCATGAAAAACCCGGGCCATGCCGCCTGGTCTCCCAATGCCTTAAACCTAGCCGTGGCATCGACGGACTCGCTCGTGGTGATGGACGCCAAGACGGGAGAAAGACGCTGGCAAGCCCGGCATGCCGGCACCGTCTTCACGGCCGTGACATGGGCGAACGAAGGGAACGGCCTGTTCACGGGAACGGCAGATGGAAAACTGGCCGCTTGGAATTTGAAATCGGAAACACCCGTGGCAATAGTCCAGGCGCATGTTGGACCAGTGGACACTCTCGCGTTCTCGGCCGATGGCACGCGCCTGGCTTCCGCCGGCGACGACAGGAGCGTGGCCCTCTGGGAGCCGGTAAATCTGAAGGAACGGGGCCGGGCAAGGGCGTTCAACACCCGGGCAAGAGCGCTGTCGTTTTTTCCCGCCGACCCGGGTTGCCTCATGCTCGGCACTCATGATGGGTTGCTGTTCATGTGGGAAACGGGATCGTCCAAAGCAGTTGGAGGCGCGCCATGAGCGGAACATCCCATCCCGGCCTGCCATTCAATCCCTACAAGGCGTGGCTGGGGATTGATGTCACCGGCCGCAAACCTACCCATTACGAACTGCTGGGGCTGGAGTTCGGTGTGGTGGATGCCGCTACGGCCAAGGCATCAGTGCTGGAACGGTCCGCCAAGGTTCGCCACTACCAGGCCGGCAAGCATGCCGACCTGGCCGCGCAAGTCCTTGATGAACTGGCGGAAGCCCAACTGGTGCTGACAAACGCCGAGAAGAAAAAGGAATACGACAAAAAGTTTCCTATCGTCTCCGTCACCTTAGTCACCCAGGAAAAAGAACTCGCACCAACGCCGTCCCCTTTCGACAACCCGTCGAGCGAAAAAAAATCACGAGCATTTTCCAGAAAGATCAGCAATCCACCGAAAAAGAAAACAGGATATCGAATACCTCCAGCTCTTGCGATCGTTATTCTGGTCCTGACTGTGATCGGACATGTAACCTTGGGTTTGGGCACCTATGCGTGGTTGATGGGTGGTAGCGATCCAAAACGGAATGAGGTGAAAAACGAGCGACCGGCAGTCGTGCAGTCACAGCCAGTGATGGAATCCAAACTATCGCAAAGCGGTGACCGAAAGGAGCACCAGGAAATCCGTTATAACGGGAATAAGCCACTTTCTGGTGTTGGATTAGCGTTAGCGGACGGGAAATCCAACTCATCGAATACTAAAAGCAAAGAAGGTATCACCACGACCAGCGGTCAATCCGCTGGCACGGATTCAAGCGGAATGGGCGATCCGAAGCCGACAAACTCCAATTCAAATCTTCGCGAATCAGGCAAAGATTCCACACAGCCATCCAAAATCACAAACAGTATCGGAATGGAATTAGCCTTTATTCCCAAAGGGAAATTTCTGATGGGTTCATTGGAAACCGAACAAGGTCATGAAAAATTGGAATCGCCCCAACATGAGGTGGTTATAAGCCGAAATTTTTTTATTGGAATATACGAAGTAACACAAAATGAATACCTGAAGGTTACAGGGAAAAATCCAAGTTATTTTCAAGAAGAAAAAACCAACACCGACACATCTCGATATCCTGTGGAACAAGTAAGTTGGAACGATGCTGTAGAATTTTGCAATCAACTTTCCCAACTGCCTGAAGAAAGGAAATATAAAAGAAATTATCGTTTACCAACTGAAGCAGAATGGGAATATTGCTGCAGGGCGGGATCTACCGACTTGTATAGTTTTGGAAACAATAACAGTAACACAGGCGATTTTGGTTGGTTTGATAACAATTCCGAGAAAATGACCCATGCAGTAGGTAAAAAAAAACCTAATTCTTGGGGACTATTTGATATGCATGGAAATGTCTTTGAATGGTGTTCTGATTGGCTTGATGGTTACAAATTGTCCGACAACATCGATCCAATCGGACCTGCAAACGGACAATCGAGGATTTTCAGAGGTGGCGGTTGGGATTGGGGACCACCGATTGGTCGATCAGCGCGTAGAGTTTGGTCAAATCCTTCTGAAAAATACAATGCTCGAGGGTTTCGAGTGGTGCTTAATTTTAACGACAATACAGACAGCGGTTTAAGACAAAATTCAAATGTTTATCCGGCTAAAAAAATATTCTTGTCAGAATTATCTCAGCCAAAATGGCTTGCTGAGGAACCATGGCGAAGTCTCAAGGATGATTATCAACAACCAAATTCATTCCGCCTCCATCCATTTCATGGCCCTAAAGTTGCGATAGCACGGCACGACATCGACTCCTACATGGCTTTCAGTTCGAAGGTGCGCCTGGATGCCGACCCCGGTAGTCCCATTAGATTCGCCGTTAGAGTTGACGATAAAATCCTGTGGCAATCACGCGACCTGGCAAAAAAGGGTGATGCCGATGAATGCTGGATCGATGTTCGCGGGCGCAAGCAAATCAACCTTCTAACGCGGGCGCGCGACAGTCACAAGTCCGCTTGGGCTACTTGGCAAGACCCCCACTTCATCAATTCGAACGACTATGATGAAAAAATTAAGGCATATCAAAAACCGATTGATGATCCAGCGGTCACCAACTATTGGAACGACATTGGAAATCCGCCATTTGGCACAACGCCGATGCCGCCCGTTGCAACTTCGCGAATCCGGTTTGTTGAACCATTGCAACTGATGACAAAAGAGGTAGTCCAGCGCAACTCCAATATGTCCGTCAAGACTGCGGTATCCATTTACAAACATCACCTCTCGAAACGGGAAATGGAGGGCAACAAGATAACCTTGGATAAATTGACTCAAAACGGATGGGGTGTCGACAAAACAATTGGTTACCTGCTGTCAGAACCATTATTTGGCGGTCCACACGATATCAAAGACAAAGACATGATCTTTTTGACTTCAAGGGTAGATCCTAAATTAAACAATACCCAATATTTATTATCGAATCAGGTCAATCTTCAAACCGACCATATTGTGGTCTTCATTGGATGGGTTTTCACGAGGAGGATACCCGGGACCATTCCGGTTGCCATTCGTCGTAATCCCGGCATCGGAAACACATTCACTCACGCCCTGCTTGTGGGGGATGATGCCATCAGATCCAACAAAAACATTCAAGTCCTAGGCACTTTTTTCATTTATGAAAAGGATCCGAATATCAAGCAGGCCGATACCGGCACTGGTTCACCATCCGTCCCAAACCAGAACAACTCCTCCGCATCGCCAAGCAACAAAACATCCGGATCGCAAACATCGGATAATTCCCACCATCAATTTGACGCCAAGGCCTTGGCCGCTGGTGGGCAAGCAATATTCAGTCTTTTCCGCGAAAAAAATGGCCATCCGGAGGCTTACTTTACTGGAAATATTGTTGAAAATACAAGGATGTCCAGTCTTGGATGGAAAAGCCTGGGGATGATCGGCAAGGCCAGCAACACACCTCAAAAAGAAAATATTGTTCTAAAAAGATTGCCAAATAATCAAGGAATTCCGGAATATCCCCAATATTTTATTGGTTCCCCTCCCAACGAAAGAATCAATTCAGCCCCAGGCCATGGTTGGGTTTGGCTAGAACAGAAACCTGGACTGATCGAGTGCCTCCTGATGCGCACCAAGCGGGAAGGCTTGTACAGCCTTGTCACCGACAAGCAGGAGATCGCCTCGCGCATGAAAACCGGCCAATGGACTATTGAAAAGCGGTTTTATATTTTGCCACCGGATTAACAGGGAATTCCACATTGGGCCAGTCAGGCAAAACCAATTTCATCGGCATCGACCTTGGCACCACCTTCTCGGCCATGGCGTTCATCGACTCGTTCGGCAGGCCTTCGACCATCCCCAATTCCAATGGCAACAACACCACGCCCAGCGTCGTGCTCTTTGGAGCCGACGGCATCATCGTCGGCGAGGAAGCCGTGCAGGCCGCCACCATGGAAGCCGACCGGGTGGCCGAGTGCGCCAAGCGCGACATGGGTTCCCGGCACTTCCGCAAGTCGCTGGGCGGAAAGCAACTGCCCCCCGAGGTGATCTCCTCCTACATCCTGAAAAAACTCAAGGCCGACGCCGAACGCAGGCTTGGCCCCATCAGCCACGCGGTGATCACCGTGCCGGCCTATTTCGATGAAAAACGCCGGCAGGCCACCGTGAACGCCGGCAGGCTCGCCGGTCTCGAGGTGCTTGACATCCTCAACGAGCCCACAGCCGCGGCCATCGCCTACGGGTTCCATCGCGGCTTCCTGAAGCACGGCAACCACGACGCCGAGAAGCCGATCCGGGTTCTGGTGTACGACCTGGGAGGCGGCACCTTCGATGTCACCCTCATGGAAATCAAGGGAGACCATTTCCGCACGCTGGCCACCGACGGCGATGTGAAACTTGGTGGCCGCGACTGGGACGAAAAACTGGTGAACCTGATCGCGGAACGGTTCATCCGCGAACATCGGGAGGATCCGCGCCAGAACCAGGAATCGCTCTACGACCTGTACCGGGCCGCTGAAACGGCGAAACGCACGCTCACCGAACGGGAGCAGGCGCTGGTGGTGATGAGCCATGTCGGCACACGGTTCAAGACCACCATCAACCGGGCCGATTTCGAAGGCGCCACCGCGGCGCTTCTCAACCGCACGCGCATCACCACTGAAATCGTGCTCCAGCAGTCCAAGCTCACATGGAATGATGTCGACCGGGTCCTGCTGGTGGGCGGATCATCGCGCATGCCCATGGTGGAACGAATGCTGAAGGAGGTCACGGGCAAGGACCCCGACCGCTCGGTATCGCCCGACGACGCCGTGGCCCAGGGAGCGGCGCTTTACGCGGAACTGATGATCCAGAAGCGCGGGCTGGGAACGGCGCACAACCAGTTTTCGGTGACGAATGTGAACTCGCACAGCCTGGGCATCATCGGCATCAAGCCCGACACGGGCCGGCGGATGAACAGGGTGGTGATCCCCAAGAATTCCCCGCTGCCGGCGATGGCCAAGATGAACTTCACCACGCACAGGCCCGACCAAAGGTCGGTGCTGGTGACGGTGGTGGAGGGGGAGAGCGAAGACCCGGAAGCGTGCACGCCCGTCGGCCAGTTCATGGTGCGCGACCTGCCGCCGGGCCTGCCGGCCAAGTGGCCGGTCCAGATTGTGTACCAGTACTCCGAGAACGGCTGCCTGAAGGTGAACGCCATGGTGGCGGGCCAACAGCAGGGCGCGTCAACGGAGTTCGTGCGCGACAACAGCCTGTCGGATGACGACCTGATGGCTTGGGGGCAGCGATTAAAGTCTAGTAATGACTATTTTGCTGTTTAATTATGGAGAATATAATGAGTCACACTTGTTCAATAAAGGTTTTAAAAGGTGAAACAATCTATGGGCCATTCAACTACACCCAGATACAGAAACTAATAAAAGTAGGCAGGCTGATTCATAGCGATATGGTCTCAATAGATGGTTCGCCATGGGTGCCATTATCTCAAGTATTGAAACCACAATTAGGCATTCAGCAACAAGTAACACCGACAAATCCGATAGCAGAAATTATTTCATACAATTCAAAATATAAACAAGAAAATTACCAATCAAATGATGCCCACTCAGAAGAAATAATGAAAAAAGATAAAAGCGTAGAACTGAATGACCTTGGAATTAATAATTTTTCTACAGAAACAACTCACAACTTGCAGTCTTCTCAATATCAACAAGGAGGATCAATAAATCAAGCAAATAATTATGTAAGCTCTTCAAGTCAATATCAACAAGTTTCAAATCAATACGAAAATCAACAGTATTTGGTCCACTCCTCACTTTCCATGGTTGGAACACCTTTGAACCTTGGCTATTTATTAACAGTTGGCTTGAGTATAATAAGTCTATTATTTCCTTGGTACGGCGCATCCGGCAGTTTTTCCTCTAGTGACATCGGTGGATTTAATGTCAATTTCAATCTAATCGGCATCCTTTATTTTCCATGGGGTCCAATGAGTCTTATGCTTGGGATAGCATCAATAATTATTTTCCTAATTTTTCCACACAAAATTATCCTTTTATCAGTCTCGTTGTTTAATTTGCTAGTTGTGCTTAGCTGCAGCCTCATGATCTTTGCAATCCCGAGTATTTCTGCCACATCAAATGTGGATATTGGCGGAGTTGGTGTTTCCGCTTATGCTGGATTCGGATTCACATGGGGGTACTGGGTATCATTAGCGACAGGTTGCTTATCATCAATATATCTTATTTCCAATATTCTACTTTCACCACACAGATTAATTAACCGCAATACGCCTTTCTAGAAATAAAAACTAAATTCAATCTGGAAACAAAACATGCGTGGTGAAATAGTTGATTTTTCATTTCAAACTGGTACCGGAATTATTTCATCCATCAAGGGTGATCGATTCTTATTTATAGGATCGGAATGGAAAGGAACCGGATTTCCAGAACGTGGCCTATTAATCGATTTTGAACCTCGAGGAAACTATGCATACCAAATATATCCATTAAAATTTACAAACAAATCCAAAGATAAGCTAGTTGCCGGATTGCTTGCCCTATTCCTTGGTTGCTTCGGGGTTCATAAATTTTATTTAGGTTTTCCTGTTCCAGGATTGATTTTTCTCCTCATTAACACAACTGGTATACCGCTAAATTGTGTAACCTTTGGTATGCCAATTGTTACCACAGCAATGATTTCGTTTATTGAAGGGATAATTTACTTGAGTAAAACAGATTCGGATTTTTATCAATCGTACGTGATTGATAAAAAAGAATGGTTTTAATTGGTGACAGGTTTAATCGATAATCCTATGGGTTACTTGTCGACTCGATTTAACAACATTGGAGTGTTTGTCATGAATAGAAGATCCGTCGGGCTTTATTTTGTTAAATTGATGCTTTTTACTTTCACATTAATTGCTATTGGTTGTGCAGGTTCGCGAATTAATTCAGCTAATTTTAGCAAAATTACAGATGGCATGACGAAAGCTGATGTGGAATCCATTCTGGGTCCAGGGAAAGTTCAAAGCAGTAGCAGCGCTTCAGTCCCAGGATTTAGTGGAGCAGGAATATCGGTTCCTGGGCAATCAATGGCAGGAGAAAATCTTGTTTGGCAGGAAGGAGCGAAAGTCATTACAGTAGTGATTCTCAACGGTAAAGTTATTGCGAAAGCCGCAAACGGCCTCTAGACATGATTCCGGTCATGCGGATCTCGTGGACCGCATTTTCGAGAACTTTGAAGATTAATATCATAGTTGGGACCCGGCGCCTGACGGCGCCCGGCTCCCAAAATCCCTGCCCCGTTTAACCGGCGCCTGACGGCGCCCGGCTCC
>Ga0194133_10010550_pt1 | contig 10374 bp, 11 predicted proteins | sample TA2KigOf40mmetaG_FD_155448 | JGI IMG/M metagenome (GOLD analysis project Ga0194133, IMG submission 155448) | Freshwater microbial communities from Lake Tanganyika, Tanzania - TA2015055 Kigoma Offshore 40m | ecosystem: Environmental > Aquatic > Freshwater > Lake | place: Tanzania: Lake... | reverse complement strand
AGTAATTCAAACTCTTTAAAGGTTAGATCAAGGGTGCGTCCCTTTATTTTGGCAGTATATGAGTCCTCATCTATTACCACCTCACCACTTCTGATCTCTTTTAATGATGGATTTTTTGCTAATTGAGTGAGTGCGTCTTTGCCAATTACAATTCTAATTCGAGCATCAACTTCAGCAGGCCCTGCAGTATCTAAAATAACATCGGCAATCTGCCAATCAGCATTTATTGCAGATAGTCCACCCTCTGTCGTAATTACTACAATCGGAGTGGAAACACCTGTGTTGGTAATCAACTTAGTAAAGGCCTTGGTATTTGGTAGATCACGCCTAGCATCTACAAAAATACAATCCACAATTGGTGCATCAATTAATACTGAGACCTCTGCTGGCAAGATGCGAACATCATGCTGAAGCAAACCAAGGGCAGGTAAAACATCTGCACTTGCGCCAAGAGAGTTAGTCAGCATTAGGATTTTTGCCATAAGAGTGCTAAGAATACACTTATGGATTCACTATCACTACTTACCTTTTTGTTGCTTGGTGCAACCGTTATTGGCCTGTACTATCGAAAAAACACTGGGCTTATCAAGCGCAAAAAACGGCTCAAGCTTTCGCCAACTGAGTTTGGTGGGGCCTACGGCGAGCGGGCAACCATTCTGCAATTTTCCACCACCTTCTGCTCCTCCTGCCGGGCAGCAAAGGCGTTAATTAAAGATGTGGTCAAAGGTGAAGCAGATATTTCCTATTATGAAGTAGATGCAGAGAGTAATTTAGAATTAGTAAGAAAGGTAGATGTCAGATCAACTCCAACTACTCTTTTTTTAGATAGCTCTGGCTTTGAGATTGCCCGGGCCACTGGAAAACCTAAACGTGATCAACTTATCAAGGTAGTGGCATCTCTTTAAGCCTAGTAGGCGCAAGTTTTGCAAAATACTTGCAGGAAGTATTCTCAACCCCAGTATAAAATTTCACCTATGTTCTCCATACAACCAGTGTTTTTTACAAAGCGTCGCGTAATTGATTACGCCCGCGCCAAGGGTTGCATGTGTTGGGTATTAATTTAAATAGCTTTATTTTTTAATTTAAAACCCCAACTATTCTTAAAGGAGAAGTAAATGTCAAATGTAGTAAAAGAAAAAACACCTGTCTTTATTGATGCTAGAGGGCCAAGATACTCAGCTGCTATAACTACAACAGTTTTAGCACTTGCCTTGATAACTGAATCTAATTACTTGATTGGATTTCAATTTGCCGTCTTTTTATCTGCTGTGCTCTTTGGGCTTAGAAGATCAATCTATGGCCTTGTATATCGCAATCTAATTCAACCTAGGTTGTCGGGACCAGTTCCAAGTGAGAATGAGGCAGCACCTAGATTTGCCCAATTAGTTGGCGCTCTCTTTGCATTTGTTGCCTTACTAGGTGGAGTAACTGGCAATACCGCCATATTTCTAATTGCCACAAGTTTTGCCTTAGTAGCTGCCTTCCTAAATGCCGCCTTTGGCTTTTGCTTGGGTTGCCAGATGTATTTACTGATAGTTAGATTTAAATCTAACCTTTCTCGCTCATAAAGATAGATACTTTTAGTAATTAGAAGGTAGCCATTAGACTTACCTTTATGGCTACCAAACATGAGCTACATCAAAAGGGATTAAGACTTACCCCGCAGAGAGAGTTAGTGCTGGCCGCAGTTAGATCTCTAGGCCATGCCACACCGGAGGAGGTAGTGGAGAAGGTAAGACAGACTCACCCTGGAATTAATCTTTCAACTGTTTATCGAAATCTAGAAACTTTAGAAAATGTTGGCCTAGTACTTCACACCCACTTAGGTCATGGTGGTGCGACCTATCACGCGGCACAGGAGTTAACCCATCTGCATTTAGTCTGCTCTGATTGTGGTGATATCGGGGATGCCCCAATAGAAACTGCTGCTAACTTTGTAAACACATTAAGTGATGGTTTTGGTTTTAAAACCGATGTTACCCATTTTGCTATTTATGGGCTTTGTGCAAAATGTGCTGATGCAGCTGATAAACGTAAATAATAAATGAGTGCAGTATTAGTTGAATCAGGTCCTGATAAGGGTGCGATCTGGCACTTTGGTGAGCCAAATAAGGAACAAAAAGAGTTAGTAAGTGGAAATGGTTGGGCTGACCTTTCCCACAGAGCGGTAATCTCAATTAGCGGCAAAGATCGGCTTACCTGGCTGCACGCCTTAACTACCCAGCACTTAGAGAAGTTAACTCCAGGTGATTGGCAGGAGGCGCTTATCCTGGATACCCAAGGTCATATTGTTGAGCAATTATTTTTAGTAGATGATGGAAGTACTACCTGGATTCATACTGAAGCGCAAAGAGTTGAGCCCTTGATTGAGTATTTAGAGAAAATGAAATTTATGTTAGATGTGCAAGTTAAAGATCAATCTAGCAATTACGCAGTGCTCAGGGCAGCAGGTGCGGCAGATAATCTTGGTGGGCCTTACGCCTTAGTTCCAAGAGCAGAGCTATCAGATACGGTCAGCGCCTTTAATAAGGCACATACTCAGGTTGGTATCTGGGCACTTGAGGCGTTAAGAGTTGCTCAAGGCAGAGCTAGATTATTATTTGAGGTAGATCATAAATCTATTCCTAATGAGTTAGGTTTTTTAAATAAGGCAGTACATATGCAAAAGGGTTGTTACCGGGGACAAGAAACAGTTGCTAAGGTATTTAATTTAGGTCAGCCCCCAAGAAAATTAGTTCTACTTCATCTTGATGGTTCCATGGTTGAACTACCAGTGCATGAAGTAAAAATTACTCTAGATGATAAAGAGATTGGCTATATTGGAACAGTTGCTCGCCACTTTGAGTTAGGTCCTATTGCACTCGGTGTTATCAAGCGAAATACCCCGCAGCAGGCTCACCTTTTAGCAGGAAATGTTCCAGCAAGTATTTATGAGGAGATTTCCTCCAAGTAAATCTAGCTTATTATTTTTGCTTATTTATTAGATTAACCCAAGATTTAGCCAATAGCTGTGCATAGGTTGAGTTATCTTTTATAAACTGCTTTCTAAAGCTTAACGGGACCTTGCTCTTAAGAAGTTGATCTAACTCCATACTTAACTCATCACCACTCTTGGTTAGATCCAAAATCTTTACAGCATCTTTGCCAGCCTTTGAAATCAAATCTTCTACTCCACTAGATTTTGTCGCCCAGACAGGCACACCTGCAACTAGCGCCTCTCGCATAACTCTGCCGTAAGACTCAGCAGGTGCGGTGGAGACTAAAACACCTATCTCTTTCCAAACCTTTTTTAACTCATTTTCAGATAGGTGCCCCAAAAATCTAATCCTTGATGTTGGCAGTAGATATGTGATTTCTTTTAAAAACCTACTCTCATCAGGTCCACCTCCTGCAATTACAACAGCAAAGTCATCTCTAACTTCAGTGAGTGATTTAATAAGCTTGATGAAGTTATAAATTCCTCGATCATTATGGATCCGGCCAATGAGCCCCAAGGTTTTTGGCCTTTTATAAGAGATGTCTGAGGTAAGCCTTAGGTTGTTAATTGGAACAGGAATTACAGAGATTTGCGCTTTATTGATTTTAAAGATCTTGGCTACTTTAAGTGCCTGACTATTACTAACCGCTCTAATCCCATTCGCTTTTCTCATTGAGAATTTTGCAAGATTAAACCTGATTCTATTCTGAAGGCTAATTTTTTTCCAAGTAGGGTTTGCAATATCGCCATGTAGTTGAATTTGAATGGGCGCCTTTTTTGAGCCCAACTTATTTAGAAAATAAGCAGACCAAAAGCTCTCCCATGGATCACTTGTAATTAACACTTTGAAGTTCAAGTTATTTTGCTCTAAATATCTGTGAGAATGTATAGCGAATTTAATTGAGTTAAAGGTGGGTTTAGATATACAGATTATATCGACTGAAGATGATTCAAAGTTTTGATATTTAGTATAACTAGAAAACACCAATAATTTCAAATTTTCATTATATTTATTTAACTCAACGCCATAATTTTTCACTCTTTGAACAACGTCTACTCCGCCCCTAAGAATTGTTCCCCTAGGATCTAATAAAATAGCAACATAATTTGAAGAACTATTGTGCTTCATAATTTATCTAACTAAAATTTCAAGAATTCTATTAAAATTTATGTCTTGATTGAACCTGATTAGCGCATCTTGGCGAGCATTAGAACCTAAATTTGAAATCAACTTCTCATTTTTTATGGTTTCTAACAAAACTTTCTCTAGCGAAAGGGAGCGATTCTCTGAATAAATTAAGCCATCAATTGAATCCCTCACTATGATTGAACTTCCATTTGTTTCACGTGCAATCACCGGTAGTCCACACATTTTAGCTTCAATGAGTGCATAAGAAGTTGCTTCATAGTTACTATTCAAAACAAAAACCTTCGAATTGTTGAGAATGTTAACAACTTTATTATTATCTACGTTTCCTAAAAAAGTAATTCTTTCACTACATTTTGAAGCGTGTACTTTTAATTTTTCTAATAATGGACCTGAGCCAACTATTGCAAGTAAGAAATTAGTTTTCATTACTGCAGTGATCAACTCTTCTAGTCCCTTCCACGGGACCAGGCGGCAAACTGTAACCAAATCGTATTTTTTAGTCTTTATTTCTGATTTAACAAATACCCTCGGATTAACACTGTTAAAAATAACCGACACATTTTGAGATTTGACTCCCCACAATCGGCACAAATCTGCTAATTGGTTAGAAGGAACTATAACGTGAGCAGCATATCTCAGAGATGAATTCTGAAGTTTTCTCAAGGCATATTGCACAAAATTCAATTTTTGGAATTGAAAATCCTCAATGTTTTTTGTCGTCCATCCCCTATTTCGAGACAATTCCCAGACGTGGTCACCAGGGACCTTGGCAATAAAACTACAACGTCTTAATCTACAAGCTATGTAAGTCTCAAGAAATGCTCCATTTGCTAGAATTAAAGTTTCATGGTCAGTTTTTTTGAGAATTCTTAAGATAAATTTTGCGAACGCTAATAAACGAAATGACTTTAATTGAATATACGAGATGGACTTTCCAACACCTATTTTAGAAGCGTAAGTAATAACTTCAGCAGATATTTGCTTGTCAGATAACCACTGTGAAAATTGGCTAGTGAATATTGCAGGTCCTCCGGAATCCGGAGGATACACACTAGTCACTAACAGAATTTTCCTAGTCATCAATGTATTTTAACATTAATATAACAACAAAAGCACACTCTTTATTTACGATAGCGGATATCTATAGATCAAACTGGGAGTTTCAACTTATTTTATTGTCTATTTGATCATTTTAAATGTAACCACTTAAAGAACTGTGCTTAATTGAGATTTTATAGGCATTCTAGTACCTAGTGTACTGAAACTGTGTTTTTTAACTTATACTAGTTAGTTATTTTATGATTACTGCATATGTGTCTATCAAATTCTAAATATAATTTGAATTATTTAATACTTGAGTTGGCTTTGTCGTTGCTAAAATTAAAGATTAACCAATCTTACTTCCTTTAACCCTATATTGATGGTAGGTTCAGGGATTGTAAGAAAACATTTAACTCATCAATCTTTGGAGGTAAATTGAAAAATAATAATTTATTGGTTCTTAATTATGTTTTAGATAAGGACGATAAATTATTGTCTCACCAAATTGAGATTGTAGAAGAGATTGCCAAAAAAATTGATCATGTGACTGTTTTGACAGGAAGAATTGGTAAAGTTCCAAGCATAAGTAATGTAACACTTAGAAGTTATGAATGGATACAAGGCAAAAACTTAACTAATGCTCTAAAATTATTGTTTGCATGCTTTCGGGTCTATAGACACGAAAAAATCTCAATAATTTTTTCACATATGACGCTTAATCAATCTTTAATTATTTTACCATTAACAAAAATATTTAGAATTAAGCATTTTGTTTGGTATGCCCATAAAAGCAAAAACAGATTATTGGGATTTAGCTATAAACTATTTGATGGTATTTTGACCTCTACATTGGACTCATGTCCAATTAAATCCACAAAGGTTTATCCGATTGGTCAGACTATTAACAAATTAAAGTTTCCTGTAAAAAAGTCTATTAATTATCCTGTTTGTAAATTAATTCATATTGGTAGGTTTGATCCAATAAAGAATATTGAAGTAATTATTTCTAGTGTTAGCGAGTTGCGCAAAAATTATCCTCAGTTGACCTTGAGTATTGTAGGTTCTGCTTCTGGAACAGAGAATCAGATATACGAAGATCGCATTAAATTAGATACCATGAAATATGTAAATGAAGGTTGGTTAACTTTTTATCCAAGCGTATTGCGAGAAAACATCCCACTACTTTTATCAGATCATGACTGTTTTATTCATGCGTGTGATGCTGCAATAGATAAAGTGATTCTCGAAGCCACAATTTCAAAATTGCCAGTTATAACGGTTAATCAGGAGTACTTGAAAGAATTTGGGTCTTGGCAGCCAAGTACTGATGCATCATCCCTAAAATTGGGAAAAGAACTCAAATCTGCAATGAACTTTTCTGAAGATGATTTAATAAAAGAGGTTGAGCGAAGGTATTCACTTGTTATTGAAAAACATGAATTAAGTGGTTGGGTAGACAGATTATTTAGAATTCTTAGTATCTAGATTTTAGTAAAATATATTTTAAATATATGGTTTTTTGATACAATTTACAAATGGAATTATTCACTACAGTTATTTTAATTATCCTGTCATTCATTTTTTCAATCTACTTAATTACTAAAGGTATTAGATCAGGCAAGAAAACTATTGATGAGTTAAAGAACGGGCAGAATTAATCACATGGTATTTACCATCCCAGAGAATTTACATTCAGACTTAATGCCACTTGCTTGGCTAGTTGGCTCTTGGCGCGGAAAAGGAAGGGGTGAGTATCCAAATGTGCCCGGCTTTCAATTTGCCCAAGAGGTTTCATTTAATCATGATGGCCGTCCCTTTTTAAATTACTTTTCTCGTTCTTGGATCATTGATGAGAATAATGAAATTATTAAACCGGCAGCCTCAGAGGTTGGTTTTTGGCGAATGAAGGAAAATAATGTACTGGAAGTAATTCTGGCTCACAACACCGGAATTGCTGAAGGCTGGGTTGGAATTGTAAAAGGAGCCAAAATTCAACTTGAGATGGATCAAGGTTACTCTTCCCCATCTGCCAAAATTGTGACAGCTGGATCTCGATTATATGGCTTGGTTGAGGGAGAGCTTTTTACCTCATATGACATGGCAGCAGAGGGTCAAACCTTGCAAGCACACCTTTGGTCATCCCTTGAGCGGCAAGGATAGGAAAATTTCACCTCACAATTCTTAAGTTAGAATTGCACTCATGAAGAGTAGTAAGAAATCAAAGATTGCAACCTTAATGGTGCACACCTCCCCCCTTGATCAGGCAGGTGTGGGAGATGCCGGTGGCATGAATGTTTATGTTACTGAGAGTGCCAAAAAAATGGCACAAGCTGGATTATCAGTTGATATTTTTACTAGGGCTAATAAACCAAATCTGCCAGAAACAATCCAGATTGCAGATGGGGTAACTGTAAAACATTTAGTTGCTGGCCCCTTTGAAGGCTTATCTAAAGAGGAGCTGCCTAGCCAATTAGGTGCTTTAACTAGCGCCTTTATGCAACATCAAAAAAAGCTACCTAATAATTACTACTCACTGCTGCACTCTCATTACTGGATCTCAGGCCAATTAGGTTGGATGATCTCAGAGCGAACAAATATCCCAATGATTCACACCATGCATACAACAGCAAAGGTGAAAAATTTAAATCTAGCAGCTGGTGAAAAACCAGAGCCACAGATCAGAGCAATAGGTGAGGAGCAGGTGGTAGCTGCTGCTACTGGTTTAATTGCCAATACTGATGCCGAGGCTGCCTGCTTAGTCTCACTATATTCAGCATGTCCAGATAATGTCTTTGTGGTTGCACCCGGTGTTGATCTGACTACTTATAACCCAGCAGATGGTAAAGCCGGTGCGCGTAATCGATTAGATATTGCCCAGGATGCGATCATGTTGACATTTGTGGGGAGAATTCAACCCCATAAGGGACCTGATGTATTACTTAAAGCAGCTGCTCAAATGTTAGATCACACTCCGTACTTAAGATCAAAGCTTGCGGTAGTAATTATTGGCGGCACCTCCGGTGCTGGCGTTGATGAGTTAGATAATTTAAAGGGGCTAGTTAAGTTTTTAAGGATTGAGGATGTGGTGCACTTTTTTGCTCCAGTTGCTCACGCTCAGTTAGCTGATTGGTATCGAGCAAGTGATTTAATTTGTATTCCAAGTTACTCTGAATCATTTGGGTTAGTAGCTATTGAAGCCCAAGCTTGTGGCACACCAGTGGTAGCAACAGCGGTTGGCGGGCTTAGAACAGCTGTCTCTGATGGTATCTCTGGCTCATTAGTTGATGGCCATGATCCAAAGGCGTGGTCAGCTGTGATCTGTAGATTGATACTAGAACCACAACGCCGAGTAGTTTTATCAATGGGAGCGATAGAGCACGCCTCCCGCTTTGGTTGGGAGAATACCGCTAGAAAAACCTTAGATGTTTATGACTGGGCATTATCTAAAAAGGAAAGCAGCAGATTGAATCTGGTTTTGGATGCTTGATGCGGCTGCAGTAATTGATGATTTTTTGCAATCCCATGATTTAGATTATGAGCAAAAAGATGAGGCTACCTACCTAATTACTCTGCCAGGACAGACCAAGCAGCAGACCCATTGCGCTTTGATTGTAGGAGATCACTCATTGAGTATTAACGCCTTTGTGATTAGAAAACCTGATGAAAATAAGGTTGGCGTATATGAGTACCTACTAAAGAAAAATGCGGCGATGTACTCAGTAGCTTTTGCCGTAAATGAGTTAGGTGATATCTACTTAGTAGGCAGATTACCCTTAGAAGCTGTTACAGAGCGTGAGATTGATCGAATCCTAGGTGAGGTATTGCAGTACGCCGACTCCTCATTCAACCCCTTACTTGAGTTAGGTTTTTCCTCTGCTATACGTAGGGAGTGGGCTTGGCGGGTATCACGAGGTGAATCCTTAGCTAATTTAAAGGCATTTGAGCATTTAATCTAGAGATTTCTATTTGGCAAATCTAGACTCTCTTCCTATGAGCACACGACTTAGAGCAACCATATTCTTATTATCTGCTTTACTTGCAATTACCTCAGTTGCTAATGCCAATACATTATCTGCGACTATATCCACAATTTCAGGTGCTAAGTTTGAGCCACTACCACTTGATGCATCAGCTCCTCCAGGAGTCTCTCCTGAGGTTTACTTTGATGAGAACTCAAAGACTTACTATGTATATACAACAGATGAGATAACCAAGATTTACACTTCAAAGGATGGTTTAGTTTGGAGTGAGGCTAGTAATTATCGCCTGCCAAATGGTTTTGATTGGTCGATTGTGAAGATGGGTGAGAATAATTACCGGCTTTATTACGCTTCCCTAATGCCTGGTGTTGCTGGCACAGTTAAATGCAGTCAACAGAAAAAATCACTTTATTACGCCACCTCAACTGATTTACTAAATTGGAGCGCTCAACCTGGGCCAATTTTTGATGATGTAGGTTGTGGTGTGCCCCATGTATTAAAGAAGCGAGATGGAAAGTATCTGCTTTACTACAACACAATTACCTCTATCCATGGGATGCATATGGCAAGTTCAGATGATGGCGTTAAGTGGACAGCACTGCCTGGGGTAATTGCAAATAATCCAGCTCTAGTAGATCCTGCGCCAATTGAGATGCCAGATGGCACATTTTTAATGGTGGCATCTACTACCGGTAATCCACAGAAAAATGAGTTACAGGAGCTGCAGATATTAAGCTCTAAAGATGGCATTAATTGGGATCATCGCAAATCCTCACTCTATGCTCCAGTTGGCTATAGCGTCCTAGATCCAGCCCTTAAATTATTAGATGGCAAACTTCGGGTTTGGCATGGCTACACCAAAGGCATGGATCATAGTAAATCTAAGATTGCCACGGGCAACTTAACACTTACCGCCGCCGCAGTGAGTGCGCCAACAAAGCAAAAATCAGCTATTACCTACTGTGTAAAGGGTAAGAAACAGCTAGTAAGTGAAACAGGTAAGTGCCCTAAGGGTTATAAGGTAAATAAGATTAAGTTGTAATCTTTATTTATTTTCTTAATCTTGAGTAACAAACACTGAAGTTATTAGTTGTAATTAGGTAATTACCTTCTTACTATGGCAGGATTTAAGGCATGGCTTACAAATTGATTTTGCTTCGACATGGAGAGAGTCAGTGGAATGCCAAAAATCTTTTTACCGGCTGGGTAGATGTTGAGCTCTCTGA
>Ga0194133_10010546_pt1 | contig 10380 bp, 10 predicted proteins | sample TA2KigOf40mmetaG_FD_155448 | JGI IMG/M metagenome (GOLD analysis project Ga0194133, IMG submission 155448) | Freshwater microbial communities from Lake Tanganyika, Tanzania - TA2015055 Kigoma Offshore 40m | ecosystem: Environmental > Aquatic > Freshwater > Lake | place: Tanzania: Lake... | reverse complement strand
GCATAGCGGAGACCACCTCCTGCGATTCGAGCAGTCTTGCTTTTATGCAATTGTTCATAGAGTTTCACCCGGTTGATCTCTCAAAGGCGAATCCGATAATCCCAAGACTTTTAAGTAGCGGTCGATCGTCTCGCCGTCGAACACTTCGGGCTTCGACAACTGTGTCCAATCATCCTTAAGCTCCAACATTTCTGCCCGACAGGACTCCTGAACCGCATTTCCAAGGGAAGCAATATCGCGTACGACGTGAACCGTTTTCAAGTAATCGTAGAAATGTTTATTCAACGACAGATGGTCGAAAACAACCACACGTATGCCACATAGGACGGCCCAGACAACGGTGCTAGATACATGGGCCACAAACACATCGGCCAAAACCAGAAACTCAGCCAGTCTTTCCTGAGCAATCCGGCATGGGAATTTCTCTTCTATAAAAGAGTATTCCTTTGGATCCATTCGCGGATGGAGCGATACCAGAATGTTGCACCCACTCTTGGCGAGCTCTGCCATCAGCTTGTCGATAATTTCCCAATGTGCTACCTCTCCCAACAAGCCCTGTTCGGCAAACTGGGGCATGGCCAGCACAACAATCCGTTTCTCAGGATCAAAACCGTAGCGACTGATGAACTCGGATTTCAGCGAATCTTTTTCCCTATATCGCTCGACGAGCACGTCGTAATAGACATCACCAACCAGTCTCAGCTTTTCCTCGGGAACGTGATTCTTCAAAAAGATATCGTGTGTGTGCAGCGAGTTCACGCACACGATATCACTTAGACCGTTCCCGACGCACCACGGGTAGGAAGACAAGGTACCAGCTCTTCGATGCGCCCCCAAAAGGTAGGGGGCTTGGAAGAAGGCTCCTTTGTACAGCTGCCTTTTGAAGCGAAAGAAAGACCAAATCTTGTATAGATTCAAAGGGGAAAAGGGGTCAAATTCTTGCTGAAGGCGCCCATGCCCATCCTTGCGGTACCCGATGGCATATTCGTTGTCATAATGGGCCACATACGGCAGTATCACCATTACCCTTCTCTGCCTGGCCGCCCAGAGCAAAGCGCTTTCAAGGTAATCGTGACTACGGTCCGAAATGCTGAAAACTGCTGTCGGTTTTTCACGATCAATGATCTCAAGCGCCTGTCGCTTGGCCCTTTCAAGCCTCTTTGCAATATAGTGCTCTGCAAACAGCTGCCCTAGCGTTGACGCCTTGAGAAGAGCCACCAGACTCTTCCCTGGCTCGTAAGCTGTATTAGCGTTGATCAAAGTCTTGAGACTGCTGAATCGGCGCCACTTCGTCGGTTTCGGCGCACGTGAAGCAACGCCAGACACGACGCTATGGCCTGCGCCCATCGTCCATATTTCAACTTTTGATCTGGCGTAGGGTTTCAAATTGGTAGTTACGGCCACACTCATCCGCCTTTCGCAGACGACTACAAGATCAAGGTCCGGTCTGACCCTAGCCATTCTTTGACTGAGATCAAGCAGAGGTAGACTGTTGTGGTTATTGCAAATAGCCAGAATTTTCACAGTTCGGTCCCGATCAATTTCAAGAAAAAGCTTCAGGGTGCAATGCCGCAACCGCCCGCGCGATCTCAAGATCTAGCGAGTTGTTGATATCAAGTCCCCTCACCGGATCGTCAACGATAACCGGCATGCAGCGACCCGCGAAAAAGGACTTCAGCCTCAAATAAGCATCCATCCTCGAGAGCAAAACGATTCCCTTGCACGCATATATTGGTCGAAGTACCTGACGGGTAAACTCATCCAGCGCACACGCTCCAAACTGCACGTAGCCCTGGTGATTGACACGCAGCACGTAATCCGGATGCGATGTGTCCTCTACCTTCAGACATGTGACTACCGCATCCACATCTTCACTGGTCGCGCGCTTTAGCGAAGCAACACACTGCTGGATGATTTGGCTTCCCCGGAAACTGTACGTAGGCTGTAGTTCAGCGACAGCGTCGAACCTCTCCCCACGCTTTTCCAGCTCGGTGATAACATGAAGAATTGCTGCTTTGGTGCCGATAGTGTCGCCTGAGATCTCAGGTGGGCGAAGAAAATCGCAATGCGCTCCAAATAACTTGGCTACCTCAGCCACTTTGACGTCATCCGTCGACACGTGTACATAATCGACGACTCCGGAATCCAGGGCCTGCTGGATGGTCCATGCGATAAGTGGCTTTCCATGCAAATCCACAATATTTTTATAGGGAATAGACTTTGAACCGCCTCTTGCCGGGATTACTGCCAATACTTTCATACCCTAATTAAATCGTCAAGATTTCAGTTGGGGAAAACGGCAATTCTTGTGAAGGAGAAGGATGTAGAAGCGTCGTTTCTCCTCTCCAGCCAGCCCAGCTCTTCGCCATGATTAGTTCCCACCATACAGCGGAATTCGTTGCCCAGACCCGTTATAGATGTGTCCTGTAACGAGGCTTGCAAAATACCAGTTTTCCATTCATCTAGCCCGATGGAATTAGCGTACCAAACTGAAAGTCGTCGTATTCATGAAGTAATTGCGACGGACGATATATTTCCTGCGCAAGTTTCTCTCTAAAAACCTTACGTTATTTATCCTCCCGTCGACGACAATTTTCGCTCCTGCGTAGAATGACCACTCATAGAGAAGCGGATCGGCTGCAACGATAAACTCTAACCCAGGCATTGTTAATCCATGACAATCACCTTTTACATGTAAGGGTGAAGGGCCGTCTAGGTAAATTAAATCAGGGCGAACATCTGGAAGCTTTTCGAACAAGGAAACCATTGGCAATCACGGAGTACAAGCTTTGGATTAGATTGAACTACTTCGCAGTAACCATCAAGATCAAGAGACTTAATTCCATCCCTTACCAAGGAGGCCCACTTTTCATCAGCTTCGACGGCGTAAATCTTCCCGCAGCCTTTTTGCTTCAACGCGTGTGCAATAGCAAACGTACTTATCCCACAACCAAACTCTACAACAACTGATGCAGATTTCGCTTGTTGGTAAATATTGACTATATCCGCCTTCTTGTGCCCAGAGATAAAGAGCTTATATTGCCGATTTTCCTCAAGTTCACCGTATCTTGCCAAAGTATCGGCCAGCCCACTTTCCTTAAAGATTCGATCACTCCATGCGCGAACGAATAAGCTCGCCGCGCCAGACGAATCATTGGTTAGCCGCATTTTTTGTAGTACGGTAACAGGATCGAAGCGCAAGTAGGTTATTGTTTTTTTTAACATTATATTTTAATAGTCAACAAACTGTCGAACATTTTCAGCTAGAAAAGAGCGAGGATTTCTGGCTTGATATTCTACCACGCCGAGCGTCCGCCATCAATGACAATGTTTTGGCCATTCATGTATGCGGAGGCATCCGAGCAAAGGAACTGTACAGCCGCACGGTATTCATCCCTATTGGCCATGCGCCCCAGGGGAATCAACGCTGATAGGCGATTCACAAACTCATCCGCTTGCTCCGTATATACACCTCCAGGAGACAGTGCATTAGCGCGTACTCCTCTATCGGACCAATAAGTCGCGAGGTAACGTGTGAGACCTATAAGACCGGTCTTGATGACAGAGTAGGTCACTGGCTTCACGGGTTGCATGTCATCCGGCAGGCCATCTTTACGATACAAGCGCTGATCAGGCGAAAAGACCGACAGGTCCGAGGCCACGTTCAGGATCACGCCACCCTGTCCGCTTTTGGCCATGAGAGTCCCGAAGACCTGGCTGCACAAGAAGGCACCTGTGAGACCCACTGCAAGCTGGCGATCCCACTGAACCATGGGAAAGTTTTCAAGTCGGGAAGACTCCTTGACATCCTGCCCCCCTTGCACCTTAGGGTCTACTGCCGCGTTATTGACAAGGATGTCTACCGTCTGCCCGTCGGCATGTAGAGCGGCGGCGACACCACGAATATCTTCAATCTTGGTCACATCCATAACGCGCACAACGATGCGCGCTGGATCAGCCTGACCTCGCAGTTCATCCCGTGCACTATCGAGAGCTTCAGCACCCAAGTCAGTCAGGATGACTCTTGCCCCGCTCTCAAGCAGCGCTCCGGCATGCTCAAGCCCCAGGAGACCCGCAGCCCCTGTAATGAGCGCCGTCTTCCCCGATAAGTTGAACTTTTCAAATGCCTTGACCATTGCCATTTCCTGTGAAAGTCAGCCGCGGACCTGCCCGCCGTCGAGGGTCCAGACCGCACCAGTTGCAAAACCCGCCTTCTCTGAAAGAAGAAAGGACGTCAGTTCGGCCACGTCCTTCGGGCTGCCTAGCTTGCCGATTGCCACATCCCGGTCGAGCATGCTTTGCACATCCGCCGGATTCTCGACCAACTTTTTTTCCCAAATAGAACCTGGGAACAGAATATTTCCAGGTGCCACTGCATTGATGCGGATACCTTGTTTACCCAATGGTCGCGCAATGCCGCGCACGTACGTATTCAACGCGGCTTTAGCTACCGAGTAGGTCACGGGCGCTCCAGGGATCATTTCCTGGCCGCAGATGGAGGATATGCAGACGATGCTTCCGCGGACTTCTGCCAATGCTCTGCGAGCAGCCGCTACCATATTAGTGGCACTGTGTAGGTTGAGGTTCAAGACCCTTAGCCATTCTTCGGCGGTCTCTTCCCCAGGCGGAACCGAACGGCCACCGCCGACGTTGCATACTAGCATGTCCAGTTTGCCAAACTTCCCCAAGACATCTGAAACCAGCCTTCCGGCTTCGTCAGCGCGAGTGAGATCCGCTTGTATGCCAATCACGCGAGGCATCGTCGCAGCCACGCTCTGAAGGTCTGCAGCGTTACGGCTGTTGATGGCCACACTGCAACCGCGCTCATACAATGCCTTAGCGATCGCCAACCCAATTCCGCGGGTTGCCCCGGTGACCAAAGCAGTTTTCCCGCTGAATTCAGGCGTCATAACGGTCTATTAATACCGCAACCATGTTGAGGTATTTCTGAATCGCGGCCGCATGGAGTCCGTCATTGGCCCTCGCCGTTTGCATTATGTAGTTGCCGCGATAAACTAGCTCCCCCAAGCCGGCGAAGACCTTTTCAAAATCGGCATTACCTGTTCCCAGAGGGACAGTTGTTCCTCCATACAACCTGTCCTTCACATGCACATTCAGGATCCGCTGGCCATAGCAGCGGAACTCTTCCTGCGGATCGAATCCCATCGCAGCGCTGTTGCCTATGTCGTAATTAACACCGAAAACAGATGGGTCTAAACGTTCCATCAGTCGCGCAAGCTCAGTAGGCGTGTAGTCACATTCGAAGATGACCTGCACACCCCGCGCGCGCAGACTTGGAGTCATCTCGCAGAGTATAAACACCAAATCTTCCTCCTGCGCACCGCCATCCAAACGCCCATTGTCAACCAATGGGACCACGACAAACTGCACGCCCAGGGCCCCGCAGGAATCAATCACAGACTCGAAATCAAGCACGAGCCCGTCGCGCTCCGTACCTTCCGCCTTCCAGAAAGGAGCCTGCATGAAGCAGTCACCCGTCAAGGATGGAATCCGCACCGCACATTCTTCCATCAGCGCACGTATCGTTTTCTGGCCATCCTCACGCATTAGTGGGTTCTCGTGCAAGTGATCCTGGTCAATGGTCCACTCCATCAGACCCAAGCCCAATTCTTGTGCCGCGATGAATTCCTGCTGCCAGTGGCCCCAGGGAAATGCCTGAATCTTTCCGTCTACTAGGGGCGAGAGTCGCCCTTGCATAAAGCCTAGCCGACTGATTACTGCTTGCATATTCCTGGTCATGCGATTGAACTCAATCTCATCCATTCAGAGCATGCCTTCCAGCTTCTCCAAAGCGACCCAGAACCCCTGTCCGGCATTTTTATGTCCTTGCCAGATTTCCGGAATGAAGGAGGCTCGCGGGCAACCAGACGTCAAGATCTTTCCAAGACGGACAAAATCAATCTCACCCTCACCGAGTTGCAATCCTTCCCCGTTCAGCCCAGCTGCGTCGCCCACATGAATGTGCGCGGTGTAGGGCGCAATACGCTCGGCAAAGTTGTAGAAATCCACACCTAGATGGTTGCAGGTTAGCTTGCTATGGGACACATCAAAGCACATGCGCAATTTGAGCAGCTCGCACCAGTCCACGATCTCATCGATTTTCACGAAGAGGTTCTGATAGCGCTGACCACCAAAATGCCATGGGAAAGGCGCCATGGTCTGCGGAATCAGCTCGACCCCCTCCATATTCAGCTTGCCCAGGCTCTCTGCAAACCGCTCATAGTACTGGTGGATCACATCAGGAGAAAGCGGTGCATCCATGGTGAACCCGCCAACATTGGCCACGATCAATGGTTTGGTGTTCCGCGGAAAGTAGTGTTTGAGCAAGCGCGTGATTTCGATTACCCTTTGCGTTTCGTCAATGGACTTGGCAAGATACTCAGGGTCAGGGGACGCCAGATCCATTAGATGGCTACCGGTAAACAGTTCTGGCGCATGAACCACGAAGTCACATTGATATTGCCCAGAGAGAAAGTCAGCGGGATCAAGGTCCATATCTGAGTAGGACAGATGAAACTCCACTAGATCCGGCTGTACACGTGACGTGTATTCCGCAAAATCATGGAAGCGAACTGGCACCCCCCAGGGATGATTGAAGCTGTAGCTTCTTGGAGCAACATTGGAGTCATTGATGTCGGAATCGAAGAAGAAATCCTCCTCACCCATGTCACGCTTAAGTTCACGCCCAATCAGCAGCTCGAGTTTTTGCGGGGAAAGCCCCTGCCCGGGACTTCGTACCTTGATGTCCTGTAGGTTGAGTATCGTACCTTTGGCTAGAACTCGCGCGGCGACCAGACTTTTGCCGAGATTCTCCCGATTGATCATTTCACCCTGGGAAAGAAGGCGCTCCTTGCCGTCTCCTAGTGCCTGCTCAATCTCCCTGATTCCTTCCATCAGCCGGCGGAATTCGTCCGGCTCCAGACTGGCGGCGTGGTCGGGACCTTCCATACCCCGGTCCAGCGTGAAATGTCGTTCAATCACGCATGCACCGAGCGCAACCGCAGCCAACGACACCGCTATCCCGCGCTCATGCCCGGAATAACCAACCAGGGAATGCTGCTCACGAAGGCGCTCCATCCACTTGAGATTAATGTCGTGGAACGGTGCTGGATAGGTGCTATTGCAATGTAAAAGAACAAACTGCGCATCGCGCTTGCGCAGGAATTCCACGGTATGTGTTACTTCCTCCGGGCGACTCATCCCGGTCGAAAGAATCAACGGCTTGCCGGTTTCGCTGAGTCGATTCAGCAATGGGAGATTTGTCAGATCGGCGGATGCCACTTTGTATCCCGGCACGCCGAAACCCTCAAGCACATCGATGCTCGACCCGTCCCAGGGCGTGCACATATAAAGTATTCCTAGGCTTGCACAATGATCAGCCACCCGGCGGTGCTCCTCATTGGTCAGCTCGAATCGACGTAGCAAGTCCAGGATGTACTCGGTTCCGAGGTCTTCAGAGCTCCTCTCAAGAGATCGGTGACGATAGACCTCATCAAGATGTCGCATCTGAAACTTTACACAATTTGCTCCAGCTTCAGCTGCAAGATCGACCATTTGCAAAGCACGATTAACATCACCATTATGATTATTTCCTATTTCTGCAATTACAAATACACGTCCGCAGCCAATCGTACAATTACCTAATTGAATTTTCATATGGACTCCGAACCAACGCTATCGATTTTCATCCACCGTGGTTCGAACTGGCAATGAGGAGATACAAAGGTGTAATTGGCCATGCATCTATCTCTATTTCCGAAGCCGCCGCGGTGCAGGTCTGTTGTATTAATCAATACGATGTCCCCCTCCCTTCCATTTGCAGAGATAACGTGGTCACGCAAATGACTAAGTTTGCAATTCTCAAGTTCTTGATTCAAATAATAGCCAGTTAATCGTTTTGAGTGCCAAGGCCTTATGCAGCAATCTCCCCCGACTTGTGTTTTCTTAATAAATTCAGTGGCTCCGTTTGATTCGTCAACGTCGGCAAAATACACAAAGATCTTAAGCATGAGAGGATCTTCCGGATCGGTGTGCCAGTTTTGAGATCCAGTTCTACATTCACCTGCATATCTTGACTTCCAGTAATCAGCAGAAAGCATAATAGAGTTGCCTCCGAAATACTTGAATAAAAGAAAGGCTATTTCAGGGGTATGCACAAATGACAAAAGCCCAAGGTCAGTTATCGCTTCACCAGGTGAATATTTGTTTGATAGGTATTTACTCTTCGGTCCAATGCTGAGATCAGTACTCAACGCTTCTGCTTCTCTTTTCATCAGTAAATAAAGCCGACAATCCTCAGGATCTTTATTAAAAACATAATGCCAGGGCAGAATGCAAATTCCATCTTCGAAAAGGGGCTTCATAAAGATAGGAGCGCTGGACGCTCGTCTACGTAAGTGAAGGGGCCTTACTCTGGCCTTAAGTCTCCTGAATATTTTTAAGGCTATTTTAAAGAAGAGTGAGTCTTGCATAGTACTTATAAATATAGGTACATCATACCGATGATTCTCTTACAGTCCATGACTTCATGCCAGCATTGTCGAAGCAAAAAGGCATGATCTTCAAAGATTGACTTCTGAGATAGTTTACAAGTTCGTACCTTTTGTAGGCTGGTACGTAAAAGAGAAAAAAGCCACCACCGCCAGCTCCCAACAATTTACCGCCTAGTGCGCCATTGTCTCTAGCCTGTTGATACAGCGTATCCAAGCTGGGATTCGAAATTCCTTCACTGAACTGCCTCTTAAGTTGCCAGACTTCATTCAACGCCATTCCAAAATCATTAAGACGACCTCTCAGAAGATGATCACGAATAAGATAAGTCAATTCGACATTTTTCTGTACCAAATGGCGCACATTTTGCATCTTTTGCCGTTGTGCTCTGTGGATTTCACCTGATTCATGATTCGCACCGGTGTCGCACAACACAAGGCATTCTTCTAATTCCAAAAGAATCTCTGATTGCACTCGTAAAGAATGCACTAAGTTCTGTTCTGGTCTAAACTCTACAAGATTAAATCCTCCGAATACGGTTGCATATTGATCCTGCCATCCCCCCTCAATAAGATAATTAATTCGCTCGGCTTGATATGCAATTTCCGCTAGTTCATGCAAATTTAGTTTATCCTGCCGAAGCTGGTTAAAACAACCAAGAACAGCTGAGGAAACGACTGCTGAACCACCAAGCCCTGACTTGATCGGAAAATCTGAATGCAAATAAAGCTCAAAACCGAATTCTGGATTTATGGTCTTAAGCAAAGCCTGCACTAGCCCAAATTGGCTAGGTTTGCACAGAGCATCTTCAAGGCAATTAGCTTCAAGGGTGGCTCCAAGATCAGATGAATGGATTAATATTGAAGAGTCATTACGGATCCGCAGCGTCGCGTGAGAGTACAAAGAAATAGTAGCATTGATAACAGCACCGTCATGATTCAAGAAATAGTGCGTTACATCAGAACCACCACCACCAAAGCTAATTCGAGCCGGGGAACGAGCACGAGCATAGACTTGGTTCTCACTAAACAATGGTAATTTGTCGCGAGTAACAAAATCAATCAACCTGCGTTCGTCATCGAGTAGCGGAATAAATCTGATACGCCGATCCAGCTGCTTAAGCAATAGTTCTCGTGGTGTATTACGACTAGCCCATTCAAAGTTCGTCGTGCAGCATACATCGATCAAATCCTCGAGGTTACCATCTTTCAACAGCTTTCTACGGATATCACCATCTGTAGCCAAGCCAACAATTGCCCCACCTTCATCATGTATCATAATCAGACCATAATGGTTCTGCTCGATACGCTCTAAGGCCTCCTTCAGAGATGACCCTGCCTGAATCGTTAAAGCTTCTAGATTCACTTGGGTTTTCACACTCAATTAATAATGTTTACAATATCACTAATTTACAAGCGCTTGGCATTCCTATGTAAAAGTTCATAACGTTTCGGAAGCATTCAACCGTTTGCGCTATTTTCCAAAATCTTCCTAGACATCGCGAAACTAGTTCATTGGCTTGGCCTTCATGTTTAGCGAAGGCATGATTAATCGGAAAGATTTACTGATTACCAAGACCTTTCTTCAGATTAAATCGAAGAGGAACCCTAGGGAGTCTCTGGGCAACGCCGGTTTTTTAAGCAGCGTGGTGACCAAAAAATTGGCTGACGGTGGCTTCGTGTCGTTTTGAGGCCCGCAATCAGGCCCTGAATAGCTGAATCGTGGCCTTTTTTAATGTCTTTTGGGCCCCTGCTTATGCATATCAGACACACCATTTCCGTATTCATACTCTAGCCAGCAAATGTCCACGAGCGAGATACAGATTGGTCAGCGCTGCCATCACATTGATCTTGCAGTGGTTCTTGGCCA
>Ga0194133_10010545_pt1 | contig 10380 bp, 10 predicted proteins | sample TA2KigOf40mmetaG_FD_155448 | JGI IMG/M metagenome (GOLD analysis project Ga0194133, IMG submission 155448) | Freshwater microbial communities from Lake Tanganyika, Tanzania - TA2015055 Kigoma Offshore 40m | ecosystem: Environmental > Aquatic > Freshwater > Lake | place: Tanzania: Lake... | reverse complement strand
GTGCATAGGTTTACGAGGTATGCGTGAGCGCATCGTATTTCTTAGTGGTGAGTTTTATATCGCATCAAGTCCGGGTAAGGGCACATTAGTTCGCGCTTCGCTACTTGCTGAATATCAGTCTTACCCAGTAGCGTGATGCTTTCATCTGCAGCGATAGCGCCCCGCTACCGGGTGCTGATCGTGGATGATCATACGATCGTTCGCGCCGGCCTTAGGCAGTTGATTGATTGTGACTCGGCATTTCTGGTCATCGCGGAAGCGAGCACCGCAGTACAGGCGATGCACCATCTTCGCAATAACGATATCGATGTCATTCTGCTGGATATCACCCTGCCCGATCGTGATGGACTGGATCTACTCAAGCAAATCAAGCCAATGACACCAACACTCAAAGTATTGGTGTGTAGTTTGCATCAAGAACTAGCGTATGGCTTGCGCGCACTGCGCGCAGGCGCGGCAGGCTATATCAGCAAACAAGCCATGCCTACCGTCGTGTTAGATGCATTACACCAAATCGCCGCCGGTAAAAAATATATCAGTAGCGAACTGGCCCAACACCTTTCGGAGTGTATCGACGACGAGCAAGCTTGGTTACCTCACCAGCGGTTGTCTGATCGCGCATATCAAACACTTCTGAAAATCGCAGCCGGCATGACGGTCAGTGAAATTGCAACACAGCTCGCGCTATCGTCCAAAACCATCAGTATGTACCGTAGCCGTTTACTGCAAAAAATGCGGATGCGGAACAATGCAGAACTAATGCACTATGCAATCTGCCATCAACTCCTGCCAGAATTGGTAACCTGATTGTTTAGAGACCTGGACAAAAAGCTGATCGCCAGGGACGCAGCAGCACAAAGTTCGGTTTTTCGACAAAGCGGTGCAACAACGCGAACGGCTTTTTATAAGTGACTCTAAATGATTGATGACCCAATTGATGGTTTTGTGTAGGAGTTGATTGACAGCGTTAATGATCACCTCCATCACGAAGACCTATTCAACCGAAACCGTCTCCAAACGCTTTCTTTTTCCGGCGCGTGCTGGCGGGTGACATAGCCCGCAGCGTGTAGCCCGCACAGGCTGAAACGTATGTGTGATGAATTCACCGTGGCATATCTTGCAGCGACTCAACGCCAGCATGTCATGCTCAATAAATCGAATCAGTGTCCAAGCGCGCGTCAGCGAAAGCACTGGCTGCTCTGCGGGTGATGGTGGCATCTGCTCGAGGTAGAGCCGGTATGCCTTGATTACTGCATCAACTCCTCCAACGCAAGCATGGCGTACAAGATATTGATAAATGCCAAAAATACTGATCCATGAATATTAGCTTGCCAACTGATAAACCAATCGGTTGAAAATGGCAGCATATCTTTCGGTGGCGATACCCCGCGTAGCTCTTTATATAGTTTGAGTAAACGCTCGCGTGACAGCGTGGTCTCCGATTCCAGTAATTGCAAACGCGCGCCGAGACGAATCAACTCACTGGCCAGCAGGATTTGCTGAGCTTCATTGACCACACTACGCGTCGCCATCTTGAATCAACGTGTCGTATCGTGTGGCGATACTGATGGCTCGGCTGGCTGTGTAGCGAACAAAATACTGGCATGCGCTTGCACCAACGAGCGGTCTTTAGATAAATTGCTCAGCAAACCTGCAATGGTTTCATCGAACCGCAGCCTAACCAGCATCAAGTTGCTGGAAGCTAGCCGAACAATCTGTGCCGGTGATAATGAATCGATCAGATCGGCTAACTCGATACTGATGCCAAGGCGATAAATCGCAGCAGCGCGATCTTGCCGTACCATCTGCTGCGCCAGCATTAAATAGGCGAGATTTGTATCGCGAATACTCGACATCAGATCAGGGGTGGTCATGAAGATCAATCAGCAATCACAGCAAGAAAAAAACTTCTTCCAATAAAGCAATTGTGCTGCTGAAATACCGCAAAGAAAATCAGTACAACACGGTATTTCTTGTCATCTCCCGACTGCACCTGATGTCGGTGTTTGTCTTACTTGGCGTTGCTGGCTCGGCGGGGCCACCGTAGACAGTACTGGACGTACGGCAAGGTGGGCCCAACACCGCTTACGAAACTTCATGCGGCGAACAAAGCCGCCCCAAAACGTCGCTGGCTCGGCGGGGCCACCGCAGACAGTACTCAACGTACGGCGAGATGCCCCCAACAACGCCATTGAATTCTGATCAAGCGACGAAATCTGCTCAAAAAGCTCGATGGCTAGGCGGGGGCATCGAAGACAGTACTCGACGTACGGCGAGATGCCACCAACAACGCCAGCGAGCTTTTTGAGCAGATTTTAAATGTCGTAGGTGTCACGGTCGCCAACCAGTGCCTGCTCTACCAACTTGCGTGTCAACGTCGGCGCCAGCAATTCGATGAAGGTAAATACGTAGCTGCGCAGATAGGCGCCCTGCTTGAGTGCGATGCGCGAGATATTCATGCCGAACAAATGTCCAGCCGGGATGGCTTTCAAATTCGTATCGCGCGCCGCGTTGTAGGCAAGGCCGGCGATGATACCCACGCCCATGCCAAGCTCAACGTAGGTTTTGATGACGTCGGCATCAATCGCTTCAAGGATCACGTCGGGCTTGAGGCCTCGGCGAGCAAAGGCTTGATCGATCTTGTTTCTTCCGGCAAAAGCGGCGTCGTAAGTAATCAGCGGGTAGCTTGCCAGATCTTCCAAGGTCATTGCCTTGTGCCGGGTCAGTGGGTGCTCGGCGGGTACAACCACCATGTGCTCCCACTGAAAACAAGGAAGCGATACCAAACCATCCACCTCGGCGATCGCCTCGGTGGCGATGGCTAAATCAGCTTGATTGTGCAGCACCATATCCGCCACCTGCTTGGGGTTACCTTGCAATAGCGATAGCCGTACCTTGGGAAATTTCTGTGCAAAGATTTGCACCACCGGCGGCAGGGAATAGCGGGCCTGGGTATGGGTGGTGGCAATGGTGAAACTACCGCTGTCTTGCGCGGCGAATTCCTTTCCAATGCGCTTCAGCGACTCAACCTCTTGCAGAATAGTCTCGACCGCCCGCACGACCTGTCGGCCGGGCTCGGTCAGCCCGCGAATTCGCTTGCCGTGGCGAGCAAAGATGTCGACGCCGAGTTCTTCCTCCAGTTCAATGATGGCCTTGGACACGCCAGGTTGCGAGGTAAACAGCGCCTTGGCCGCCTCGGTCAGGTTGAAGTTTTGGCGAACCGCTTCGCGTACGAAACGAAATTGGTGAAGGTTCATAGTCGTTTTTGCAAGTTTTACTTTCCCTGGACCCCGGCCCGCGCCGGGGTGACCCTAAATGCGCTTTTGACTCCGACCATGCGCTGGGGTAACCCTAAGTGCCGCCTGAACTCCGGCCTGCCCCCAGGAGGCGGCTACAGGCATCGGCCTATTCATCGTCATTCCGGCACAGGCAGGAATCTAGAAAATTTATTAAACGGCAATAAATATGCTTCATCCCTTTATATCCAGAATTCATATAAGCAAATGAATCTTGTGTCGTTGGGAATATAGCCGAAGTTTATTAGCATTCTGCCTTCTTCGCGCAGGGCTATATGACTTCTACTTATATTGTGTCCGGATTTGCCGTCGGACTGCTGGTGGGGCTGACCGGTGTGGGCGGCGGGTCGCTGATGACACCGCTGCTTACTCTGCTGTTTGGCATTAACCCGACCGTAGCGGTAGGCACAGATCTGGCCTTTGCCTCGATCACCAAAAGTGCCGGGACCTTGGCGCACCGCATCCGGAATACGGTGCATTGGGAAATTGTGAAGCGGCTGTGCATCGGCGCCCTGCCTGCAGCATTGCTGACCACGCTGGCACTCAAATATTTCGGCGCGCTTGAACAGCACATCACGCAAATCATTCGTTACACCATCGCTTTTTCTGTCTTGCTGACTGCAATTGCCATTATTTTCCGCGGCCGCATGCAGGCATGGATCACCGCGCATCCTGAGCGACAACTGCACGGAAAAAAACAAGTGATTGCGACGGTATTCGCAGGCGCTGCGATTGGTACCTTGGTTACGGTGTCATCCATCGGTGCCGGTGCGGTCGGCGCCACTGTGCTGGTGATGCTTTACCCCCACCTGAAGCCCGCAGAAATCGCAGGCACTGATATCGCCTATGCAGTACCCCTGACTGCAATTGCAGCGATCGGTCACTGGTGGCTGGGCTCGATCAATTGGGAGTTACTCGGCATGCTGTTGATCGGTTCAGTGCCGGGTATCACGATAGGCTCGCTGGCTGCGCGCGCAGTGCCTGAAAAATTCTTGCGCGGATTGTTGGCAACCACACTCACCGGTGTTGCTGCCAAGCTCGTGCTGTAAACGATTCACAGAAGGAAACGCATGTACCACTACGACACCTATGATCATCTCATCGTGCAAGAGCGCGTGGCGCAATTTCGCGATCAGGTTCGGCGCCGTTTAGCTGACGAGCTGAGTGAAGATGAGTTTCGTACGCTGCGACTGCAAAATGGTTTGTATATGCAGCGCCATGCCTACATGCTGCGCGTGGCGATTCCTTACGGCTTGCTATCGTCCAAGCAACTACGCATGCTGGCTCATATCGCGCGTAAATACGATCGCAACTATGGCCATTTCACCACCCGCCAAAACATTCAGTACAACTGGATAAATCTCGAGCAAACACCCGACATTCTGGCGGACCTGGCGTCGGTTGAAATGCATGCGATTCAAACTTCGGGTAACTGCATACGTAATATCACTTCAGATCAGTTTGCCGGCGTGGCAGCAGACGAATTACTTGATCCGCGCCCATTTGCTGAAATTTTGCGGCAATGGAGCACTTTTCATCCCGAGTTTGCTTACCTGCCGCGCAAGTTCAAAATTGCAATCAATGCAGCAGCTGAAGACCGTGCGGTCGTCAAGGCGCATGACATCGGCCTGAACTTGGTACGCAGCGCGTCGGGCGAGACGGGTTTTCAGGTGCTCGTGGGTGGCGGGCTGGGCCGCACACCGATCATCGGCAGCGTGATTCGTGAGTTTTTGCCGTGGCAGCATCTGCTGAGTTACATCGAAGCGATCATGCGCGTGTACAACGAGTATGGCCGCCGCGATAACAAATACAAAGCGCGCATCAAGATTCTGGTCAAGGCGCTCGGTGTTGAGGAGTTCACCCGACAAGTTGAACAAGAATGGCTGGACCTGCAAGACAGCCCGAGCACGATTACCGTCGATGAATTCAATCGGGTAGCCAGCTATTTTGAACCACCGGTATACGAGCATATCGCTGACGCGGATCTGCTACTCGCGCAGCAGCGCCATGAAAACAAAGGCTTCAGCAGCTGGATGAACCGTAATGTTCGGCCGCACAAAAAGCAAGGCTATGCCATTGTCACGCTGTCACTGAAAAAAACCGGCATCCCACCCGGCGATGCAACGGCAGAGCAAATGGATATCGTCGCTGATCTGGCAGACCGGTACAGCTTTGGTGAACTGCGCGTGACGCACGAGCAGAATCTGGTACTCGCCGATGTGAAGCAAACCGACCTGTTCGCGGTGTATACCGAAGCAAAAGCACATGGGCTGGCAACACCCAACATTGGGCTGCTGACCGACATGATTTGCTGCCCGGGTGGTGATTTTTGCTCGCTAGCGAATGCAAAATCCATCCCGATTGCGGGTGCAATTGCCGAACGCTTCGATAATCTAGATTTTCAGCACGACGTCGGTGACATTGAATTAAACATATCCGGTTGCATCAACGCCTGCGGCCATCATCATGTCGGTAATATCGGTATTTTGGGTGTCGATAAAGATGGCTCGGAATGGTACCAAGTATCAATTGGTGGACGTCAAGGTAATGAAAGCGCTATCGGCAAGATCATCGGTCCTTCTTTCGCTGCCGACCAGATGCCTGAGGTGATTGCCCGTCTGCTCGACGTGTATGTACGTGAACGACATGAAGACGAGCGCTTTATTGAAACCGTTGATCGTCTCGGTATTGAGCCATTCAAGGCCCATGTGTATGCCACACCCATCAGTGGTCAGTCACTGAAAGCCGGAGAAGATGCATATGCGTAAGATCATCAAAGACAAGCGCATCGTGAATGACGACTGGCAGATGCTCATGCTTGCCGAGAACGAGACTGCAGAGACCATCACCGTACCAACTGGTGCACACATCGTGCCGCTTGCTGTTTGGCTGACGCAAAAGTCGGTACTTTCACCGCGCAACGATATCGGTGTCTGGCTGGCGAGTGACGAGCGTGCAGAATCACTCAAAGATGATGTGGCCTCCCTGCCGTTGATTGCGATTGACTTCCCGACATTCGCCGATGGTCGTGGTTACTCGATCGCCTATCAGCTACGCGCACGGCTAGGCTACAAGGGTGAGCTACGTGCGATTGGTGATGTATTGCGTGATCAATTGTTTTATATGGCGCGAGTAGGTTTCAACGCATTCGCCACCCGCGAAGACCGGTCGATTGATGATGCCTTGATAGGCCTGACCGATTTTTCAGAGGCTTACCAAACCGCCTGGGATCGAAAGACGCCTTTATTCCGGCGAGTAAAGCGCCCCAGCGCGCAGGAAATCGCATGAGCAGCTTTGACCATCGACTTGACGATACTCGTGCTTTACTTGCGCGGATTGCGCAGGATTTTTCTCCTGCTGTGTTCGCTTCGAGCTTAGCTGCGGAGGATATGGTCTTGACCGACCTGATCTTGCGGCCAAAGTTGCCGATTCGCGTGTTTACTTTGCAGACGGGTCGACTGCACAAAGAAACGCTCGCGGTATTGGATGCGGTGCGTGAACACTACGGTGTCGATATCGAGCAATATAAACCTGATCCGGTGGCTGTCGAGCACTACGTAAACACGCACGGGCTGAACGCTTTTTATGAAAGTATTGAACTGCGCAAGGCTTGCTGCCATGTACGCAAAGTCGAACCACTGAATCGTGCACTGGCAGGTAATAACGCCTGGATTACCGGGCAGCGTCGCGCGCAATCAAGCACACGTAATGATCTACGGGTACAAGAAGACGATACTGCGCACGATATGCAGAAATTCAATCCCCTGGCGGACTGGTCTGAAAATGATGTTTGGCATTACATCCGTACGCATCACGTGCCCTACAACGTGCTGCATGACCGGGGCTACCCCTCCATCGGCTGCGAGCCGTGCACCCGTGCGATCCAACCCGGTGAAGATATCCGCGCCGGCCGTTGGTGGTGGGAAAGCGAAGACCAGAAAGAGTGCGGCCTTCATATCGTTGCCAACGCCGATGGCACAACCCGGCTCGTCCGCGCTTCGGTGCAGGCTAACGCCGACGCAGGAGGCGTTAAGTGAGCAAAGCGAACGGCCGGAGCCAAATCCCACCATCTAAGAATGACCAGCCATCATGAACACCGCCCTAGACACCCAACACTTCGTCGATGCCACTAGCCACCGTCACCTCGACTGGCTAGAGTCTGAAGCCATCCATATCATGCGCGAGGTTGCGGCTGAGTGCAGCAAACCGGCCTTGCTGTTCTCTGGTGGTAAGGATTCCGTTGTACTACTACGCATCGCAGAAAAAGCCTTCCGCCCGGGCAAATTTCCGTTTCCGTTGGTGCATATCGATACCGGTCATAACTTCCCCGAGGTCATTGAATTCCGGGATCGTCGAGTTGCTGAACTCGGCGAACAGCTAATCGTCGGTGCAGTAGAAGATTCAATCAAGTGCGGTACGGTGCGCCTGCGTAATCCACAAACCGACTCACGTAATGCTGCGCAAGCAGTCACGCTGCTGGAGGCGATCGCAGAGCATCAGTTCGATGCATGTAACGGTGGCGCACGTCGCGATGAAGAAAAAGCCCGCGCCAAGGAACGTATCTTCTCTTTCCGCGATGAGTTTGGTCAGTGGAACCCCAGAGCTCAACGGCCCGAACTCTGGGATTTGTACAACACCCGTGTACACCCTGGTGAGAACATGCGGGTATTCCCGATCTCGAACTGGACAGAGCTCGATGTCTGGCAATATATTGCGCGCGAGAAGCTGGCGCTGCCCGAGATCTATTTTGCGCATCAGCGTGAAGTGATACCCCGTAATGGCCTACTGGTACCGGTCACGTCGCTGACCCCGCCGCGTGATGGCGAAAGCATTGAGGTTCGCACCGTGCGATTCCGTACGGTGGGCGATATCTCATGCACTTGCCCGGTGGCCTCGGATGCGGCGGATGTCGACGCTATCATCGCCGAGACAGCGGTGACGCAAATTACTGAACGCGGCGCCACCCGGATGGATGATCAAACCTCTGAAGCCTCGATGGAAAAGCGCAAGAAGGAAGGGTATTTCTAAATGAACGCCTTGGTAGACAATAATTTTGCCAATAGCGCGGTACAACAACGCGGCCTGCTTCGCTTCATTACCGCAGGCTCAGTCGATGATGGCAAAAGTACCCTAATCGGTCGCTTGCTATTTGATAGCAAGGGTATTTTTGCGGATCAGCTCGATGCCATCTCACGCGCGCGGCATAAGCGCACCGTCGGTGACATGATCGACCTGTCCTTGCTCACCGATGGGCTGGAAGCGGAGCGTGAGCAAGGCATCACGATTGATGTGGCTTACCGCTACTTCGCCACCCCAAAACGTAAATTCATCATTGCCGATGCACCGGGTCATGAACAATACACCCGCAATATGGTGACGGGTGCGTCGACTGCCGATGCGGTGATCATTCTGATTGATGTTTCCAAGGTGAAGGTGGATGAGCAAGGCAAAGCTGAGCTTCTCATCCAAACCAAGCGCCACTCGACTATTGCACAATTGCTTCAAATTCAGCATGTGATCGTCGCAGTCAACAAGATGGATCTGGTCAACTACGATCGCGCGGTATACGACCGTATCGTTGATGCCTATACATCGTTTGCGGCCACACTGGGTTTGAAAGATATTCATACCCTGCCGATGTCAGCACTGGCCGGTGATAACGTCGTCGTCCGTAGTGAGCACATGAGCTGGTACCAAGGTCCTACCTTGATTGAGTTACTCGAATCTTTGTCGGTGTATGACGATGAGCATGCCGCTGCACTTCGGTTCCCGGTGCAATTAGTCGCGCGCCATAATGGCCATGAGGCGCAGGATTTTCGTGGCTACATAGGACGCATTGAAGCGGGTAGCGTACGCAAAGGTGACAAACTCACCGTACTACCGAGCGGACAAACTGCCACTGTCAAAGATATCCTCACCCTCGACGGTTCGCTCGACCAAGCCTCTGCCGGCAAATCTGTAACGATCCTGCTCGAAGAATTTTTGGACATCTCGCGCGGAGACATGCTGGTGGCAGCTGATGCGCCGGCACAGCTGCTGAAGAATTTCAGCGCTGATGTGTGCTGGCTGTCGGAGGAGCCACTTGACCTGCGGCGTCGCTACTGGTTGAAGCACACCACGCGCCAAGTTGCTGCAAAAATCAGCAGCATCGAGTCGCTGCTTGATATCAACACTCAAGTCAGAGAAACAGCGAGCGAACTGAAACTAAACGGCATCGCTCGCTTGGGTATCACAGTGCAGCAACCGCTTGCTGCAGACGCCTACCAACAGCTGCGCGCAACCGGTAGCTTTATCCTGATCGATGAAGTGACTCATCAGACCGTGGCTGCAGGTATGATCCGCTTGGATTAACTGTTTCCTATGCCATGGCCGACCCTCTTGACCGGCCTGCCCGAGCAACGCCGGGCAAGGTTTGGCTTGTCGGCGCCGGTCCCGGTGCCGCCGATCTGATCACACTGCGTGGCGCACGTATCCTCGCGGAGGCCGAGGTGGTGCTGTATGACGCCTTGGTCACCCCAGATGTACTCACGCTCTGCCCGAATGCCGATCTAATCTCCGTCGGCAAGCGCAGCGGCCAACGTTCCGCGACCCAGCCACGCATCAATCAGCAGCTCGTGGCCTGTGCGTTTCGTTACGACCGTGTGGTTCGACTCAAGGGTGGTGACCCAATGCTGTTTGGGCGCGCTGATGAAGAAATGCGTGCTCTTGAAGATGCGAACATCGCCTTTGAGATCGTGCCGGGTATTACCACGGCATTTGCCGCCGCAGCGTCCATCAAACAACCACTCACCAAACGCGGCGTAGCCAGAAATGTAGCCTTCTTCACCTCCACCACCGGACGCGGTGAACCCGATGACATCGCTCTACCCGGGTGCGACACACTGATTCAATATATGGGTGGACAGGAAGCTATTGATACCGCACGACGTCTCATCGCGCATGGCAAGTCGCCCGACACGCCAGTGATCGCGATAGAAAACGTCAGTCGTGATGATGAACGCGTAATTCGATTATCACTCGCCGCGATGGCGCAAGGGCTACCAACGGGTGATGGGCCAGTACTTGTGATGATAGGCGAAGCACT
>Ga0194133_10010544_pt1 | contig 10381 bp, 7 predicted proteins | sample TA2KigOf40mmetaG_FD_155448 | JGI IMG/M metagenome (GOLD analysis project Ga0194133, IMG submission 155448) | Freshwater microbial communities from Lake Tanganyika, Tanzania - TA2015055 Kigoma Offshore 40m | ecosystem: Environmental > Aquatic > Freshwater > Lake | place: Tanzania: Lake Tanganyika... | reverse complement strand
GGCCGTGCTCGACCACGCCGCCGACGTCGCCGCCCTGGACCTCGACGGCGTGCCGCCCACGGCCCATCCCCTCCCGCTGCGCAACGTGCTGCGCGACGACGCGGTGCGCCCGTCGCTCGACCGCGACGAGGTCCTCGCCGCCGCGCCGGTGGCCGAGGACGGCCGCTTCCGCGTCCCCCGGATCCTCGACCCGTCGTGAGTGCCGCGACCGAGATCGCCGCCGCCGTGCGGGCGGGGCGCCGGACGGCGCGCGACGTGCTCGAGGAGCACCTCGCCCGCATCGACGCCCGCGAGTCGGAGGTCCACGCGTTCAACCTCGTCCTCGCCGACGAGGCCCGGGCCGCGGCCGACGCCGTCGACGCGCTGGTTGCGTCCGGTGCGGACCCCGGTCCGCTGGCCGGGGTTCCCGTCGCACTCAAGGACAACCTCTGCACCCGGGGGGTGCCGACGACCTGCTCGTCGCGCATCCTCGCCGGGTGGCGGCCCCCCTACGACGCCACCGTCGTGCAGCGTGTGGTGGCCGCCGGTGGGGTGGTGGCGGGCAAGACCAACCTCGACGAGTTCGCGATGGGCTCGTCGACGGAGAACTCGGCGTTCGGTCCCACCCGCAACCCCCGTGACGTGTCCCGGGTCCCGGGCGGGTCGAGCGGGGGCTCGGCCGCAGCGGTGGCGGCCGGCTTCGCTCCGCTCGCGCTCGGCTCCGACACCGGTGGCTCGATCCGCCAGCCCGCGGCCCTGTGCGGCACGGTCGGGGTGAAGCCCACCTACGGCGCGGTGTCGCGCTACGGACTCGTTGCCTTCGCCTCGTCGCTCGACCAGATCGGGCCGTTCGCCGGGTCGGTCGCCGACGCGGCGTTGCTGCTCGACGTGATCGCCGGTCCCGACCCGCTCGACTCCACGTCGTCGCCCCGGGTGCCCGCCGCCCTCGGCCCCGGTTTGCGCGACGGCGTCGCCGGGCTGCGAGTCGGCCTGATCGACGAGCTCGTCGACGCCGAGGGGGTCGAGCCCGAGGTGCGCGACGCCGTGAGCCGGGCGGCCGCCGCGCTGGAAGCCGCCGGTGCGACGGTCGAGCGGGTGTCGGTGCCGTCGGTCGTGTACGGGCTCTCCGCGTACTACCTGATCGCGCCGGCCGAGGCGTCGTCGAACCTCGCCCGCTACGACGGCGTGCGCTACGGCCTGCGCGTCGACGGCGACGACGTCGCCACGATGAACGCGCGCACCCGCGACGTCGGCTTCGGCCCCGAGGTGAAGCGCCGGATCATGCTCGGCACGTACGCGTTGTCGGCGGGCTACTACGACGCCTACTACGGCAAGGCCCAGCGCGTCCGCACCCTGATCACCCGCGACTTCGCCCGGGCGTACGAGCGCTTCGACGCCCTGCTGTCGCCCACCTCGCCGACCGTGGCCTTCCCCCTCGGGGCCAAGGCCGACAACCCGTTGGCCATGTACCTGTCCGACGTGTGCACGATCCCCACCAACCTGGCCGGCCACGCAGCGGCGAGCGTGCCCTTCGGGACGGGGCGCGACGGGCTCCCGGTCGGGGTCCAGGTGCTCGTCGACGCCGAGCAGGAGCCGACGATGTTCCGGGTGATGCAGGCGCTCGAGGAGCGGGCGTCGTGACCACGTCCGGGTACGAGGCGGTCATCGGGCTCGAGGCCCACGTCGAGCTCGCCACTGCGACGAAGCTGTTCTGCGGGTGCCCCAACGAGTTCGGGGCGGCGCCCAACACCCACGTGTGCCCGGTGTGCCTCGGGCTGCCGGGCTCGCTCCCGGTGCTCAACCGTGCGGTGGTCGAGTACGCGCTGCGCTTCGCTGCGGCGCTCGGCTTCCGGGTCCCCGACGAGTCGATCTTCGCCCGGAAGAACTACTTCTACCCCGACATGCCGAAGGACTACCAGATCAGCCAGTACGAGGAGCCCATCCTCGTCGACGGGTCCATCGAGGTCGACGGCGTGCACATCGGGATCGAGCGGGCCCACCTCGAGGAGGACACCGGCAAGACCACCCACATGGGCGGGGGCGGCCGCATCCACGAGGCCGACTATTCGCTCGTCGACTACAACCGGGCCGGCGTGCCGCTCATGGAGATCGTGAGCCGTCCCGACATCCGCACCGCCGAGCAGGCCCGGGCCTACGTGAGCGAGCTGCGCGGGGTGCTCAAGGCCCTCGGCGTCTCCGACGTGAAGATGGAGGAGGGCTCCATGCGCGTCGACGCCAACGTGTCGGTCCGTCCGGTCGGCACCGAGGCGTTCGGGACCAAGGTCGAGATCAAGAACATGAACTCGCTGCGGTCGCTCGGTCGGGCCATCGACTTCGAGATCGAGCGGCAGATCGCGGCGCTGGAGGCGGGCGAGCGGATCGTGCAGGAGACCCGCCACTGGGACGAGGCCGACGGGCGCACCCACGGGATGCGCACGAAGGAGGGGTCGAGCGACTACCGCTACTTCCCCGAGCCCGACCTGGTGCCGGTCGCGCCGTCGGGTGAGATGCGGGCTGCGGCGGCCGCGGCGGTGCCGGAGCTCCCGGCCGCCCGCCGGGCCCGGCTGGTCGCCGACTGGGGGGTCTCCGAGGCCGACGCCCGGGTGCTCGTCGACGTCGACGGGCTCGCCGACTTCGCCGCCGCCGCGGTCGACGCGCTGCGCGACGGTGCTGCGCGTGACGTGGCGAACTGGTGCACCGGCGACGTGATGGCCCACCTCAACGAGACCGGCCTGTCGATCGAGGTCCTCCCGCTCGCGCCCGACGGGCTCGCGGAGCTGGTCGGGCTGGTCGCGGCCGGGACGATCTCCCGCAACCAGGCCAAGGACGTGCTGGCCGAGTGCCTGCGGGCGCCCACACGCCCGGCCCAGGTCGTCGCCGAGCGGGGCCTCGAGCAGGTGAGCGACACCGGCGCGCTCGCCGCCGTGGTCGACGAGGTCCTCGCCGCCAACGCCGACGCCGTCGCCGAGTACCGCAGCGGTGACGACAAGGCGAAGAAGAAGAAGCGCGGCTTCCTGATGGGGGAGTGCATGAAGGCCCTCCGGGGCCAGGGCAACCCCCAGCTCCTCAACGCCCTCCTCGACGAGCGCCTCGCCTGACCCTTTCTTGTCCGTACGTTTCCGGGGCCTATGGCCCCTGGAAACGTCCAAACACCGCGGGGTCAGTCCATCGGCACGGCGCGCACGATGTGGCCGTCGATGCGGGCGAAGATCTCGTCCAGCGAGTGACCGGTGATGGTGAGGCCGTGGTTCTTCTGGCCGACCACCGCCCGGGTCGGGTCGGGGGCCTGGCGCACGAGGTCGGCGACCGAGGTCGCGAGCTCCACGGTGCCGCACGGGTAGTTGATCTCGGTCGCGGGCGTGCCCTTGATCCAGGCGTGCACGTGGAGGATCGCGTGCACGTCGGGGTGCTCGCGGTAGATCATCCAGTGCTCGATCGCGTCGACCGACACCCGGTTGGGCTTCACCTCCGGCGGGATCGACAGGATGATCGAGTTACGCGCCGGCTCGTAGCCGCGCACGAGGAGGATGTCGCGCCCGATCTCGCGCAGGTTCGCCTTGTCGACGCCGCTGGCGCTCATCCAGAACTCGGGCCCCCACGCCGATTCGGTGGGCGGGAGACGGCGCGCGCTCACGTTGCCGTAGCTCAGCCCCCCGATCCCGTAGAGGAGCTTCACGTGGCGCAGGTCGCGCTCGGAGAGGATCTCCTCGATCGGGAACGCGGCGGGCAGGAGGTCGAGCGCGCCGAGCCGCTCGCCCGCACGGGTGATCTGCGCGGTCTGGTCGTCGCCCGACCAGAGCGCCTCGGGGAGGTCGGGCAGGAACTCGTTGGCGATCACGAGGCGTGACGTCGCGAGCGGCTCGACCCGCTCCAGCACGGCGGTGAAGAACTGCCCGTCGTCACCCGCGTGGTCGACGCGGTAGGTGCCCTGCTCCAGGGTTACGAACGAGGCGATCGGGCCGGTGGGCCCGTCGCTGACCAGCACGGCGAGGTTGGCCAGGCCCTGCACCAGCAGCGGGTACCCGGTGCGCAGCAGATCGGTCGGCGGCTCGGGGACGTACCCGAGCGCGACCACGAAGGTGGGCGCGTTCTTGCGGCGGTAGGGCCGGGGCTCGTCGGCGTCGAGGGCGTGCAGCACGACCTGCACCGTGGGCCGGGCTCGCCGACCTCGGTGTATCCGCGCGCGCGCATCGCCCGGGCGAGTCCGTCGACGAACCAGGCGAGCCGAGGGGGAGCGGGCTCCCCGTTGCGGGCGAAGGTGTGGTCGACCACACGGCCCCGGTCGGCCACGGCGGCGGCGATGGTGAGCGGAGCGGCGGTCGTGGTTCGGGATTGCACCGTCATGATCTGGTCCCCCCGGGACGGCGGTGGTGGGACCCAGCGTAGGCCGGAACGGCCGAACCGGTTGGAGAGGCGCGAGGGGCCTGGGTCCGGGCCCCGCCGGTACGCTGCGGCCCATGAGCGACATGAAGCCCCGCAGCCGTGAAGTGACCGAGGGGATGCACCGGGCCCCCGCCCGGGCCATGCTCCGGGCCATCGGGATGACCGACGGCGACTGGGGCAAGTCCCAGATCGGCGTCGTCTCCTCCTGGAACGAGGTCACCCCCTGCAACATGCCGCTCGACCGCCTGGCCAAGCGGGCCAAGGAGGGCGTCCGCGACGCCGGCGGCTTCCCGATCGAGTTCTGCACCATCGCCGTCAGCGACGGGATCTCGATGGGTCACGAGGGGATGCGGGGCTCGCTGGTGTCGCGCGAGATCATCACCGACTCGGTCGAGTGCGTGATGCACGCCGAGCGCCTCGACGCCATGGTCACCTTCGCCGGATGCGACAAGAGCCTGCCCGGGATGATGATGGCCGCGGCCCGGCTCAACCTGCCGTCGGTGTTCCTGTACGGCGGGTCGATCCTCCCGGGCCACTACAAGGACCAGGCCCTCGACATCGTCAGCGTGTTCGAGGCGGTCGGGGCGTGCGCGGCAGGAACCCTCAGCGAGAACGAGCTCGGGGAGATCGAGAAGCGGGCCTGCCCGACCGAGGGGTCGTGCGCCGGGATGTTCACCGCCAACACCATGGCGTCGGTGGCCGAGGCGATCGGCCTGTCGTTGCCGGGGAGCTCCTCGGCCCCGGCGGTCGACCGGCGGCGTGACGACCTCGCCTACGAGAGTGGCCGGGCCGTGCTCAACCTGCTCGCGCTGGACATCAAGCCGCGCGACATCCTCACCAAGGAAGCGTTCGAGAACGCCATCGCCATCGGCATGGCGCTGGGCGGCTCCACCAACATGGTGCTGCACCTCCTCGCGCTGGCGTTCGAGGCGAAGGTCGACCTCGACCTCGACGACTTCAACCGCGTCGGGGCCCGGGTGCCCCACATCGCCGACATGAAGCCGCACGGCAAGTTCCACATGACCGACCTCGACCGCATCGGCGGGGTGCCCGTGGTCCTGCGCGAGCTGCTCGAGGCCGGGCTGCTCCACGGCGACTGCCTCACGGTCACCGGCAAGACGATCGCCGAGAACCTCGCCGATCTCGACGCCCCCGCACCCGACGGCGTGGTCGTGCACGCGCTGGCCGACCCGATCAACGTCCAGGGTGGGATCGCCGTCCTGCGGGGGAGCCTCGCACCCAAGGGGTCGGTCGTGAAGGTCGCCGGCATCGACCACCCGCGCTTCGAGGGCTTGGCCCGGGTCTTCGACGGCGAGCAGCTCGCGATGGACGCGATCCTCGCCGGCGCGATCAACGCGGGCGACATCGTCGTGATCCGCTACGAGGGCCCCAAGGGCGGACCGGGGATGCGCGAGATGCTCGCGGTCACCGGGGCGATGAAGGGGGCGGGCCGCGGCGCCGACGCCGCGCTCATCACCGACGGGCGCTTCTCGGGCGGCACCCACGGCTTCTGCGTCGGGCACGTGGCCCCCGAGGCCGTCGACGGCGGGCCGATCGCCTTCGTCCAGGACGGCGACCGCATCGTCATCGACGCCGAGGCCCACACCATCGACCTCCTGGTCGACGAGGCCGAGATGGAGCGGCGCAAGGTCGGCTGGGCCCCGCTCGAGCCGCGCTACGTCACCGGGTTCCTGGCCAAGTACGCGAAGCTGGCCCAGGGCGCCGAGGTCGGCGCGATCACCAACTTCTGAACCCCGTTGTTCGGACGCGGCGCCCTGCGCCCGCGACGCGTCCAAACGCTGAAGGTGGGCGATGCCGGAGATCCTGGAGGCGGAGCAGGCCCGGGCGCTGGTCGCGGCCGCGGCGCTCGACCGTGAGATCGCGTCGGTGCACGCGCCCGACGCCTGGTTCTGCAAGCGGGGCGCGACGCCGACCGGGGTCCGCCGGGCCCTGACCGGGCGGACCCTCACCGAGGCCCGCCGGCGGGGCAAGCTCCTGCTGGTCGACACCAGCGCCGACGGTCCGGTGCTCGGCCTGCACCTCGGCATGAGCGGCCGGATCCTCGTCGACGGCGACGGGGCCGGCGACCCGCTCCTCTACGCCAGCAACCGGGACGAGCCGGCCTGGCGCCGGTTCGGGCTGCGCTTCGCCGACGGCGGCACGCTCTACCTCCGGGACCCCCGGCGGCTCGGCGCGGTGGAGCTCGACCCCGACGAGGACCGCCTCGGTCCCGACGCCCTGACCCTCACCCGGGCCCGGCTCGCCGCTGTGGTGACCCCGAGCGCCGCCCCGGTCAAGGCGGTGCTCATGGACCAGTCCCGCATCGCCGGCCTCGGGAACCTCCTCACCGACGAGGCGCTGTGGCGGGCGGGGATCGACCCGGCCCGCCCCGCCCGGACCCTCGGCCCCGACGACGTCGCCGGGCTGCACCGGGCCATCCGGTCGACGCTGCGCACGCTCGGCCGCCGGGGTGGCTCCCACACCGGTGACCACATGCCCGGCCGGGTCCCCGGGGCGGTCTGCCCCCGGGACGGCGCCCCCATGCTGCGGCGCACGGTCGGGGGCCGCACCACCTACTCCTGCCCCGTCCACCAGCACTGACGGGCCGCCGGGCTCCCGGCCGCCGCCGGGACCACGAGATGACTTGCGGGACCGGGGTCACACCGGCCACAATGGTCATCGATGACCCGCCCGATCCACCTCCTGTCGACCAACCTCTTGGTAGTCGTCACGTAGCGCACGGCGCCTCCACGCGTCCGTGCGCTCTCCGCCCCTCGCCCTGGCGAGGGGCTTCGTACGTCACGGGCCGGGAATCCGCCCGCCGGCGCACGGAGCCGATCCAGGGAACCCGAGTCCCCCCGACCGAAGCGAGCGAGCCATGAAGATCACCGGAGCCCAGGCCCTCATCAAGAGCCTCGAGCTGGAGCAGGTGGAGGTCATGTTCGGCCTCCCCGGCGGCGCGATCCTGCCCGTCTACGACCCGCTCATCGACTCGTCGATCCGTCACATCCTCGTCCGCCACGAGCAGGGCGCGGGCCATATGGCCGAGGGCTACGCCCACGCCACCGGCCGCCCGGGGGTGGCCATGGTGACGAGCGGCCCGGCCGCCACCAACGTGGTCACGCCGCTGTGCGACGCGTACATGGACTCGATCCCGCTCGTGATGATCACCGGGCAGGTGCCCTACGCGGTCATCGGCACCGACGCGTTCCAGGAGTGCGACACCGTCGGCATCACCATGCCGGTCACCAAGCACAACTGGCTGGTCACCGACGCCCAGGACATCCCCCGCATCGTGCGTGAGGCCTTCCACGTGGCGACCACCGGTCGGCCCGGTCCGGTGCTCGTCGACGTGCCCAAGGACGTGTCGAACCAGCTCATGGACTGGGAGTGGCCCGAGACCGTCGACCTGCCCGGCTACCGCCCGACCACCAAGGGCCACACGAAGCAGGTCAAGGACGCCGCCCGGCTCATGGGCGAGGCCCAGCGTCCGGTGCTCTACGTGGGTGGCGGCATCCTCAAGGCCCGGGCCGCCGAGGCGCTCCGCGAGCTGGCCGAGCTCACCGGGTTCCCGGTCGTCACCACGCTCATGGCCCGGGGTGCGTTCCCCGACGACCACCCGCAGTGCCTGGGCATGCCCGGCATGCACGGCAACTACACCGCGATCACCGCGATGCAGAAGGCCGACCTCCTGATCGCGCTGGGCGCGCGCTTCGACGACCGGGTCACCGGCAAGCTCGACGCGTTCGCACCCGACGCCCGGATCATCCACGTCGACATCGACCCGGCCGAGCTGGGCAAGGTGCGCCGGCCGGACGTGCCGATCGTGGGTGACTGCCGCGTGGTGATCGAGGAGCTGGTCAAGGCGGTGCGGGCCGAGAAGGGCAAGCGGAGCTGGCCGGTGATCGACCCGTGGCGCGAGCAGCTGCGCGAGTGGCAGGCCCGCTACCCGCTCGTCTACGAGCAGTTCGAGGACGGCCCGCTCAAGCCGCAGTACGTCATCGACACGCTGCGCGACAACTCCCCCGACGACACCATCGTCGCGTCGGGCGTGGGCCAGCACCAGATGTGGACCTCGCAGCGCTGGAAGTTCAACCACCCCTACACCTGGGTCAACTCCGGCGGTCTCGGGACGATGGGCTTCGCGGTGCCGGCCGCCATCGGCGCGAAGGTGGGCAAGCCCGAGCGCATGGTGTGGGCGGTCGACGGCGACGGCTGCTTCCAGATGACGGCCCAGGAGCTCGTCACCGCGAGCGCCGAGCGGATCCCGGTGAAGGTGGCCATCCTCAACAACGCCTACCTCGGCATGGTCCGCCAGTGGCAGGAGATGTTCTACGAGGAGCGCTACAGCGAGGTGTACCTCTCGCCCGACCTCCCCGACTACGTGAAGTGGGCCGAGGCCATGGGCTGCGTGGCGTTCCGCGTCGACACGCCCGAGGACGTCGAGCCGACGATCCAGAAGGCCAACGAGATCGACGACCGCCCGGTGGTCATCGACTTCCGCACCGACTACCGCGAGAAGGTGTACCCGATGATCGCGGCGGGGACCTCGAACGACGAGGTGATCCTCGACCCGGCCCACGACCCGCACGCGTCGGGTCACTGAGGGGGCGGGCGATGTCCGTGCAGCACCACATCCTCAGCGTGCTCGTCGAGAACAAGTTCGGCGTGCTGACCCGGGTCGCCGGGCTCTTCGCCCGACGTGGGTTCAACATCTACTCGCTCGCGGTCGGTCCGACCGAGGACGAGCGCTTCAGCCGGATGACGATCGTGGTCGACGCCGAGTCGGCCCCGATCGAGCAGGTCACGAAGCAGCTCAACAAGCTGATCCCGGTGATCAAGATCGTCGAGCTCGCCCCGGCCGACGCGGTCGAGCGCGAGCTGATGCTGGTGACGGTCAAGGCCACCGCCGAGGCCCGGTCCCAGATCACCGAGTTGGCCTCGATCTTCGAGGCCAAGATCGACGACGTCGGCTACGACGCCCTCACGGTCGTGGTGGCCGGCCCCCCCGAGAAGCTCGACGCGATGACCGATCTCCTCCAGCCGTTCGGCATCTTGGAGCTCCAGCGCACGGGTCGCGTGGCCCTGCCGAAGCTGGCCCGGCGCCCGGCCAAGTTGCGGGCCGTGAGGACCCGGACCGGCTGAACTACCCTCGTGCTCCCCGAGCACGCCCGATCACGAAGGACCGCACACCATGCCTGCCACGATCTACTACGACGCCGACGCCGACGCCGCCCTCCTCGAGGGACGCACCGTGGCCGTGCTCGGATACGGATCCCAGGGTCACGCCCACGCCCGCAACCTTCACGACTCCGGGGTCGACGTCGTCGTCGGGCTTCGCGAGGGCTCGTCGTCGTGGGCCAAGGCCGAGGAGGCCGGGCTCCGGGTGCGCAGCATCGCCGAGGCGGTCCGCGAGGCCGACATCGTCATGGTGCTCCTGCCCGACACCGAGCAGGCCCGCATCTACGAGCAGGACATCGCGCCGAACCTCTCGGAGCGCAACTCCCTCGCCTTCGCCCACGGCTTCAACATCCACTTCGGTCAGATCACACCACCGAACGGCGTCGACGTCTGGATGATCGCGCCGAAGGGGCCGGGCCACCTGGTGCGCCGGACGTTCGAGGAGGGGGGCGGGGTGCCCGGGCTCGTGGCCGTACACGCCGACGAGACCGGCAAGGCCAAGGAGACCGCGCTCGCCTACGCCCGAGCGATCGGCGCGACCCGCGCCGGCGTGCTCGACACCACCTTCGAGGAGGAGACCGAGACCGACCTGTTCGGTGAGCAGGTCGTGCTCTGCGGTGGCCTCACCGAGCTGATCATGGCGTCGTTCGAGACGCTGGTGAACGCCGGCTACCAGCCCGAGTCGGCCTACTTCGAGACGCTGCACGAGGTGAAGCTGATCGTCGACCTCATCTACGAGGGCGGCATCACCAACATGCGCTACTCGATCTCCGACACCGCCGAGTACGGCGACCTCACCCGGGGCCCGCGCATCGTCACCGAGGAGACCCGGGCCGAG
>Ga0194133_10010543_pt1 | contig 10381 bp, 4 predicted proteins | sample TA2KigOf40mmetaG_FD_155448 | JGI IMG/M metagenome (GOLD analysis project Ga0194133, IMG submission 155448) | Freshwater microbial communities from Lake Tanganyika, Tanzania - TA2015055 Kigoma Offshore 40m | ecosystem: Environmental > Aquatic > Freshwater > Lake | place: Tanzania: Lake Tanganyika... | reverse complement strand
AAGACCCATTATTTGACCACATGGTCCACCCTGAGGATCTTGGAATTTTGAAGAACAAAAAGTTGCTAAATAATTCTTTTTATGAGGACTAAATGGCTCATATTTCAATAAAATCTGATAAAATAAGTCCTTGCATATCAAATTATGAGGTAATGTAGCTAGACAAAAGTTAAGGTAAACGAGCAGATTCCCAGCTTTAGATTTCCAGACAAAATCATTTGTCATTTGAGAACAAAGAGTACTGATAAACAATTTTTTTGCTTAACAAGATCATAGACACTGCATCTTGAAACCCAATTCCAATAAAATCTGATCAAATTAGTTGTTGCATCTCAAATTATGAGATAAAATAGCTTGACAAAATTTAAAGTGAATGAGTGGATTTCCAGACAAAATCCTTTGTTATTTGAGAACCAAGTGTACTGAAAAAGCAGTTTTTTCTTCACACCATCAGCCTGAAACCCTGTGATGTGTTTTTTCAACCTGGACTGCCCTTCCATTATTTGACCCCGGGGTCCCCCCTGAGAATCTTGGTATTGTGGTGGACAAAACATTGCTATATACTTCATGTAAGGAGGACTAGATGGTGCAGATTTCAATAAAATGTGATGTCTTCTTTTGTAATAACAAAAAGCAATCCCTTTTGGAAAAATTGAAGTCATTCTTTTGGAATTTAAAGTATACCAAATTTTATCAAAAACATTTTAGTGTTTTCAATTTATTGTTTGAGATTATTAATTGAAATATATGGTGCACATTACTGGCCCCAATTCATTTTAAAATCCAAGGCAACCTTTTCCCTCCAGAAAAAGTTGATTGAATTTTGTCAGAGTGAAAACTTTGCAACCTTTACAAAATTCTAAATGGCTCCAGTTTAGAAAGGCTTGAGAATTTGGATGCATTCAAGGAGCAGGGGATAAAGATTCGAAAAGTTTGTCGGGCAACATCGTCACTTTGTACGATTTCTTAAATACAAGTGTTTAAGGTAAGACTGAACACTTCTTCAATTGAAAATAAAAACATCATAGTTTGGCTGGTTTACAAAATGGGGTAAACTTGGTTTTTAAATTATTTTTCATCATGCTTTTCAAAAAAAGGGCAAGCTGGTTTCGTAATACTTTAAAATTACAATAAAACATTTTAAAAGGAATTGCATTTTGAACCAAGAAATGTTTAGAAGAAACTGGCATTGGGGCGCTGCTGTACAAACAAATCACTTAATATTTGTAATGGAAGTCTCTCTCAGTTCCCACTGCTTTGCAAAGACAGAAAGCAAAAATAATGCCTAAGATTTGAACACCAAGGATAGTTACTGCAACGATGATAACGATGTTTAAGTTCGAAACAATCCATTCGTAGACTGTTTTGTAACAACCCTAGAAGTAAAAGGTGGCTCGTGAATTTGATTCATAATACATGAAAACTGACTCTTGTTTTACCTTGCTTTTATGTGAGTTGCTGTCTGTTGGAGATTTTATACAGGATGGGTCCTTTGGTGAAAAGAGAAGTCCTGATGATCCGTCAGTTTGATCAGACAAAACACAGCAAGTTTCTGGCACAATCTGATATAAAAAAATTAGTTTTGTATCACTGTTATTTTTGTAAACTTTAGGATATGTTTCATACTCTTTAATAGGTTATAATTTATCATGAAACTTAGAAGTAAGATGTTCATTGCATTTAAGGTGATGAACACTCTGGAAAGCATACATTACAAAGGTCTCAGAATGGCTGCCAAAGACTATTACTTCATCCTAAGCCGTGATAGACTGGACCAAATTTTCAATAGAGCTACCCCGTATAGATGGATGAACTACTCAAACTCAAAACACGCCCTCATGATGCTCTCACAGCAAGATGGACCCCTGATTTCATCAGCTCTTAAAGCCAAACTATACTTGAACGTCAGAAATCCGCACAAAATATCTATCCATGACACTTCACGTTTAAAAGTGGGAAGAAATTCCTTCCACAACAGACAAAAGTGCTTACGAAGTGTCAATTTTGACTGGAGGAACACAAACCCTGATACGCTCAGGATAAACCTCAAAAGAACGTTCTTTAAACCCAAATAATGCGATGAAATTTATTACTGCTAATGAAATTTTTCTGTTTTCTTAAATTTTAATTTTCAAATGTTTAATTTTTACACAGTTTTATCTTATTGTTTTCATGTCTTGAATTTGCGTATTGGTATATATCACCGCTTGTAAAAAGATTCTTATGATTATATTGTGATCGATGGAAGGTTTTGAAATACAAATACAAAAATTCCAAGCTTTTACAAGTTGGCCTTTAGAACTATCAAGTTAAAAGTTATGGATGTACTTTGATATCTGTATAAAACTTGAGCAAGTAAATCTATTGAATGAATAAATAATCCTCTTTGCAATGCATTTTTTGGTTTAATATAATCTTTGAAAGAACTGTAAAGCCTTAAGAAGTGGCAATTGATTGAGCATTAAATAGGTTGACTAATTGAATGACAGCTTTTTGTTAACAACTGATTATTCTAAAACCTAAGGGTGTTGACTTTACAACAATTCCTGTTACTGAAAGTTGAGTCTCACAGTCACTTGATTGTATTTGGTAATTATGAGTCAAAGATCAAGCGACAATTAATTATTAATCAAGTTTCCGCAAAACGATCAATCCTGACTGAGATAATCATCTACAAGATATGATTAATTAAGGTAAATCCAGGGGTCAAACCCCAGTCTCCCAACTCTAAGTCAGATGCTTTAACCAGATGGCAACAATGAGGCCAAAAGAAGTAAAAGTGGCATACTAATAATCTATTTTCTGTCTGAAAAATCTTTCAAAAAAGTAAGGATTGCATGTGAAGAGAACTGATTTTCTTTCAAAGTTTTAACAACCATGACTGTCAAAAAGTGTCTATGGCCAAAAAATGTCCAAGTCTGAAAGGTTATACCTGTCCTTGTCCATCCTCTGCTGCATACTTGTTGAATTCCGCTGCTTTTCTGAAATCCTCTGATCCATCTACTCCACAACATTCCAACTAAGATCAAAATTTTCACCTTTTAGACTTTTTGTTTGGGATTAGCTCATGGTTTTAAGTTTATTTTTCTGAAGACTTTTGAAATTCTTATTTTAAACTCTGGGCACAACTAATAGGTAACAAATCAGGGTACATCTTTAAAGCTATAAACATCTTTAGGCTGTAGTAAATTAGAATGTAGATAAGAATCTGAGAGCCTTTCTAAAGTGTAGGGCATGACGAAACCATTCCAGACCCATAACCCCACTGTTTAAAAATGGATAGAAAGATGCAGATTTGGATTCTTACCTCAGCCATCATGAAGTCCCAAGAAAGAGTGACAGCATCTCTCCTTTCTTTGGTAGTGTAATACTTTCTAATTGTGTGTTGGAAAAATTCTTTCAGGTGGGTTTCTGCCTGAGCCTTGTACACAACAGCAAGGATGATAGCTGCAATCTATAATCATCAATCAATCATTTTATAAGTTAAAAGGTAAAGTGGGGGTCTTTTGATTCAAATTAAGAAAAACACTCATTGTGTGGAAAAGAAGTTTTTCAGCTCATTGAGTTTAATTTATGCTAAGGAATCAATTTGCCCAACTGATTAATTAAGTCAAATACCTCTCTTCATTCCAGTTTGCAAATCGAGTGATTTAAAAATGTGCTTGATTTTTTAATCAAGATTTCGACAACGTCATTGAAAATATTTTTGTATCAAGGACTTTGAGATGAAGAAGTTATTTGGGAAAGATGTTTTCACATGCAATTTAGATCTTTTCCTTAACCCCATTTTACCTGTAGAAGGGAGATAATGATGATGAAGAGTCCGTATGCTGTGAGCAGGACTCGGGATTCTTTGATGGCACCGCAATAACCCAAAAAGCTGATGATGAAGATGAACGCACCAGCTGCGATTAAGATGTAAGCACCCTGCTCGATTACAGTTGGCTCAGTGAGTTCCTGAGAGTAAAAAAAATGTTTCAGAATAAAATTTTTGTATGCTGTTGCACTTTTCATAATTTTCATCTATTTGAATAAATATTTGTTCACGTTAGGGGGTCATGTTTCATATGATTAATGCATGGCTAAAATGTTGAATATGATTGAAAAACAGGTTAAAACATGTGCATTGGATGAATTAAAGTTTAATAAGGGAAAAAAGTAAAATCTACTTACCTTGATAATGCCCTTTACTTGATTTTGAATCTGAAAATGAAGAATAATAAACTGAGAGTTGGAAAACAAGTAAAAATTTGATATTAAACTGGCCTAAGACCTTCCAGTAACTCAAAGTGTTCTAGCTAAAATGGGCAGTCAGAGGAGCCTCTAAAATTAGTCTCGAAAATATGGGATAGATTTATGAACGACCTGAAGCATATCTGTAACAAACCACTCCACCTGAGATGAATAACTGTCTAATCTTTAATCTAAGGAGCCGTAAGGCAATGAGAAAGTGCTTCAAAACTCCGAGAACAAAAATAAACCTAACAAGTTATCAATTTTTACCCCTTTTTTTACATAGCTTTAAATTAAGTAGACGGGTATTTTTAGTGCAAGAAAAATACCTAACTGCCAGCTAGCGAAGACATAAGGCATAGCTAATTCAAATTAAAAGCTAGAGAAAAGTTTATAAAATTAGATTTTTAGCTTAATGTTTAAAATAAAAAGTCTTATTTATTAAATTTTTATCTTGCTCTAAAATTGTAAGAGCTATTAAGACGCAAGTTGAAGGCCATTTTTTGGCTGATTTCAAATGGCGCCGCCAGTTCATTCAGAGGCCAGAGCAGCTTTTTAATTAGCTCAACTTCTAGACATAATATCAACAAACTTATAAGACATAAACTATTCACAATGAAATTTTCTATTTAAAAATATACTCAATAGCGCTAATGGTTAAAGAGTTCTTAATAGCCCATCCCCCAGTCAAAATTTTGGGAAAAAAATATGTGAAGTTGTAGAGAATAAATTCCTCTTTACAAAAATCTAAAAATATTCCATTTAGCACAAAAAAATGAGGGAGGAGATGCATTTCAAAGTTTACACCTCTGAGCCCAAATATGGACATCACAGACAGACAGACATCCACTAAAAACTGCTAGCCTAGGGAAATTTCTAAACTCGCCGCTTGCTTCGCTTCGCTGGCAGATAAAAATTTGTCACACAAAGTGCAAGAGCCTATTTTATAGGAAAACTTTTAGAAGCTAGATAAACTATTAATATATGGGTTATGAGAATCTGAACATGTTAAATCCAAGTTGTAGTTTCATAATAATTAGTTCATATATGGTTAAAAAAATGCAAAACTTTACCTCAACTCCTTCATTAAGTGTGCTGAACCTTGTGAGATGAATAAAGGAGGTTTTATCAACTGCAAGCCAGATTCCAATGCAAAGTACACCAGAGCCAATGAGCTAAAATTACATGTCAAGAAATTAACAATGTTTCTCAACTCTAATAATAGTGTTAAAAAAGTCTAATAGCTTCTTTGGTTTTGAAGCAGAATTTGGTAATGTATTTCTAATGGTTCTCACCCCAAAAGATAAGTTTTGAGATAATTTTAATCGATTTAAGGTGAGAAACTTTAAACTTTGAAAAGAAAATATCTCCTTATAGCAGCATTTTTATGGGAAGATTTTTCATTGATGCATCGTTTTAAAGGGCAGTTCAGAATGACTGGGATTGATCACAAGAGAAAAAGACCAATGAAAATTCATTTTTTATTGATTTATCAGGCAAAACTTATTGACAAAGATTAGGCGGTGGTTCAATTGAGGGAGATACCCGCTGTTATTTTTACAAAAAAAAAGTTCCTAAAAAGAGTCCAAATTTCGAATTGTTGCTGATAAACTTTTCAGATCACAAATCCAAGTGAACAGAAAATTTTCTTCAGCAAAAAGTGATTTTGTAAACGGAATTCTAAAGTCATTGTTGAAATACGAAACTCCTGTTGCAAACTAAATAATTAAGTAGAAAAATACCTAACCGCCAGCTCGGAAAGATATAAGGCATTGCTAATGCAAATTAAAAGCTAGAGAAAAGTTTATAAAACTACATTTTTAGCTTAATTTTTGATCAAAAAATCTTATTTGATAAACTTTTCTCTAGCTCTAAAATTGTAGGAGCTGTGAAGTTGAAGGCTATAAAACATAAACTATTCAAAATGAAATTCTCTATCCAAAAATCTAAAAATATACTCAATAGCGCCAATGGTTAAAGAGTTCTTAATAGCCCAATACCTGATCAAAATTTTGGGAAAAAATATGTGAAGTTGTAGAGAAAAATTCCTCTTTTCAAAAACCTTAAAAATATTCTGGCTAGCACAAAAACTCAGGGAGGAGGAGTATTTCAAAGTTAACACCTCTGACCCCTATAAAAGTCAACAAAAAACATCAAAAAATGTCGCAGAGGAAGGACATCCACTAAAAACCACTAGTCTAATGAAAATTCTAAAGTCGCCACTCGCTTTGCTTACTGGTGGATCAAAAATTTTGGCATTCATTTGAGAAAGCTACCTTGAAGTGTTAAATAAACAAGTACTTGATTCCACCCTGTCTGCCTTTTGAGTTGTGGGCTTTCCCCTGGATGAAAACCTTAACTGTTTGCTACAATCATCTAACTAAAATTTTCTTTTGAATAAGTTTTTTCTCAGTACTTTTCTCAGATTCTGTGATTGATCCTGTACAAAAGTTTCATTTGAAATATTTAGGACTAAATCATCAATCACAATAAAAAAAATAGAACAACACTTTCACAATTTATATATTTGCAGTTTATCAACATCAATTGATCAAAAAAAGAACTCATAGAAATATTCTCCCAAGATGGCGGGGTTCATAGGCACCTGACTGAGAACTGAGATCTAAGAATGTGGATTCAATCCCTGGGAATATGCCAGCAATTTTCAACAACAAAAAATAAATGGGGCACGCTCAGTCAGGGGAATAGTCATCTGCGGTGACCATAAACTTCTATGGCGGGACTCTTATAAAGGTGTTGGTCACGCGTCAACACTACCTGAGTCTGTACTGCTACAGATTATAAAGAATCAAATAAGAGTGCTCTTTAAGAGAACATATAATAAACAAGGGTGATGAGATTAAAAATGACAAATGTGAAAACTTAGTTAGAAAACTCCAACAATTAGCCTATTTGGTTTCATTTTTGTTCATTAGTTTTTCATTGTTTATTATTTTAGTTGAGTTTTTTTGAATTTATGTTTGTGATTGATTGACAACTTTATAGTCTGTTGAGAAACTAATACCAAAGTATTAGACTTTACAACAATTCCCTGTCATTATTTTGTGTTTTTAATAATCAAATCAGGTTTTTTGTTCATTTGATATCCGCACGTCCATCCATCCTGGCTGGTAACAATCATGTGAGATGATTATTTTGAGACATATCCTGGGGTCAAAGATATGCCCTGACCGGGGATGGACCCCCAATCTCACGGCCCTCAGCCAGTTGGTATAGCCACGAGCTACAACAAGCCCGTATGATTTTGGTAAAGTAAATGATATTCTCATTGTAAGCCTGAATCCAATGCTGACAAATAAATAAAATTACATGATGATGTGTAAACTCAAATAAATAAGGAATCAAAGACTTCATTGCTGGATAGAATAACTTTTTTGCAACCCAAGGTTAAAAACTGGTGCCATGGCCAGGGTTTGAACTAGAGATGGGCCTTGGCCCAACCCGAGCCTACTTTTGACCCGCAGTAAATAAGAGACCAAACTGCCTTTAACCCGGGTATTCTTTGATCCAAACAGAAGGGCAAAAATTGAAAAATTTGACATTTTTAGGAGAAATTTTCCAAATCCAAACCTAAACCATAGATGGCTGACCCGACTGGAGCAACAAAAAACTGACCCGAACCCATCACTAGCTTGAACCCAGTGGATCAAACTTAGATCACAATTTTCTCATTCCACCACAGAAACTTTATTAGCCCCAATTCAACTACAAAAATGAATTGTTCACTCTATGATCTGATTTCTATTTTTAGCATGATTATTATAACAGTCATTTTATCATAAAAGCTTCTTCTAGTGATGGGTCGGGTCAATTTTTTGTGAGTTGGGATCTGCCCAGTCATTTATTGTTTAGATTTGAATTTGAAAAATTTGCCCTAAAAATGTCAAATTTTTCACTTTTTTTCCCTTCAGGTCATAAAAAATCTCTTGAGGTCGGGTCGGAAAGTACCCGGGTCGGAGGCGGGTTGGCCTCTTATTTACTGCGGGTCAAAAGTAAGCTTGTGTCGGGTCAGGGCCCATCTCTAGCTTCTTCACTATATTCAAATCAGAGACACTCCATATAGTATTATTCTTTCCACTTTATCCGGTTTTTTCCCTCCCAGTCCCAACAAACAATTCAAACATCTATCACTTACAAAGAAGGCAAAGTTGAATAAGCAAAGCATGTACTTTGCACACGTTGCTCCACAATCTGCAACCATTTTGGCAATATTTGTCACTGAGAATTGCAACACTTTTAAATGCTTGATTTATCACAACACTTATAATTTGATCGATTCAATGTAGATCTTCTTCAACTCACATTCCTTTGACTTAATTCTGATTATCTATCAAGGAAAGAATAGAATAATCAAAAAACTGGGTTTTGCAATTTCAAATTCACTTTATTTTTGGTCAACATGCGGGCAACTTCCTTCGAAATCTGGTTAATAACTAACAACAATTTGAGTCACTCTGCCTGCCGGCCAGCTACAAAAATTAGTTCGTCGGACCTACACAGAAAGCAATCCTGCTACACTTTGGCGCTGCCGCTCGTTGTGAACTGAGTGAGTTAAACGCACGCGGGCGATTTTTTTTGTAGTGATTTGAACAGAGAAAAAGACGCGTGCGCGTTTTTTTTGCTCCCTGATTTACTTTGGACATTCAATGAAGAATCACTCAGTTGAAAAATTGATGATAAAAATTTTAAAATTTGAAAAAAATGTTTCACACATTTAAAAATCAAGTTGACAAAATCTCACAATGAAAAAAATCATTTTTAAAATAGTTTCATGATGGTTAGAAAGTAATTTTTGATGATTAAAAAATTAATTTTTTATTTCAATTTTTTTAAATTTTATTGTAATAATAAAACATAAAAAAGAGCTTAAAAAGCCCATTTTGTGCCATAAATAGATAATGAATCCAACACTTTTCCACACTTATCCCTGTATTTGGTTCTTTTTGTGGATGATCAAGCTACACTTTTTCATCTTAGTACTGATTTTAACCTGTCCGTTAGGTGGACACGGTGGCCCCACACCCCATCCGGTTGGGTGTTGGCTGGTGTGCACGGACAGCCACTTCGCATGATGGAAGAATTTTGGGTTAACACGAGCAGAAGAGAACCAACAGGTCAATTTTTAGAATTGGGTTTGCCTGGATGGACAAGATACAATTTTGATGTCATTCAGTTTTAGAATGGAAAAGTCACTTTTTAAAATAAATTTTTCCTGAAAATGTTTTGAACAAACTTGTCTGTTTCATAACACTAATCTTGATATCTAAGGTGTGAGAAAGTAAAAATCAATGGGATTTATATCATCTGTTCCCTTTCTGGCCTTTTTTTGAATTCTCAATGATGCTTTCATACATTCAGGATAGAAGGCAATCTCTTGATAACTTTCCTTTCAAATTTTTAAACAAAAGGGGCCCCTTTTTCAAAGACTTGGTTTTTCTTATTCCTTATATACTTACCAAGGCTTTACTTTTTCAGTGCTGACATTCATTCACAAGGGAGGGTAATTCTCAGGCATTGTCACAAAGATTGATTACAACATGGAACCCTCTTAAGATCATCATCAGCTTTCCATGCAAGAAAACAGACTTTTTTTTCCTCAAGATTGACTCATTCAATTTATCTGAAGATTGAATAGCTTTTTTCTGCAACAAATTGTAAAAAAGTAATGTAAAAAAATCAAATTTTCAGTATTTTCTTCCCTTGTGCATTCACTTTCAAGCAATTAGTTTTGTTACTTTAAGTGGTATTTATTTATATCACGCAAGTTTTGTATTGCTGAGAAATCTCATAAAAAAGTCATTTGAAAAAAGTCTCTATCCCAGACTGTTTCCTTTGTGACGATTCTTTGAACAAAGGACAAAGAAGATTCGCTTTCGACACTTCCAGTCATTTTTTTCACCCAGTGTTTCCTATTTTATACACTATTCCAATGCTATGGATGAAAAAGACCCAATTAACAGAAGATTTTTTGTATAGGTTTATAGGAAGAAATAACATTTGTAGATCTTTTCAATCCAATAAGATCTTTGTTGTTTGTCACATTAAGCTTGATAAATAATGAAGTGATCTAGCAAATATAGGCTATATAGGGTTTTTCCATGCACAAGAATGAATAATTCAACAAAGA
>Ga0194133_10010541_pt1 | contig 10382 bp, 11 predicted proteins | sample TA2KigOf40mmetaG_FD_155448 | JGI IMG/M metagenome (GOLD analysis project Ga0194133, IMG submission 155448) | Freshwater microbial communities from Lake Tanganyika, Tanzania - TA2015055 Kigoma Offshore 40m | ecosystem: Environmental > Aquatic > Freshwater > Lake | place: Tanzania: Lake... | reverse complement strand
GGGAGCAGGCTTTTGCCTGTCCTTGCTTGACTGTCGGTGTTCTTTTGCTGGTGTCCTTTGACGAGGACAAAAAAAGGGACAGCACCTGTTCAGCTTTAGATAGGTTTATTTGGATTTTGGGACTGAAGGTTTTTGTCAAATGTATTTCACCTACTGGTATTTTTGGATTGTTTGTGCCATCTACATTAATATTTCTGCATAACTTTATTATTGTATTTTTAAAATTGTAATAAATCTTTTTTACATTTAAGGTGACTTTGACTGAAAGCATCAATCCAAGCACCAGGGAATCTATGACAACTGATATAGAATAGAAAAACTTTTATTCCGGACTCATTATTCAAATACACAAGTGAATTGACTTTACAAGAATCCCATAGGATATAGGCGAGCCTGGAAACTTTGAGGTAATATTTCTTATAGATCACTCCTGGGTTTATAGTCACTGAAATTAAATTGAGAGTAGAATTGTGCCAAATAATATGAATATAACTTTTGTAATTTTCAACAAAATGTTTTTAACAATCTTTTTTTAATGTATATTTCAGGATTCTGATGAAAGAGCATCTTTTGCTGAGATTGATGTAACGGAAATTCAAGGAGAAAACTTTATCAATGATTTCAACAGGGAGTTTATTACTCTCTGTAAGACAGAGTATTGATAAGATGATGAAAATGTTCAGAAAATACTCTGAAATGTCTAAAACCATGATGGAGGATCATCTTAAGAAACGATATCCAGATAGAAGTTGACCAAAATATTGTTGATTTTGTAACTGAAAATAACTTTTTTGGTAAAAATTGAATCTTTTAGTCAAAAAGATTTTTCCTTTGTCTTCAATTTGTCCATAATTTCAAATTTTGATCTATTTTATAGTGAATGCTATCTGTGCTTCGAGGGTCTCCTCTTACTACATGAGAAGGAAAGAGCTTTCCTCAATCGTTGACATTCCAGAGGGAACGATATTTTACCTAGATGAATCAGGGTTAAATCTACTAAGGATTTTTGAAGTTGGAAGAGTCATCAAAGAAAAACTGGACAGATCAGAAATGGCCATAATTGAGACATATGAAAATAAGTGCATTCCACTGTACGCTCAAGGCATGAAAGAGACTTATGGAAACATGGTCATTACCAGTTTTTAAGATTCTCCGGCACATCAGAGAGTTTTATCTACAGTTCCCATAGAGCAGGGTCCCCCTATTCTTTTATCAATCTATTCTGATGAAATAGATCGAGATAATATGCTATACTCAACATTCAAGAATAGGATTCATTGCACTTATATGAAGATATTGAATGTCGTGCAGTTTAGAGCATAGTCAAGGCACGATTATGAACTTGTAATGTTAACAAGCAGTCAAACAATTAAAGCTCAGGGTTACAAAAAGTGCATGAAGCCTCTCATTCAAAATCTGGCACAAGTGGTAAATTCTGAGATAATATTGAATGGAAAATTGCACGCCTATGTCAAATACAAGCTGATTTACTGGAGAGGAGTCACCAATTTGGGATGAAATCCAGTTTCAGCCATGTACATTTCATAGACCCTTACAGTTACATAACAAAAAGTGACAGGCTAAAGTGTCAAGACCTGTCGAACTTTTTCACAAGGCACAAAATGTGAGAACACGAGAATTGTATGAAGCGGATTTGGCAACACTTAAGAGCTCAGATGAAATTACTGACTGCAATGGGTTTGTTGAAAGAGCAGTCTGGAATGAAGTCCCATTTTTCACATTATGGATCCAGGATCAGTTGCTCCTTGCTCAGCTCATGACATACTAGGTGGTTTTGGCAAAGTAGACATATCCCAAATTTTGAAAGATCTTTCTAGGCAAAATAAGGACACTTGGATTTTCTTACAAAATGGACTCTTGAGTCTTAAAGCCATCCTAAGGCACAAGGGTTGCAGCAAAAGCTTCTTTTTCAACAATTGCGTGGAAGCATGCTGGCGTGGAAGCATGCTGGCGCGGCAGCATTTCTGAGATTCTTCTCCCTCATTTTTATCGCATTTGAGCCAGATTCAGAAATTTTTATGATACATGGGTGGAAACTTCATTTGGCACTGAAGAAACTTTTTTCTGTAACCATTTGGAAAGAAGTTTTCCCTTTCGACGAAGAAACTTATGACCATTATAGCCTATCTATCTGAGAGGATGACGACGCCTTTGGGCAGAGGCAGTTTGCAGAAAAATTGGGAACCAACTGACCATTCCACTCTTTGCTCAAGTCACTTTGCACCAAACAGCTTCAAAAATTCTCATGATTTTGGACAGAGAAGATTTCTCATGGAAGATGCTGTTCCAACTATCTTTGAGTTTCCCTTCAAACGTGATAAAGTGACTTCAGCCAGAATTTTCTCCATTGCACGAGATCTCAAGAAGTAGGTCCCATTTCTATATTTTCTACTCTGATGAGCGAAATTGCCTTTATAAAAAAAGAAACTTTGTAATTTTTGAATTTAAAGTTATAATTTCCTTTTCCAGGAGTGCAGCTCTTGATTCTCAAACAACCACAGAAAAAAGTCTCAGAGCAGAACAGATTGACATAAAAGTTAAGTTTTCCAAACTTTAAAGTTGAGAAGATATATTGAAATTTTCCATCTAGTATTATTAAAATTCATTGCTCTTACCAGGTTTGAACATGCTGATCAATCAGACAACTTGTCCGAGTCAGGTTTCACTGGATGTTAGACAGAAAACTCAAAAGAGTAATATTGACCATGAATATAAAAGCCTTCCAGAAAAAAAGATTCTAAAGCATTGGCTAGAAGAAGCCATCAATTCTAATAAATACCTAAGAAAAATGCTCACCAAATCTTAGAGACTCAACAAAATCAAAGATCAGAAGTTTAAGTGTCTTCAGATGGAGCTTGAACAATTCAAGAAAGAAAAGAGGGAGACGCAGACGCTTTCAAAAACAGTCATTGAGCAGCTTGTAGATAGAATGCAGAAAAAGGGAAAATGTTTTAAAGAGTATCCCAAGGTAAACCAAAATTAGACACATTTTTCAGTGTTGACTAATGTATAAATAGAGATTAACTATGTTGAATTTTTAACTTATTCTGTGTTTTATTTTTGCAGGAATTGAAAGCTTTTGCAGTAACTCTTCAATTTTATTCTAATCATGCTTACAAATTCATACGGAAAACATTTGACAATGCTCTTCCTCATCTTGTAACAATAAGAAAGTGGTTTTCTAATGTTGATGGCTCGCCAGGATTTTCAAGTATTGCATTTCAACTACTTGATGCAAAAGCTAAAGAGCTGAAATCAAGTGGGAAAATGCTTATGGTTTCGGTAATGCTTGATGATATGGCACTGAGGAAAGAAATTGGATTCAGAAGCACTGAAGGAATTTTCAATGGATTGGTGAATCTAGGACAAGTCATGGCAGATAAAAGCACAACTCCAGCAAAAGAAGTGTTAGTTGTGATGGCAGTTGGCATAAATTGTCATTTCAAACTTCCAATAGGCTATTTTTATATCAATGGTCTTAATGGACAGGACCGTGCAAACTTAGTCCGGATAGCACTGCAAAAGATACATGAAACTGGAGTGCAAAGTGTTTCAATTACCTGCGATGGACCCAGCACACATTTCTCAATGTTGAGAGAACTTGGAGCAACTATCAATCCCTATGACGTGAAACCATTTTTTATGAATCCATCAAATTCATTAGAGAGGGTACATATTTTTCTGGACGCTGCCCACATGATAAAATTGGTCAGAAATTGCTTAGGATCTGAAAAAATAATTATCTCCACCTGGGGTAATTTTTTTATTAGTTTATCTCAATTATTTGAATAAGAGACCAAGTCAAATAATATTAAAAACATTCTTTCAGGTCTGATCAAATGGGACTACATCCAGTTTCTTCATGAGCTTCAATTGTCTGAGGGGTTAAAAGCTGCAAATAAGTTAAGTCGCAGGCATGTTGAATGGTACAGGAACAAAATGAAAGTGAATATTGCGGCCCAAACTCTTTCAGAAAGTGTAGCAAGTACTATAGATTTTTGTCGTGAAGACTTGAAACTTCCACAGTTTGAAGTGTCTGCTCCAACAACAGAGTTCATCAGGTTATTTGACAAAATTTTTGATGCATTAAACTACAGTAATTACCTTGGAAGACGTTTCAAATGCCCCATTTCATTGGAGTCTGAAAATTTGTGGATGCCATTGTTCATCAAGGCAATTGACTACATTAGTAATATCACTCTTAAAGATGGAACTTATATTGTCAAAAGTCGTTAAAAACTGGGTTTATTGGACTGATGTGTGACATGCATGACATCAGTGATTGAAATCTTTAAAGAGCTTATCCCACAAAAAATGCAGTACCTTCTTATGTACAAGTTTCGCCAAGATCACTTGGAGATGTTTTTTGCAGCAGTTAGGAGCAAACAATAACCCCATCTGCGCACAGTTCCAACACATCTTTAAAAGGTTTCTTGTGCATCAAGATATAAGGTCTTCAATAGGAAATGCCTCTCCACAGGACACCACTTGCTTCTTGTCAATGCCATCGTCATCTTTAAAGTCTACTAACAAACATTTGATTGATGCCACGGAAGAAGATAATGATGATGTAATACCCGTCAACTATCCAAGTATTGTATCTCAGAGTACAAAAAAATGTCATAACATACATTGCTGGATTTGTTGTAAAAATGGTCCAAAGACAAATAGCATGTCCAACATGCCTTGGAACCTTGGAGGCATCCAGTAAGACTCCAAATAAAAAATACAATAGTCTCTTGGAGAGGAAAAAATTTGGCAAATTAATAGAGCCATTTCCTGAAGTCATCAAAGTGTGCTCAGTTTGTGAAAGGCTCATCTCACAACTCCTGTCAGAAAATGGCAAGAACTTTTGGAGACCAAACTTCACTCTCAAAATTCTAGTGTCAGCAAAAAAGCCTTGCTAAGTGAAAAAAAATTAGATATTTAAAGGACAAAGTGAACACATAATTAAGTGCCCAGCTGAGAGCAACCATTTATTTTCTTTGGTTGACACAATTATTAGATGCTTCTTGAAGGTGAGCTACACCATGTGGCAAGAGAATTTAACAGCAAAGAGGCATCATTTCATGTCAGATCCAAGCTCACAAAACTTGTTCATTTTCACAGCCAATGAACAATACTTCGATCTTTAAAAATCTATTCTGAATACCATTTATGCACTGTTAGATATTTTTGTACCTTTATGAAAGTATTTAAAATTGTTGATCTCAAATACCAAATAAATTATAGTTTTATGATAACAGAATTTTTTACTTCTTTTCACAAATAAGGGGAAACATTCACAAAATCTTAATTTTATAATTCGAAAATTCAAAAAAATATTTTTTCAAACTAACAAATTCACAATTGTAAGCATTTTTTCCTGTCACTTTCTTCAGTATGAAGTGAATGTTTTGGTCACTTAGCTCCAAAAATCCGTCCCGGTAGAGTCCGGTTTGAGCGGCCAAAGTGATCACACCGTCATTTGTGCGTTGTGAAAATCAGGGCTCCTGGTCTTCTTTATCAGGTATGTAAGGACAGGACAGGTTTAGGGGCCCTAACTGTCCATCCATCCAACATACTCTGACTCATCCCAAGATCAAATATATCCCAAAATTTTAATCCTCAAGGGCTGAGGTGTGGGGCTGCTCTGCTCAATTTTGGGGCTGTTTCTGGGTCATTTTTAGGGGCTGAACTTGAGCATGGACCAAGGGAAGGCCGGGGATGACCTGGGAGTGGCCTTGGATGGTGGTGGAGTGGTCATGTGACTCAGCTTCTTTGTCAGACTTTTTGATCGGAGGAAAGGTGCCCTTGCCATCATGCAGGGGCTCTGACAAACAGACCCTTCAATCCTTGCAAAATTGAGAGGTCTATCCTAGTTTTATTTCTATCCTCTTTCCTGCCCCAAAGGTCCTGAGCGGGACTCGCCCCTTTTCCTGCTCAACTTGGAGCAGGTTTGAACAGGATTAATCCTGCATAACCCAACTTTACTCTCAACTATAAATTCCTTACTTGACTGACTCATCCTAGAACCAGATAAACTGGTCACCACTCTTGTGAGGAGAGTGGACATCCCTCTACCCCTGCCCCTTCTACCCCCTAGACTCCATTAGCTCTGATGGCGAAGGACCCCAAGGGTCTAACCTTTCCCCCCTTACGGGGGGCGGAGCGGGAAAACAAACAAACAAACAATCCGTCCCGGTCGGGCTGTCAACAATTTTTCCAGCAGGCAACCTGAGCATGCTCCCTCTATATTTATCATCTCTCTGGGTTAGCACAAGTCAAGGTTTACGAACTATAAAGTTATGAGTTTTTGTTTTTTGTAAAAGGGTTTTTTCTATTATAGTTCCAGTAGAGGAGACTGCTTGGGTTTTAAGCACAATTCAAAATGGATATAAGCTGCCATTCTTAGAGATGCCAAAAAAGTATGAAGAGCAAAACAATGCCACGGCCAGAGAGGAGCCCTCGGTGGTTCAAGAGCTGGTCGAGTAGCTGATGGCACTGAAAGCACTCAGGGTGGTTGATGAGAAACCTCATTGTGTTTCGCTGCTAGGCTTGGTCATAAAATAGCGAAAGGAAAAAAGAAATATTGGCAGGTGTTCGACATGAGTAGATGTGTAGACAATTATTGGAGACATCTCCAGCAAAGATCAGCGGATTAGATAAAGCCCTGGAGATTACAGAGCAGTTTGACATTCAGTCAACTTTCAATTTAAAGTCCTGCTATTATCACCTCAAGATTTTTGAGCCACATCATAAGTTTCTGAGAGCTAAATTTAATTATACAAACAAAGAAGGCAAGAAAAAATATTTTATTTACATGTAAAGTTAGCACTTTTTCTCGGAACGAAGTATAGAGAAAAAGTGTACTTGTCACCGAAACTAGGTTTTGGGACCGCCACAGATATCTACAATCTGTGGCGACCACAGATTTCTACAAATCTATGGAAGCAGATTCAGCAATTTCTGCCAATCTGCTGAATCTGCCAAGTGCCAAGTCATTCAAGAGTAAACAACTGTAGAGCAAAGTCTGTTCATATTTTGTGTTTGATTTGAGGTGCTTTTGAGTGAGTTTTTTCATTATCCCGGATACTCTGGATCTATTTCCCGTCAGCAAGTGGGCTACGCGTTCTGAGGCTGAATACAAAGAGGCAACCGAGCAGTTCCGCGCCGCCGTGATGGTCGCAAGATCAGGCAACGATGACTCGATCAAGCAGGTTTTCCACTTTTGCTTTTGTTTAATTGCTACTTTATACTCTTTGGGTTTGCCTATTTTCAAATTTCTGCTTTACTTCTTAGCATTTTGTATCATTCAAATAATTTGTCTTGCTTCGAGACCTGAGATGGCCACGTGGTGGTTGTGCCTTTCCTTTTGTTGCGATTTTGACCAACTTGGCGGTTATTCTATTTGATTTTCCCATTGACCAGTATTATCCCCTTATGTGGATACACTTTCAGTGCTCTGTTTCAGAGTTTATGACTAATTTTTTGTGGCAAGTTTTGTAAGCTAGATTTCAAAGCTTTGTTCATGCCGGTTTTTAGACCGCCAGCGTTTCGCTGAAGTACACGTTTTGTGGAAGAGAATTATTATGACTAATTTTTGTGGCAAGTTTTGTCAGCTAGATTTCAAAGCTTTGTTCATGCTGGTTTTTAGACCGCCAGCGTTTCGCTGAAGTACACGTTTCGTGGAAGAGAATTATTGGAGGTATTTCAAGTATTTGAGCTGACCCCCTGAACAAATTTTTGATCAACTCTGCTACAGAGTTATGTGTAGGTGCCCTTTTTGTGCACCAGAGTTTCGCTATCTTGCACGTTTCGTGTCCCAAACCAAGAGGTTTTGGTGCATCAGGGTTTTGCTTATATTTTGTTCACAAGATTACTAAGTTTATGCTGTATTTGCACTGTACTTCACTTTCAAAAGCATAGCGCTTCGCTTCCACCAGTTGCCTAAACAGATTTTCATACTTGATTTTTTATTTTAGAACTTGATTCTCTTTAATAAGAGTTTGCCCAATCTGCATGAGGTTGTCAGATCCCTTGAGGCAGAGTTTGGTAATGGCAGTTTTAGCTTTAATGTTTTGACAATTTTAAAATTTGTGCTGTGTTTACAGCTAAAAACAGGCCCAAGGCGCTGTCATTATGGTTTATGATTATCTACCCTTCGGTTTAAATAGTGTTTCATCCAAGAGAAAACACTAACAAGGATGAGAACTTACAGGTAAATTCTTTCACATTCTAATACTTTGTAATTTCCCAATCATGACATTTTAATTTAGCCATGGCTATCCCACACTAGCTCAAAATTTGTTTCACGAGTTGTACACCGAAGAGGAACTGCGCTCTTCATCACTGTGTAGAAGGAAAACCCTGACAACATAATGCGAGGATGAGGAAGATGATGACGACAAAGTTATGCAAGGAATTGATGTTAGGAGACATGAAACTATTTATTAGTGGGATAATGTAGTTTGAAATTTTCATTTACATCTGATCTTTTATTGTATTTATCAAATATTACAGATTATGCGTGCGAATTTATGGGATTCAATCACATGGCAAATATGAAAGTTACAAGGCTGTGCGCCAAAAAATAAATAAGTCCCTCTCTGATTTCTTGTGTAAAGTATGTAAAGATAGAGAGGAAAGGATATGATGTTGTTTTGCCATAGTCGATTCGCCATACATAAGCCAAAAGAAAAAAAAATATTGCTAACCTAACCTGCGCGCGCGTAAACCTAACACTGCAGGGCTGCGCGTACGCATTCAAAAAATTTTTTTTTATGACGAATCGGCATATGGTAAACTGGCTCATATGGCGAATCGGCATATGGCAAAACGTCGTATTCCGAAAGAAAGACTTTTAAAGGAAGAGAGCCGAAGAACGCAATTAGTAGCTAAAGAAAATAAACAAAGAAATATTATTTAAAGTTTTATGAAGATATTAAAAACATCTATTCTCAAGAATAGGTAGTTGCAACGTGGTCTTTTTTGTAAAAAAACAGTCATTCAAATGTTTTCATTGATAAATAGATAAATTAATATGTGCATTTTGTTAATTTTTATTAAGACCCAAAATTGAATACACCATTTTGTCTTTTAAAATTTTCTGTTTTTTTGCAATCATATGACAGGCAGTTTTTTCATAATTTATTTCATATGTCTTTAGCACATTCAAGCAATTGTAAAGAATTACACTATACATTGATCAACACTACAGGGGGACACATCGGACTCCAACCGGATGCATACTAGGGGTGTGCATCAAGAGCCTAACCCGAGGGTACCAGGTAGAGCCCAATTATTTACTACTTGTGTAGAACGCCCTAAATAGCTCTTCAATAAAAGAATGGTTTTAAACGTATATTTTGTGTTTACAGTTTCCTTTTTTGCTTAAAAACACTTAAAATATAATAAAAACATTTTATAAAGTTGCATTTAAATAAGCATTTTTGGAGCAATAGGTAGTGCTCAAAACAAATCAATCATTTATACACAACATTTGTGCCTTTCGTAGCAAATATTACTTTTTTAGTTGCTTAAATATTTATAAATATATATATATAAAAGACGCTCGAAGTAGCAAAAACGGTAAAGTTTTTCACGGCAACAAAAAAAGTGTGCTTTGGTTCTTTAAATGCTCTGAAATGAGCCGAGTTGCGCGGATCTTAGACATCTTTGCTCAGCTCACAGTAGTATGGGAACGGATTTTCCAAGAAGGTTATAAAGTGTCCAGTAAAGGCAGAAAATTGAGTACTTGAAAAAGGGGGAGGGGTACAAAGGAGAGACTATAAAAGGTTTCATAGAGGGCAAAGTTGACTTAGTTTCACGAAGCAAATCAAAGTGTGTAGATAAAAAGTTGCAGCTGAGAGTAAAAGTTTCAATCAGTTAGGATTTTCTATTCAAAAGTGTGCGTTAGCAATTTAGTCACGATGCCGATCTTCAGCTTCTTCGAGGAAAACTGGGAAACGATTCCGTCTCCAGAGTTGCAGACAGCGAGGATTCAATTCCAACATATGGTCGAAGCGATCAAAGATAGATCCATCAGGGAGGTAGGAAATTTTTTGTTCAAGAGAAGTTAGATTTCGACGCATGAGAGTATAGATTGATGGGAAAAATATTTTAGCAATTGAGAGTCTTGAGAGAAATTTTGTTTGCGAACCAAAATTCAATCAGAGCCGTCAACTTAGTTCTGGCATTACCAGCGGATCAAGTTCCTCAACTGCAAAGAGATTATTTGATGAATGTTTTGTCGGAATCCAGACAGGCAGATGCAGAGGCGAGAAGACGTATTTACGGATTACAAGTAGCGGATATGGAAGGGTGGCAGGTGGCGGACGCGTACTTGGAGATTACGGCAGGGAATGTTGACAATGAAGCTT